>ENA-UOXV01004869-UOXV01004869.1-marine-metagenome-genome-assembly--contig:-NODE-4869-length-15121-cov-6.363932_pt1 | contig 15121 bp, 13 predicted proteins | sample MGYA00238165_ERZ766961 | MGnify/ENA primary metagenome ERZ766961 (study PRJEB28924, sample SAMN03173240) | marine metagenome | biome: Marine; feature: Water; material: Subsurface seawater | place: North... | reverse complement strand
GGAGACGGAGACGGAGACGGAGACGGAGACGGAGACGGAGACGGAGACGGAGACACACGCTCACAACTCGTCACCAAGGCTCAAACACATGTGGTTCCCCAGCGGGTCCAGCGCTGTGCACATGTTCCTGTTCCTACCAGTTTTATAGACCCTTTTATAACTTTTACTTTCACTGTAAAGTTGGAAACCGCGCGGGAGAGCATCGCGAAGCTGCCGCCGCCACATCTCGCTGAGGGCGGTTTGACGCTGGGCAGTGGGGATAGTACGATATGACTGACCAGTATATTAGCGTGCCGCCTGATGCGAAACTCCATCTTGGAAAGGTGGGCAGTTGAAACCCGTTTTGGACCCCGCATGGCTTTGCACTGAACACTGCATCACTCGCGATCGCGGAGACGGCAATGCGTTTGCTATGTGCGAAACTCAGGAGCAACTTGTTCCACTCAGGTGAAAGGATATCCATGGTGGCCTGCGTACCAAGTTGACCCGAAGATCCTTGGCCACCCTGCCCAGGTGCTGAGACGCTTTCCTGCCGAGACAGTGTGGACAGTGGTTTTGATTCAGGGAGCAAGCTACGCCACCCTGTTTTCGTGAACGCGTGTTTCTTAGAGGGACTGGCACCTAGAGTTTACGAATGGGTCCCTCCCTTGCGGCTGTGAAACGTCCTTAACTCTTTCCGTCAACAGAGAAGAGGAAGTTCAGGTCAGCTCACGTTCGTGAGATTCTTCGGCAAAGGTTCTTCTTCAAGGGGTACTTTTGGCTGGGCCAGAGTCGAAGATCTCGGCACTAGATTCCATATCCTTGCAAGCAAAGTATCGCGGCCCGAGATGCAGCTGGCTCTTCGCGAGATGGACTCGGCACTGGTTGGCGCAAGCCACCGCATGCTGTTTGCGTCACTCGTTAAAAAGGTCGACGCCTTGCCGCGATACGTCAGCAGTCCCGCAAGAGCTGCACTGTTTTCTCTGTTTGGGCGCAGAGGTTCGGTTTGCTTGTAAAAATCAAAAAGAACGGTCTGCATGTTGACCAGATCTGGTCGTCCTGCGGACAGGGACCCGACAACATCTATCAATTAGTTCAGAAGAAAAAGGGATACGACTCTGGAGAGAGCGCGCGGTTGCCGACCGACAGCGTTAGCGAAGCAGGGAGCAACATCGGCGACCGCTTCGAAAATGAAGAGGATTTTCGAGCAGGAATGGGTAACGGGTCACGCAAGCGGACTGCAACTGATGCAGCTGAGAAGGTTTCTCGTGGAAACCAGAAGGAGAGGAAGCATGCCAATGCGCAGCACCAGACAGGCGACGAAGATTCAGAGTCGGGTTCTGCGGCATGGGTTGGCGAACCACTGCCGAGTTCGACTCAGATCCGGGCTTACTATGACGCATTCAAGAAGCACGATCTCCTGTGGGCGCCCACACACTAGCTGCACGACAAGTTATGCTTCGGGCAGATCGTTCTAACACGTGACCTACTATTTCTGACACCGTTGCTTCGATTTTGCAGCTATCGACGGGGCGAGTGTTGTCTTCTGATGCCAGCTGACGATGCCGAGGTTTCGTCCTTCATTTAAGAGTGTCCCTCTCACTTTTTGGCAGTTGATGAAACTGATGCTTCGTCCTACGTGTCCCCCTGCCGGAAGCAGGAAGACTATGTCGTACTCGTTGAAGACATGTGGGCAAATAGGGAGACCGGGGCGATGCATATCCGCGCCTCCTGGTCTGCCACAGCGCTTCGTGCGACGCGCGTTCCACGTTCCTACTGTCTGGCTGAGTGTCTTTCCGATGCAGGTTTTACCGCCCCGCAGACTTGCCGACTGCTCCGAAAAACGTGCACGCTGGCGAGGTAACCCGACTTCGCATACTAAAACACAGCTGATCCGCATCCTGCGAAGATTGACGTGCTGAAGCGGTGCCCGTCGTCTTTTCCTTTCCCCAGATTTTTCTCTCGGACCACGCGGACATTCACACAGTGGAAAGCGTCATGGGCAAGGCCGCGGTAGAGTTCTTCCCACAGGTACGTTCGAGCCGTGGTTTTACCCTGAAGACACGGTTGACATGCCCGGCATCCAGCTTGAGAGTGCCGAAAGTATTCGCCTGCGCCCGACTGGCGACCCGTGTTGACGGCGCAGACGTGCGACGCGTGGATGTTTAATTCTGCGCGGAATTTCGCAGCGGATTCCCAGCAACTTTCAGCATCGGCGCGGCAACGGACAAGTTCGGTACTGCTGTGGACGATTTTGGTACTCGCGGTCTGGGTGCGCCTCCCGATGTTTCAAGTTCGTATGGGGTCGCTTGAAAGCTTGGTGCCTGAAGCGTCTTGTTGCTGGCTTTTACTCGAAATGATGGCTAAGGACGAGTCTACCTGAACTTGGCAGACGCATTGTGCACCTAGGGAAAGCTCGGCAAGAGATACACACAAATGGGCAGAAGGAAAATAGGGAAGGCTCGGGGTTTGAAAGGCGCAGGGCCAGCGACATGGACGAAAAGGATGGAGTCATGCGATCAAACACCGCGGCGCACGCCACAGTTGACAAGTGGCCATGTGGGGAGCTGCGTGACTGGTTCCCGCGGGAATTATGCGAGGTGTGTAGCATCCCGGGCTTCGTGGCGCGCTGCTGCCGCGTGGTGCCGGAAAGGTTTGCGTAACAACCGTGCTGCGCGCCTGGACTGACGCGTTGTGTGTTTTGCGGTGGGCAGCCGTGGAACGGCGTACCCTTTATAAATCGCTCTAACACGCTGCACCGTCTGCCCGAACCGCTCCGACCGCACCAGGGCGCCGGGCGGGTGACGGCACTCGGCATCTCGAATGGCGACGGCACAGGACTCGTCTCAACAAATCTTGCGGGGTGTCTTTGCGTGTGGGACCTCTCCCCCGGACGTGCTGTTTTGCGACATCAGCATATCGAGGCGACGGCAAGCACTCAACCCATCTGTGAGTACCTGTCTGTCGCGGTCACACATGGCGGAAAGCGCTGCGTCGTTGGGGGCTGCAAGCGTGACCGCTTCAGGTTTCGACCCCGTCGGTGGCATCTGATTCCGTTTTCGTGTTCTGATCCCAGCGCTTTTTGTGCAGTGTCGATCCCAGCTCCGGAGAGCATCCCGTCGCAGCGGGATTTGTCCAAGTGTTCGACCTAGTCGACTTCCGCGCCTTTGCATCCATTGCGGTGACGCGCGCTCCTGTCCACCGTGTACTCACAGCGTGGAGCGCAACAGAGGGCGGTGTCGTGATCGCCAGGGCCGGATGCACGGTGGCCAAGTTTCGCTTTGTGGACGGCACACACTTGTCTCGGATTCATGTGCACGACCTCGGCCATGGCACTAACGACGCCCATGGGCTGGCGCTTGTGTATCTCAGACCTGGGGTCACTGCAACAGCAGAGGGCGCTCAGTCAGAGAAGGCTTCCAGCCTTGCAAGGGTTGGGGGCGAAAGTTTGGTCCTCGCTGCCGACGGGCGAGGGGTGCGGTTGCTGACGCTCGCCACGCTCGGCGCCGAGTCGGCAGGCACGGGCGCCGATAGTACACAGGAAATCTACTCGCGCTTGTGCTTCGACGTGTGCGCTGTCCCGCCGAGCGCAGAGAAGCATCTGCCGTGCGACGCACCCCATGCCTTCTTCTTGACCTGCGGCAATGACGGCGGCGAACTGGGCTGCGCTGTGAGGCTTCATCGCGTGACTCGTAGACATCGCGGGGAACCTCTTGAGACCGAGACTGTCCGACGTTTTGCAGATAGTGCTGGGCCCATTGCCCCCCCTGTCTCCAGCAAATTCGTCCTCGCAAGCAGCGGAAGGTAAGCCCATGTCGCCTACCTACTGGCTGCATGCGGCCGCGCGGGCCCTCTCCGTTCTCTTCTCATGCAACTGCTAAGTGCGGTCCCTTCATTGCAGGTATTCCATATTGACGGCGGACCAGCGAATCTTCACCTGGACCATTAGCGGCCAGCATACAGCCACGATTCAGGTTGCCTTTGCCACTGCGTGCGCTGATCGCAGCCATGCAACTTTTGGCGCTGATTGCGCGGTGGCGCGGGGGCAGCACGAGCGCTGCGAGATTTTCACAACGGCCCTCCCGCACCCGGGGCGAAGGATAATTTTGATGGGCACCGACGCGGGGCACATCGAATGCTATCACCCCTCAGATGAACGCCCGTGGTAAGAGTAACAGAAACCGACATGCACGCGAAGATGCCCTGATTGGCCAGGGGCACTTCGAAGAACATCAACGGTCTCGCGGAAAGTCTGTGGTTTGCCATCGCGCCGATGCAGCGCGACCTGCCCAACAAGATCCTGTCGCCGTGGTCGGGAGACGTTATGGAGCGATTCGGTCACATGCTGAGTCGAAATGTGAGATCCCTGCACGCGAAGGTGCTGCGGATCTCGCCGAATTGCAGCTGGACTTGCCGGGCTTCTGCGCTGCGGAAGAAGACACCTTCGACTTCTTCCGCAGAACTGAATCACACCAATCAACGCGCATCATTTTGACTGCTCGCCCGCTGAACACGCCAATCTATCATTAACTCATTTCCCGAGAATCCGTGCCTTGCAAAACGGTGTGCCGCGTGTTCGCACAATCGATTTTCTGTGCCGACTCTTTACCATCCACTTGCCCCCGCACATTGCACCGACCCCGGTAGCAGACCGATCATGACCCACTCTCGTCTTCATCGCCCCGGCTTAGCATGCGCGCCGCCTTGTTGAGGTTCTCGGTCGGGTCCCTTATGAGGTGCACCGACGCCGGCGCCACCTCATTTTCACACATTGGGCATCGACTGTCCGCCTCAAGGTGCGCAATGAACCGCGAATGCAGTGCCGGAAACCGGCACGACGGGCAATTCGACCAGTCATCTGCAACCATGCGGAGGCCGGAGACTATACAGTACGGCACGCGGTTCTTGCATCCTGGGCAGTCGAGAGTCGTCGCCGGTGAGGCCGCTGCGCAGTAGGGGCATGGAGAAACCGGCACTTCATCCTCTGTTTTGGTCGGCTTTCGCACAATGCTCTCGATTTTCTTTTTGTAGCTCTCCGCAATCTGCGCTCGGTATCTGCCACGTGTCGTCCGCGTAAGGTTCGGGGTACGATTAAGCAGAGCGTTGCGCATTGTGCCGGAAGCCAGGATACCGCACATGGTGCCAGGGATTTCAGGGATCTTACTCTGGGCGCATGAGCATCGAAGCATACTCAAAAGATGTTTTCTTGAGCCCTGCCCGCTGGCACGTAATCACAGTGGAGGTGAGAATCGGGACGATATGTTCGGGGAACTTAGATATGGACTTGGCCACCCGAACTAGCATGCGCGCCCCTGACTCGTGGTCTCCATTTTTCACGAGAGTCTTCACGATGATGTACGAGTGGAGCAGCATGAGGGTTTCTTCGAGCTCTCGGGGCACTGGTATGTCTTGTGCGTCGAGGTCCTTGTACGTGTCGAAAAGCATCTTGTGGGCAACTTTGTAATTGCCGTGCTGCTGCTCGTGGCTAGCGATAATTACTGCTGTGCGCGCAGCTTCCTTGAAATTGCCGAGCGCCATGTACAGCTTGAAAATGTGATTCTCGTCTTTTGTCTCGCCGTCCTCTTCGCCGGTGAGATAGCCAATGAGAGTACGCGTGATAACATCGTTGCGGGCCGCTCCCGCAACTTCAATAGCCCTGTCGATGCAACGCTCCCCAACCTTGAGGAACAGCTTGAGCGCGCGCTGATGCTGCCCAGCCTTCTGGTAAAATTCTGCAGCCTGCTCGGGCTGCTGCTTGCTCTCGTAGTACTGGGCAACTTTGCCATACTCATTTGTGGTACCCTCCTCGCCAAGAAACAACGCGAACGAGTCCATGAGATCGTGCGCCTGCGCCAGTTCCATTGCCTTTTCCTTTTCCTTGGCCACTAGCAGGAACTCCACAGCAGAGCGCGTATCTCCCTGCTGCGTCGCGTATGCGACCACAAGTTCGGCACCCTTTGCCGAGCGTGTTTCTCGCACAATCTGAAATGCTCGCTGAGGCGTTTGGAGATGCTCGAGACAGAGCCGGACCACAGAGTCCAAGTCCCTGCCTTTTTCATAGCTCTCGGCTGCCTCGCGATACTGCTTCTGCTTCTCCTTTGCCTCCGCATACTTGACGTGTAACTTCGGAGTCGAAATTTTGGCCATGAGCGGCGCAGCTGCTCGAAATTCTTTCAGCTTGATATACAATCCTGCCGCCTTCTCCCACGAGCCAGCTTTCTCGTACATGAGCGCTGCGTCCGAGTACTGCTTCACACTTTCGAGAATCGTGCCGCAGTCCAGGCAAACTTGCCCCCCGCTTTCCTCTGCAATCTGCATTCCTTTAGTCGTGTTACCTGTCTTGATAAACATCTTGGCCATGCCGGCACGGCACGCATCACAGTGCTCTTCCGAAAGTTGCACCCTGACAGTTCGCCCGCCGGCCGAAACTTGCGACTCTAAAGCTTGGGTGTATCGCTCGAGTGCCTGAGAGTACTCACTCTCTGCCGACAACTTCTCAGCGTACTGCATACAGATATGCGGGATCCGTGCGGGCTGAAGGGTCTCTGCGAGCCGCAAGGCCTGGTCCCACTGCCGCAGATCACATCTCATCTCGAGCGCGGCAAGCGGCCGCGACGACGAAATGAGCAGGTCCTGCGCAAGCGTGAACTCACGGAGAAGCAGCGCAAACTGCCCTGAGAGAAGATTCCGATCCTCCACGGTCTGCAGCGGCTCAAGGGCAAGCACAGTGCCGGCGTCGCGCATGCCCCGCGCAACCCGTAGCGCCAGAGGGGCGTCGAGCGCCTCGATTGCAGCTGCCCGGAGCGCAGACCAGCAAGCGGGGTCGTCCATCCGAGCTGCAAGGTCATAGCACACGTCCAGCTTGCCAAGCTTAAGTGCTTGCTCGAAACCTCCACGCCCGTCTTGTGTAGCATCCGGCGCTTGCTGTGCTGCGCAGCGCGACGCAAGCAGGGAATGTGTGGCAAGCGGAACGAAGGCCACGCCACCCGAGGGAGCTTGGCACGCAAACTCCCCGCCCAGCAATACGATCGGGTGAGCATTGGATGCAAGCTCAGTCGTCCCAACTGCAACAACGGATTGTCCTCGCAGCGACTCTTGCACGTGGCGGTATGTGATGGCCTGCTTGGGCGCAACGGCTGCGAAGATGAGGGGGTCCTGCATGTCCCAGAAGACGGCCGTGCAGTCACGGGGAAACCCCACGATCTCCATCATGCTGGAGTCTACGGGGTTGTAGAGGAATCCAGAGAGCGACTCGTCGATGACAATCAGCCGCGTCCCCGCTGCGTTGGCATAGAGCGCCCGAATGCCCGCAACGTGGCGGTACTCATTTGGGCGTACGCGGTCCTCGAGCGAGAAGTACACAATAGCTCCATCCGCAGCACCATAGATCAAAAAGTGCTCTGTCAAAACGGAGGCTGATATTGCCTGCTCGTCGGGCCCATCTGGAAACTTCAGCGTGTGCTGCCCGTCCGGATCGGCATTCTTGTCGATCATGTGAACCTGCACACACCCGTTGAAGCGCACTGCTGCACGAGAGGAGTTCATCGACACACCTTCCACCGTACCCATGTACTCGACCTCGTTTACGAGATTGTCTGCCGCATTGCATGCATAAAACCAACACAGGTTATTGGTGCCCATGGCGACATGCTGTCGCCCGACCGCAATGAACGACGGCTCCATCACGATCTTGATCGCGAGCGGCTTTCGTGCCGATGAGGCGATGTCGCGCACCACTACTTCGCGTAGGCTTCCCATGTATGCAACAATAGTGCCACACGCCGCATTGACCACCGGCATGCTAACGAGGTAGTGAACAATACTCCCGTCGCTGACAGATGCCGTAAGAGTCGAGCCGTCGGCGCCCCACTCGCAGCGCTTCCCGATCATCGGCAGCGCGATACGCTCCTCAGGCACATCCCGCACCTCGAGAGTGTCGAACATATGGATAGATGAATCAGCGACCACCGCAACCCGCGACGTTTCCATTGAAGCAGCGAGGCTTACAACCGGCTGCTTCGAAACCTGACGCTCGAGAAGAAACTCGCCCTCCGAACCCGCCGCCATTGAGATGATCGAAACCCATCCTGTCTGGAACGCCACTGCCAGCTTGTCGGTCGCCGCCCAGCAGTGTCCTACAACGGCTCCGTACTTGGTATTGAACGCAAGTTCAATTGGTTTCCCTCCATCGGAGCCGTCGAGCACGTGTACGGTCTTGTTGCTCACGACCTGCTCACAGCAACAACTTCATCGGCTGGTATCTCAGTGTGTGCGCAGATGAAACGGGCCTGCACACGCAAGCGGAGTTGTAGCGCAGCTGAGGGGTGAGCTGAGGGGTGAGTTCTTATGCAACAGCTCGGGCCGGCACCACTGAGATGAAGAAGCTGGAGCTTCCTCTTCCAGGCTTGGGCTGCGTCTGGATGTCTGATGGATCACCCTTGATGCTGAATGGAGACCCGATGGGCTCTCCCTGATTGTTCGAAACCGAAACAGTCTTGTCGTCACTTCCAAGCACCAATTGATTCATCTTCCCCCAGGTCCCGCATGAAATTCTCTTAGAATGCTTCCCAAGGAGCGTCACCATCCGCGTTGTTCGCGGATTGTGGATCACCAGGTTGCCCTTTGTAGAGCCGACTGCGAGTTCGGGCCCGTTCCGGGACCATCGGAGCCAGCACAGATCCTTCGTATTTGTCTCGAGTGCCGTGGACATCTTTGTTGAGGCGTTCCAAACAATCACGGCAGAGTTGTTGACTTGCAGCAAGGCAAGCGTGTCGCCGTCGGCATCCCAGTCGCAAGTGAGTACTTGGCCACCGGCTGCGAGAGAGATATCGTCAACAACCTGACCATATCGATCCACCAATTGCGTCTGGCGATTTGTCCCGACCATCGCAAGGTAGTTTCCATCGCCCTGCCAGGTGTATTGCACCGCGCCAGATCCGAGCTGTTTGCCTGGGATCGTGAAGAGGACCTTCTGGTTCCCCTCTGCCGCCATGCTTTCAGCAACACTGCAAGGCGGCTTGGCGGTACAGTCTGAAGCACCCACCCACGGATCTGTGAGAGCTGTACGTCGCGGGCAACTTCTCTCCGCTGAGGGTGCGACGGGGTCTACACTTCGGTTTTTGAATATGGGGAGCTGTCAACTTTGGGACTCTCCTAGTCAACAGAAACGCGCCTCTGCCGATTGACGACCACGGAGCCTTGCTCTTGCGGAAGTGCTCGCAGGCAAAAGCTCGGACACCGACCCTGGGAAGAGATAGACAGTTGTATAATGGTCAGCCTCCTCAAACGAATTGACGCGGAGGGCAAAGACGTCGGAGATCTCGAAAGGCTGTCGCTCAGGAACAGGTTCGCAGCCCGAACCCCAATGTTTTGGAACCAAGCGGCGGTGCTTCGTGCCGCAGCAGGATTTCTCCAATGCGCTTGATCAGATATGGTGGCCTAGTTGCGCGTTCACGCCAACATTCCCTGGCGCGTCGGCGTCGATGCGGAGTCTGAAGCAATGCTCGATTTGCCAGAAACGTGGAGCACGGGGGTTACAGGATATCGTCCGCCCCGGCGCGCAGTCCCGCCATGGGCCGCTCACGTGGCATGTCCCACTATTCGCCGTCCCCATCACCGTCTGCTTCCGCGCGGGAGGATCCTGCTCCGCCGGCGCGCCCTTCGCGGATCCCGTGGACCCTTCTTGCTCTGGCTCTCTCGGTCGCTGCGGCTTTCTGGGGATGGACGCGCAGCCAGGGCCCAAGTATGGGCGCTGCCGCGCTGGAGCGCAAATTCAACGAATTGTCTGCCTCCCACGAGCAGCTGGTGCGCCCCAGAGTCAATTCCGCAGCACTCTCAACCAACCAGGGGTTCAGAGGCAAGGCACAACACTGAAGGCAGTGGCGCCACCACATGTGCGAGCAGATGGAATCCCTGGCGCGAGCGCAGCAGGCGGCTGATGCGCCCCGTTCACGGCTTGACTCGGCGCTCGCTGATCTGACCGAGCGTGTGGACGAGCTGCGTGCCGCAGTCGCAGAGGTAGAGCGCCATTTGTGCACAAAATATCTCCACTACCAAGCTCTTGGTCGTTGCAGCGCGGCATTGCTGATGGCGCGTGATACGCTGTTGCAGGTATCAGAGGATCAGAACAAGGAACAGGCTGCCAATGCGGCTGCGAAAAAAACGCTCTCATCACTGGAGGCGCAGATCATAGACGCTGATCGCGCGCGGCGCGAGGCAAATACCGCGCGTGATACTGCTGTGGACACCCGGCTTGCAGAGCTGAGGAAGCAGCTCGCTGCTGCAGAGAAGCGTGCCCAAGAGCTGGCCGCGCTTGACCCAGCTGCCGCAGTGGCCGCAGCGAAGGAGGAGGCGCTCTCAGTTGCTGCGGCGGCGGTCGCGGCCGAGGTCGACGCGCGTGCAGCCCAGCTGCGCGACGCGGGCAGCGTCGCAGTGGATGCGGTGCTTGCAGCAGCAGAGTCCAAGCTCTCGGAGGTTGTCCGTTCCGAAGTGGCTGCACGTGTTGCTGTGGCCGCGGCGGAGCGCGTCGAGAGCGCGCTGGCAGGAAACAAGCCCGGGGGAGGCAGCGGTGGCGGGGGCGGGTGGTTCGGTTCGTCGCTTGCGGGCGCGGAGCTCGAGGAGGCGGTGCGCGGCGTGCTGGGCCGGCTCTACAAAGAGAGGATCGGGCAGGTCCGTCTGCCGCAGCCTGGCGCATCCCGCGCACCCGCCGCTTTTGCAGCCGCGCGAGGGCTCACCTGCGTGGTGATCAGGTCGACTGGCTACTCGAGATCAACGGTGCGACTGTCGGCGCTGCGTCGCCGTCCCTTGCGCTGTGCTCCGCGCTGGATTTTGCGTGCATGCTTCGCAACGCGTATACGCTGCAGACGGATCCAAAGGTGGTGCCTGCAAGGTGCAAGCTCTGTTTCTGCGCGTGGCGGCCCGCGGCCGGCTGATACTTGCCTTATTGCAGACGTTTCTGCGCGTGGAGTCGACGTCGACGTGGTGGTGGTCGGACGCGTCGGGCTCGATGCTCGGAAACTGCTGGGCTATGGCGGGCTCGGAAGGCTTCATCCACATTTCCCTTGCGCAGGCGGTACGTCTGCGACACTTGCTCGCGCCGACACGACATGAGCGGGCCCCGCGCTGATGGCGCGCCCTCTGATGCGAGACGGGGCCGGGACAGGTGTTGCCGACCTCGTTTGTCTTGCAGCACGCGCCAAGCACCATCTCTGCCGACAGCGCGGCGTCTGCGCCGCTGCGCTTCCGCGTGCGTGGCTTCGAGGCCGTTCTGCCCGCTGCCGGCGAGACCGGCGTGGTGCTTGTCGAGGGCGAGTACAAAACCGAGCTTGCGGGCGACGGCGACGCGCTCATGTCACACCTGCAGGCGCCGACCCCCAACCCCCCCCTGCGATTTCGTTCGGGCATCTGTGCTGCGAGCCGTTTTGCAGAGACTGAGAGCTCTGGTGCGGTGGCGGCTCTACAGGCGTTCCCAGTGGCCGCGCACGAGGCGGTGCGGTCGGTGCGCCTGGAGGTGCTCAGCAACCACGGCAAGGAGGCCTTCACGTGCCTCTACCACATGCGCATGCACGGAGAGGCAGCTACGTAGGAGCTCCAGGCCGTGCAGGGTCGCGCCGTTGCGGGTAATGCGTTGCCGCGTGTGCGCGTCCCCGGGGCGGAAGGGGGAGGTCAGGGGTACGGTCAGGGCAGTGAAGCCGACGCACCGTCACACAGCGCACCCGATTTATGCAAGTCGCAGCCCCCTGCCGTCAGGAAAAACCTCCTCTGAATCCTCAGGCGCGCAGCCATGCCCGAACGAGCGGGGCGATCTTCGCGCCGGGCGCCCCGCTCGGAATGCGGTCGTACTGCGTCAGAATCGCATCGCGCGAAATGCGGTAGAGCGCAGAGTTTGTCTCGTCTCCCTTCCCCGCTTTGCCCTTGGGGGCATCGAGTGCCGCCGTCGTCAGAACCATGCCAATGGCTGCACGGGGATTCTTCTCTGGATTCAACTCCAGCGATTGCGCGTAGTACTTCCGTGCTGTGGGGTACTCCTCGAGAGTGTACAGTGCGTCCGCAAGCCGCAGATGCGATATGTAGTTGGCCGGTGCAAGCATCACTACCTCCTCCAGTGCCTTACGTGCGTGTTCAAGGTGCTGCTGCTCAAGAAACACATCCGCCATTTCCCTCCATGCGTCCGCATCGGTGGGATACAGCGTAAGGTACTCGTTGATCGCGGCGACTGCGTCGCGAAGGCCTTCCGGCGTACCCTTGCCGCGACACAGGGAAGCTTTGCGCTTGTGCGCCGTCACGTTGCACGCATCTTCTTCGATGATCTTGTCATAGATTTCCGTGGCCTCCTGAAAGGTGCGCACTGCCGTCAGTGTGGCACACCTGGCATGTTCATGAGCTTGAAGGCGGTCTCAATTGCGCACGTTTGAGCCGCCACCCGGTCTGCTCGTGCTACCGCTGTCGCCCCCGCAAGCTCACCCGGGCGAGGGCATGCAAAACACTCTCCCCGTATTGATCGTGACCGGAAACACAGTTCCCCACCTCGATAAGGATTTTCCGGTCGGTCTCGTCAATTGCTTGGCTGCCTGCCTGCGCTTCCAGCATCATCCCTTCAAGCGCCTGAACCCGCAATGATTTCGGGAACCGCGCCTCAATCTCGTCCAGCTGCCCTTTTGCCACGTCGAAAAGGTGCCTGGCAACGATGCACGGGTACGGGAATGAGAACAGAGCAGCCTCAGAGAAACGCAATGGATGGCTGAGCGCGGGAGTACAGGTCTAGCGCAGCTACGAACAGCTGCTCCCGAATATCCCACTGTGCATTCCCCAAACCTTTCCTGCGCCCACAGCAACTATCGTCAGCGCATCATACCGATGATTCAGGTTCTGTCCGCCGTCATGGAGATACTACCAAATGCATGCTGTTTCGTCTGCATCCTGGACAACCTCCTCATGCGAGGACATGCAGGCTGCCGCGTTCAACGAAGGAAGTAGGCACTGACCTAGCTAGCAACGCTGGCCCACATTTGATAACCAGGTCTGGACGTCTGGCTTTGTTGGCTTTGATCGCCGCCATGAGCTGCTGCATGATTGAGAGATCTCTTGGGGAGCGCGCAAGCTCGCGCTCGAGCCTTTCAACATCGCGTGGCCCTATTGACATCGCGCCTTACGTGCCAACCACAAAACTTGACTCTACTAAGGACAGGGTTGTGCGGTGTGGCGCTCCGCAAGAAGTTGCCGAAGCTCGTCGATGCGATCCCACGGGACTCGAGAATCAGCCAACGAAGCGGGGTCTGCGAAAATGTGCTAAATCGAAATCAAAATATTAAAATTGTCACAGATCATACTCCTCGAGCAGGAGAGGGCATGTCGGCGGCGCCGCCCCCACCGGGTCAAACGCGGCAGTCCCCTTTTCAAATTGCCCTCCAGGTGCAGCCCTATCGTTTAATTTCTCGTTCTGTCCCGCAGCGAACACACGGGCTGGAGAACAGGAGGGGGTAGAGAAGTGATGAGCCCTTTGAGTTGGTTCGTGGTTCGAGCGCTTTCCAGCAGGATTCTGTACCGTTCATGTTTGCGAGTCAACAATGCAACATGGCAGTGACCGCAGGATCTATGTCAATTTGTACCGCGAAGAAAGCAGCCTGAATAGTTGCACCTCTTGGCGCGGTATGCTCACAATGCACTGCTGGAACTCACATACTGGCGTTCGCAGGAGCTGTACGAAGTGCTCCCGCCGCATGAAAAAGAAAAGTTCAAGGCGGACCAGCAAAAGCTCAAAGAAGATAGGAATCTGGTATGAAGCCTTTTCCTGTCGCACTCGCAAACAGTATACAGGGTTGCAGGAAATCCCATGAAACTGAAAAGCTGAACGCTGCATTTCACTGGTCGTCGCCACGAACTGACCTAAGAGCATCGGGTGCGCCGCAGTTGATATCCACGGTAAGGGATTACGCGCAGCGTTACAAGCCTGGGCTACTGCCAAGATTCGAGGCCGTCTGGGGATCTGCAGGCGCGCAGGTTTCAGCGCAACAGGCGCATCAATCGCGCCTTCCTGCCTACCAAGGTGCAACTCAGCAACAGGGGGCGCCGGCCAAGCACGAGCTTCATCAACAGCCGCATCGACAGCAGTTTTCACAGCATCCTCAGCGTCCGCAGCACCCGCAGCACCCGCAGCACCCGCAGCATCCGCAGCATCCGCAGCATCCACAGCACCCACGGCATCCGCAGCATCCTCACCAGCCGCAGCCGCAGCACCAACAGCAACCTCGGCCGACTATGGTGCAACAATCGCACACGCCCGGAATAGCCTCTATGGCACCGTCCTCGGGCAGCGTTTTGTTAGGGCGCCCTGGCATGCAGCCTGTCGCACAGCACCCAGGACGGGTGGGCCTACAACCCCGCACAGCCCCTCCGTCGACGGGGGGGCGTCCGACAATCCCGGGGGGGTTGCCCGTTGGCGCCGAACACCCTCAAGCGATTCAGGCTGGCGCGCAGGGCGGGGCGGGGGTGGGGTTGAAGCGCGGGGCGCCGGGAATCATGGAGGACCCAGCAGCCAAGCGAGCACGGCAGGGCGGCCCTGCCGGTCCGTACGGCGGACTTGCGCCTGGGGCACAACAGGTGCATCCACAGCAGTCGTACAGCCGCGAGTCGCCGTTTCTCGAGTACCGCTCCAGTGTGGGACGCGAAGGGGTGCTGGTGCAGCGCATGCGGCAGCTGGTGAGGAAGCACGGGCAGCCTGAGACGCGAACCGAGCTCGGCATCACGAACATCGACGGCTCGGTGTACCAGCTCGTGTCGCAGGCGTGCCAACAGCGCATCCTCGAGGCACACTTGCGTCGCCCGCGTGCCCCACGTGCGACATGGCGATGCAATGCTTGCGCGGAGCTGTGCGTTGCTGGTCATGGCGTGAGCTTGTGGCCGGGTTTGCTGCCCCAGCTTGCGGGGCGTGTTTGCGGGGCATGCTTACGAGGGCGGGGGGCTGCAGGTTATCCACATGCTCCGGCACATTGCGAGGGTGCGCGCAGACACGGCTTCGCACAGCGGTGTCTGGAACGGGCACCCCCACTACAAGAGCGCAGTGCCCGACCCCGGGCTGGAGTCACAGGCGCACCGCAAGATCATGCTCTTCAACCAGCAGAAGGAGGAGGCGCTCCGCGAGGAG
>ENA-UOXV01004866-UOXV01004866.1-marine-metagenome-genome-assembly--contig:-NODE-4866-length-15123-cov-8.043602_pt1 | contig 15123 bp, 13 predicted proteins | sample MGYA00238165_ERZ766961 | MGnify/ENA primary metagenome ERZ766961 (study PRJEB28924, sample SAMN03173240) | marine metagenome | biome: Marine; feature: Water; material: Subsurface seawater | place: North... | reverse complement strand
GAGTCATTAACCAAAAAGAAATAAGGTAGAAGATAACCAAAAAGGTGGTTGGTACTAGCTTAGAAAACTCTTCTGTAGCCTTTAAAAGAGTTGTTCCAGCAACCTCAGCTGCAATAGCAAGTGCCAAATATACATACGTCATTATGATTAAAGTTTCTATAAAAAATCACAGTATAACCTTAAGAAATAAATTTTACAAAAGATTTAAAAGAAGACTCGATAGTCTATTGAATAGAGGATATTTTTAAACTCTGTCTTGTAGCCTTGAGTAAAACTCCGAAAAGAATCACCGTCACAATCAAGATTTTGAGACTTGGCTGAAACTCCAAAACCCTTTAATAGCCCTGAATTAGCATACATACCCAGATTAGGATTCAGACCCCAACAGGTAGCCTTTGTCTCTGGACCACCCACACCATAGGTGCCAGTTCCAGAAACAGTTGGGTAATTAGTATTCGTTACTTTTCCAGAAAAATATGAAACATTTAAACCTATATAAGGGGTAAAGCTTGACGAAGTATCAAACCTATAGCTTGGACCTAAATTAAGAATGGTACCCTTTGTTGTGAATGTTGGAAAAGGCGTAACAACATATCCACCTTCAAAAGTAGCCTTCGTGTCTTTAGTCTTCATGCTGCTTTCAGTAATTCCGGCATTAAAGTATATGTTGTCGCTAATTTTTCTATAGTAATCAACACTGATAGCATAGTCTTTATTAGTTAAAGTGTTATTGTTGAGCGTGCCTTTTTTAACGTTTGTACCCAGGTTGCCTGGAAGAGCAGTATGCATACCGCTTGCAGAGGTGAGGGAGCCATTAGCAGAAACTGTGATACCGAATGAGAGCTCATTAACGCTTTGATCAGAAGTATCCTCTGCAATAACTTGGACAGAAATTACGCTCGATACTATTAAAAACAGTAAAGGAATTTTATTCATAATTTCCCCAATGAAGTCAAAGTCTAATCAGTAATAGTAAATTTAGATTTCACGTAATATGGCCCCATAGCACACGTTGCCGCCCCGGTACCCATAGCTCTTAAAGAGCCGGTAGATCCAAAAGCAATATCAATTTTTGGCGCTGTAGGTCCTACTGTATAGGGCTCTGAGAGAGGGTATATCAAGCTAAAGTCGGTATCTGTAGAGGCAACATCTTCAATTGCAATTCCATAAAGGGGATCAAAGGGCAGCCATTTATTCGAAGAACCATTAGCACCACCTTCTCCACTTCCAATCGAGCTCGAACAGTTCTGAGCAGTACAATGCCTATATGGATGTGCGCTTACAGCATTTTGACTACTCGTGCCCCTATCGGGTGCAGCTCCACTGTCTGTGCCAATATAAAAAGTTTGCAAAGTTGCAGTCCCAGATGTCTTGCCAGCTAAATTTCTTTCGTATTTATTGCCGCTACCAGCAGTGGCAACAGAGTCTGTACTACAAATTCCTGTATAGGCGGACCCGGCAGCAATAGTTACTGAGCCTCTCATCTTTATTTCTCTTGAAAGTGTCGGCTTGATGTGGGTAAATGTTGTACCAATAGGCAGGCCCGTTGTAGAGGCAAAAGTAGCAATCTGTTGTCCAGCTGCCACTGAGGTTATGTCAAAGGTCAGGCTTCCAGTTCCTACCGTAACGGCGCCAGTACAAGTAACGTCATAAGAGCTTAAAGCTGCGGTTGTATTTACCAGTGATGCCGGAGCACCTGTACAAAGCTCTAGTTTTAACATCGTCACTATATATTCATCAGGTTGGGCGCAGTCACCATCTTGAGCAACAGCACATGTTGCAGCACTCGCTTGTAAAGAAATTGAGCTCAGCAATAGAGCCAATAGTAAAAATAATTTATTCATTAGTCAAGCCTCGAAATAGTTACGCCAACGCCTTCAGACTCAAGCGTAATTTTGTTTGATCGTTTTACCTTTGATAGGAGCTGCGAGCTCATATCACCCTCTGGGAAGGCTTCATCCGCTATAAAGTCTGTTGAAGCTGCAGGGCCTTCTCTAGCAGGGAAAACAAAGGATATTTTTGCAAAGTTATCTTTCTTTTGGATGTTATTATCATCAATACCTAGCTCCATAACTACATTAGGAGTCAAAAGTAAGTCAAAGCTTAATTTATCGCCCTTTGAATTTTTAGAGTTGTTGACTTTCTTCCATTCGTAATGCGTTAAATTAATTTTTGCCCACGGAAGATAGGGGATCTGACCACTGATGCTCATGTCATTACCATCAAGCGCCCTCTCTTTAAAGTCACCCACCGTCTTTTGACCAGAGATTGCTTCGTAGTGGTTAATTAAAATGTCAAAGACTGCGGTTCTAAATTCAAAACCTAGGCTGTATCTTGAGTTGCCCTTCGCATCATAGTCAACAAAGACGTTTCCACCAATCATTGATTTTTTATTATCTGATAGTGCCCTATAACCTAGACCAATGTTTGTTGTCATTCTACTTTTACTTCTAATTTGAGTATTACTCAGTTGCAGCTGAACAAACCACGCATCTTTACCTGGATGAACAGATATTGGCCTTACCGTCATAATTGAAAATTCAGGCTTGTTATTTTCTTTAGCGCTAAACTGAACTTCAGTATCACCCTCACCACCAATAACCCCGGCAATAGAGGATGCAATTCCAGAGGACATACTTGAAAGTAAGCCTTGCTTTATAGCATCTGAATCATCAGCATATGCGCTAAGTGATAGCGATAAAATTATAATTGCTTTAAATAATTTGGAAATCATAAGTAATTGATTAATAATAATTTTTTTAATTATACAAGTCAAAAATACTTTAACAAGACCCATAATGACCCAGAAAAAAACTCTGAAAGAATGAAGTTGGCCTATAAGCCGGGTTCTGTTTGGCCGAAGCCTTGATAGTCATTCATCTATGATACTTGTCACCAAGCACCTTGAGCACTCTACCCGAAGACAACGCGAGCAGCGCCAATGCCTTCCTATTTGAGCTTGCTCCAAGTGGGGTTTACCATGCCACACTTATCACTAAGTGCGCGGTGAGCTCTTACCTCACCATTTCACCCTTACCTATCGAGATAGGCGGTTTATTTTCTGCTGCACTTTCCGTCGTATCACTACGCCTAGCAGTTAACTAGCACTTTACTCTATGGAGCCCGGACTTTCCTCCCAATGCTAATGCATTCGGCGACTATCCGGCCAACTTCAAGGAAAATTATACGCTAGGAAAGGAATATTTAAATATAGTGCAATAAAAACTGAAATTTACTTAGCTCGAATAAGTTACTGGGATACTAGTTGCTGCTTTATGGATGTTTTCTCCATTGGTATCAACAGCAACAGTCACAGGCATATCTTTCACTTCAAGCTCATAGATTGCCTCCATTCCCATTTCTTCAAAAGCAACAACTTTTGCCTTCTTGATAGATTTAGAAATCAAATAAGCCGCTCCACCTACTGCGATTAAATAACTGGCTTTATGTTTTTTAATACTTTCAATTGTTGAATCGCCCCGCTCTGCCTTGCCTATCATTCCAAGAATTCCAGTATTCTCTAACATCATATCAGTAAACTTATCCATTCTAGTAGCAGTGGTTGGACCAGCTGGACCAATTACTTCATCACCAACTGCCTCGACAGGGCCCACATAATAAATAAATTTATTATCAAAATTTACACCATTTGGTAACCCCTCGCCACTTTCAAGCATTGACTTAAGTCGCTTATGAGCGGCATCTCTTCCAGTAATAATAGTTCCCGATAAGAGCAATGTATCTCCTATATTCCAATCATCCATTTGAGATTGAGTCAAGATATTTAGATCAACTTTAGTATATTTGGAAATATCCATCTCTAAATCTGGGTAAAGACTCATATCAATCTCTGGTAATTCAGCAACACCTGAACCATCTAATGAAAAATGGACATGGCGAGTAGCTGCGCAATTTGGAATCATTGCAACTGGGAGTGATGCAGCATGTGTTGGATGATCCTGAATCTTGACATCAAGAACTGTAGTAAGACCGCCTAATCCTTGAGCGCCAATTCCAAGATTATTGATCTTATCAAAAAGGTCAATTCTAAGTGCTTCAATATCAGTATGCTCAGTTTTATCTTTAATCTTATTAATATCTATAGGCTCCATCAAGACTGATTTAGCCATTAGCATTGCTTTTTCAGCAGTCCCTCCAACTCCAATACCTATTATTCCTGGAGGGCACCAACCAGCTCCCATCGTTGGAATTGTCTTGAGTACCCAATCAGTTAAGTTGTCATCTGGATTGAGAACTGTAAATTTTGACTTATTCTCAGAGCCACCACCCTTAGCTGCAACTGTAATGTCAAGAGTATTGCCTTTAACAAGCTTAGTATGAATTACAGCAGGGGTATTATCTTGAGTATTTTTTCTGCTAAAAAGTGGGTCACTAACGATAGAAGCCCTTAAAAGATTATTAGAATCGTTGTATGCCCTTCTAACACCCTCATTAACCATCTCTTCAAGAGAAAGTTCACTATCCCATGTCACATCCATTCCAACTTCAATAAAAACATTTACTATTCCCGTATCCTGACAAATTGGTCTTTTACCCAGCGCACACATCTTGGAATTTATTAGAATCTGTGAAATTGCATTTTTCGCACTTTGATTTGTTTCTTTTTCATAAGCCAAAACCATCGCCTTAATAAAATCAGGTGAATGATAATAAGAGATATATTGCAAAGAAGAGTAGATACTTTCTACTAAATGTTCTTGTTTAATAATCATATTTATTTAGGCTTCTGTATTGTCTAATTAGGGCAAACAGGTTATATTATATCCTCTATTCATATTAATCAATACTTTGCTAGGAATCACTTATGTTTAATTTATTCAAAGGCCAAAACCTTTCTATCGATCTTGGAACTGCCAACACACTAGTTTATATGGACGGTAAAGTTGTTCTAAATGAACCCTCTGTTGTTGCCCTAAGACATGAAAGAGGGGCTACTGAATCAACTGTCATAGCTGTCGGTCAAGAAGCCAAAAACATGCTTGGTAGAACGCCTGGATCCATTGAAGCAATCAGACCTATGAAGGATGGCGTTATTGCAGACTTCAAGGTGACTGAAAAAATGCTGCAATATTTTATGAAAAAAGTATTGAAATCTGGTTTTTTCTCACCAAGCCCTAAAGTATTAATTTGTGTTCCATGTGGTGCTACTCAGGTGGAGAGAAGAGCTATTAAAGAGAGTGCAGTTGGTGCTGGAGCAAGGGATGTTTATTTGATTGAAGAGCCTATGGCAGCTGCTCTAGGTGCAGGTATGGCAATTGAGGAGGCTTCTGGTGCAATGGTTCTTGATATTGGAGGTGGAACTACTGAGATTGCAATCTTGTCACTAAATGGCATTGTGTATTCTGACTCATTAAGAGTTGGTGGAGATGTATTTGACGATACAATTATTAAGTTCATTAGAAGAGTCCATGGAATTATCATTGGAGAGGCTACTGCAGAACAAATTAAAGAAGAAGTTGGAAGTGCTTTTGAATCTAAAATTATTAGAAAAAATGAGTTCAGAGGCCGAGCTGTATCTACTGGCTTACCCGTTAGTTTTGAAGTTACTAATTCAGAAATTCTAGAAGCTTTAAGTGAACCCCTAGGGATGATTATTGGGTCTTTAAGAACTGCACTAGAACAAACTCCCCCTGAACTTTCTTCAGACATTGCCCAGAATGGTCTAGTTATAACTGGAGGTGGTGCCCTTTTAGAAGGTCTTGATAGATTAATCAACAACCAAACAAACTTACCAGTTACTATTGCTGATGATCCGCTTACTTGTGTAGCAAGGGGTGGAGGTATCGCATTAGACATGATTAATCAGCATGATATGGGATTTTTAGCTGCTGAGTAACCATTAACAAGTCGGGATCTTAATAATGCGACTTTTACGACTATTAGTTCCGATACTTTTTTCAATAATTCTTATTGTTCTAGATACTCGTTTTTCATACTTAGATAATTTTAAGCGATTTACTTTAACACTTCTTTCGCCAATCTATTTCGTTGTTGATTTACCTAATCACGTTATTGATTGGGTTAATGATAAAGGCACTGATAATGCCGAACTAATTTCTGAAAATGAATATTTGGAGGGTAAACTCACTGAGCTCAAAGCAAGGCTTCAAACCTATAATAATCTTATTCTAGAAAACCAAAAATTATCTCAACTACTAGATTCAACATACATCATTCCTGAACATCAAATCACATTAGGACATGTTAAATCGATTTCTCAATCAAGATTAAATAAAAAAATTATTATTGATAAGGGTATGAATGATGGAGTCACTCTATCCCAATTAGTCATTGGATCTGATGGTGTAGTAGGCCAAGTCAGCCAAGTTACCCCACTTTATTCTACTGTTCAACTTATTACAGATCCTACTCAACACATGCCTGTTAAAAACTCTCGAAATGGCATTAGAGGAATATCAAGAGGAATTGCCTCTAAGGAAGAAGGCTTAATAATAGAATATATACCTCTAGGCTCGGATGTTAAATTAGGAGACATTTTTGTAACAAGTGGAGTTGGTAATTCATATCCAATTGGTTATCTTGTTGGTAGAGTTATTGCTGTTGATGAAGCTTCTAACGAGTCCTTCCTAACGATATCTCTTGAGCCACTTCAAAACATGAATAAGTTAGAATTAATTTTAGTTGTTTCCAATAATAATGAATAAACAGACCTCATTTATACTCTTAATAAAAGTATCAGTTATTGCTTTGATCATAGGTGCTATTTCATTACCACAAGCTTTAGAGGCTGCTTCTCCATTATGGATGCTAATAATCTTTATATATTGGTTAATATATTCTGAAGCAAAGAGCCCCTATCTTTCGGCTTTGATACTTGGATTATTATTGGATATTCTTCAAGGAGGCATCTTAGGGCAAAATGCCTTAAATCTTGTAATTAGTTCAGCTTTTATTTTAAATGTCAAAAAATCATTTTTTGTCTCTAATTTAACAACTCAACAGGTGTATGTTTTTATTGCCTCTTCGATCTATCTATCAACTCTTCTTATAGCCCATATCGCAATTCAAGGTTTTGATTTTAGCTGGTTCGTTCTTCTTTCCCCCTTTACTAGCGCAGTAATATGGCCTGTTATTAGATTCTTATTTGCCAAGATAGATAATTGATTAACTAATAAATATGGAAAAAATTGCAAATATAAGGCAAGAAAAAAAAGTCTTCAAATCGAGAATAGTCATTGCATCTTTCTTTATGATAGTAATGACCTTTATTTTAATAATAAGACTCTTTAACCTGCAGATAAATCAATACGATTATTACACTGAAGAAGCACTTGGAAACCAAATGCAGAATCTGCCAATTACTCCAATTAGGGGCAATATATTAGATCGAAATGGGAAAATTTTAGCTACTAATGAATTTTCATATAGATTAACTATTACGCCAGAAAAGGTTTCTAATTTAGATGATGTTTTATTAGATTTAGAAATTAATGAGTTCATTAATCAAGAAGATATTGATAAATTCAATAAGAATTTAAATCGCTATAAAAAATTTCATAACATACCAATTAAATTTAATATTTCTGAATCTATAGCATCAAAATTTTTAGTCTCAAACCAGTTACCTGGAGTTGAGATTGAACCATACTTTCATAGAGTTTATCCATATGGTTCATCCAGTTCTCACCTCATTGGTTATGTATCTTCAATGACTAAAGAGGATAAAAATATATATGATAAAGAAAATTATGCTGGAACAAGTTTTGTTGGAAAAACAGGTATTGAAAAACAATATGAAATTATTCTTCATGGAAAGACTGGAGAGAAACAAATTGAGAGAAATGTGGCTGGTCGTGTAGTTGGATCAAAAGTAATAACACCCTCTATCTCTGGTCAAGATATTTACATAAATATTGATATAGAACTTCAGCTTAAAGCAGAATCACTTCTAGGAGAAAATAGAGGCGCTATTGCCCTTATTAATGTTAAGGATGGCTCAATATTAAGCTTAGTTAGTACTCCCAGTTATGATCCAAATTGGTTTGTTAATGGAATTTCAGTTGAAAAATATAATGAACTAAATAGTAATGAAGATTTACCTCTTTTTGATAGAAGTATAAAGGGCCTCTACCCCCCAGGATCAACCATCAAACCTATGGTTGCATTAGCTGGACTTGAATTGAATAATATAACAATAAAAGATACAACTTTTTGCCCAGGTTTTTATAAACTCCCAAATTATTCTCGAAAATTCAATGACTGGAAGCGAACAGGTCATAGTAATGTGAATGTTGTGGATGCTATTGCGCAATCTTGTGACGTATTTTTTTATGACTTAGCATATAAACTTGGGATTGATAAAATTCATGATAGCCTCGCTTTCTTTCAGTTTGGTAAAAAAACTGGCATTGATCTTTCAGGAGAGCTAGGGGGGATCTTGCCATCAAGGGAATGGAAAAAAAATAATAAGGATGAACCGTGGTATCGTGGAGAGACTCTTATCACAGGAATTGGGCAAGGCTTTATGACTGCAAGTCCAATTCAACTTGCTTTAGCAACTGCAGCCATAGCTAATAAAGGGCAACTTTTAAAGCCAAAGGTTATGATGCATTCTCAATCAAAGGAAGGTGAGATATTATTAGAACAACAAAAAGATGCTCTTCAAATTCCTATCAAAGACATTAATAACTGGGAGCTTGTTATTGAGGGAATGAAACAAACCATTTATGGTAAGTCTGGAACTGCAAAAAGATTAAATAATAAGCTTAATTATACTCTGGCAGGAAAAACAGGAACTGCTCAGGTTTTTGGACTTGATCCAGAAGAAGAATACATCGCTGAGAATATTGATGAAAGATTAAGAGACCATGCATTATTTACTGGTTTTGCACCTATTAACAACCCTCAGGTTGCAATTGCAATAATTGTTGAGAATGCAGGCAGTGGAAGTTCAAAAGCAGCGCCTTTAGCAAGAGAACTTTTGGATGAATACTTTAACAAGAATCCAATTGAACTTGAAAAAGAAGAGAATATTCAATTCTATTAATTAAGTTGAGAATAAAACTTTTTTTTGAATTCTGTAAAGCTATTTACCTTAATTGCCTCTCTCATTAAATGCATTAAGTTTTGGTAGTAGTGAAGATTGTGAAGAGTATTTAAACGAGAGCCCAGAATTTCATTAGTCTTTTGCAGATGATGAAGATAAGCTCTTGAATAATTTTTACAGGTTGAACAATCACAATTTACATCAAGAGGGCCAGTGTCTTTCTTATACTTTGCATTTCTTATTTTAACGACTCCTTTTGAGGTGAACAAATAACCATTTCTTGCATTTCGAGTAGGCATAACACAATCAAACATATCAACTCCACATTCAACCCCTTCAACCAAATCAGAAGGTGTTCCAACGCCCATTAAGTACCTAGGTTTATTTTTTGGCATATGTTCAGGCAAATAACTAAGAACCTCCATCATTTCTTCTTTAGGCTCTCCAACAGACAAACCTCCAATCGCATAACCATCAAAACCTATTTCAACAAGTGATTTGATTGACTGAAGACGAAGATCCTTGTGCATACCACCTTGAATAATTCCAAATAAAGAATTTTTATTATTTAATTTCTGATGTTCAATTAAAGATCTTTTGGCCCATCTCAAAGATAGTTGCATTGATTGATCAATATCACTTTTCTTTCCAGGATAAGCCGTACAATCATCAAAAATCATCACAATATCTGAACCTAATTTATGCTGAATTTGCATAGATTCTTCAGGACCCATAAAAATTAAAGAACCATCTTTAGGAGATCGAAACTCGACACCCTCTTCTGTTATTTTTCTCATCTTGCCTAAACTAAAAACTTGAAAGCCACCAGAATCAGTTAGAATTGGCCCATTCCAATTCATAAAATCATGTAAATCGCCATGAGCTGAGATCACTTCAGTTGAGGGTGTTAGAGATAAATGAAAGGTGTTGCCTAATATGATTTCTGCACCTAAACCCTTTACCTCCTCTACTGTCATTGCTTTAACAGCACCATAAGTTCCAACAGGCATAAAAGCAGGGGTATTTACCTCACCACGATCGAAGGTCAACCTTCCAAGACGAGCTTTATTATCTATATTTTTAATTTCGAATTTCATAAAAAAATAGTTATGATTTAGATAGATTTAAAAAGCTTCATTAATTTCATCAAAACCAAAACCTCTTGATTGTAAAAAACGTTTTTGTTTAGCTTGATCGTTAAAGTCCTGCGGAGGAGTATCACCAAATTTTTTGTTTCTAACTTCTTTTGCTAATTTAAACCAGTCAAAAACATCTAGATTAAATTTATTGATACCTCGTTGCTTGAGCTCAGATGCTATTTTTAAAGGGCCTTTACCTTGGTTATGTCTCATTAGAATAAATGCTTCAGAAAATCGCTCATCACTTTGATAATTTTGCTCAATTAAAATCAGCAATGAGTCATTAATAGCAGAAATATCAAAACCCTTAGCTTGTAATTTTGTCAATAATTCTAATTGAGAATGCTCACGCCTCATCAGCATTCTTAATGCTGCTGAATAGCATCTATTCTTCTGGTTTTGACTCTGATTCTGGCTCATCTTGATCACCACTCATCAATTTTTCACGAATTTTTCCTTCGAGCATTTGACTCATATCAGTATGATCTTTTAAATATTCTCTAGCATTATCTTTGCCTTGACCAATTCTTTCACCTTCAACACTATACCAAGCTCCAGCCTTCTCTACATATCCAAGCTCAACACCAAGATCTATAATTTCACTTTCTCTAGAAATACCTTGATTATATAAAATTTGAAATTCTGCTTTTTTAAATGGAGGCGCAACTTTGTTTTTCAGAACCTTTACACGGGTTTCATTGCCCAAAATTTCATCACCTTTTTTAATGGCACCAATTCGTCTAATATCTAAGCGTACTGAGGCATAAAATTTAAGTGCGTTACCTCCAGTGGTTGTCTCTGGATTTCCAAACATAACACCAATTTTCATTCTGAGCTGGTTAATAAATATTACCATAGTATTAGTGCGCTTTATATTTGAGGTGAGTTTTCTTAAAGCTTGAGACATCAATCTTGCTTGTAATCCCATATGAGAAGCACCCATCTCACCTTCAATTTCTGCCTTTGGAGTTAATGCAGCTACTGAATCAATAACAAGAACATCAACACTTCCTGAGCGAACTAACATATCAGTAATTTCTAGTGCTTGCTCACCAGTATCTGGTTGCGAAATTAGTAGGTCATCAGTATTTACACCAAGCTTTCTAGCATAAGAAGGATCTAAAGCATGTTCAGCATCAATAAAAGCAGCAGTTCCACCTAATTTTTGCATTTCAGCAATTACATGAAGAGTCATTGTTGTTTTTCCTGACGACTCAGGACCATAAATTTCAATAACTCTGCCTTTGGGAAGTCCACCTATGCCCAAAGCAATATCAAGGCTTAAACTCCCCGTAGAAACGGCCTCAATGTCGGTTCTTGCCTCCTCGTCGCCCAAAAACATAACTGAGCCCTTACCAAACTGTTTTTCAATTTGACCAAGTGCTACTTTTAAGGCTTCTTTTTTCTGTTCATCCACGCCGTTCTCCCGAGTAAAATATTAAATAAATTATTTATAATTATTATAATGGCTTTCACTGAACAAGATATAGAATGTATGTCTCTGGCTCTCAAACTTTCTCAGTTTGGTCGATCACATGTTGGTGCAAATCCGATGGTTGGTTGTGTTATAACTCGTGATGATAAAATTATTGCTCAGGACTACCATCAACTCTATGGTGATGGGCATGCTGAAATTAATGCCCTCAATCAAATCAATCATGAAGCAGACAATACAAAACTCTACGTTACCCTTGAACCATGCTCACATTATGGAAAAACGCCTCCATGCGTTGCTGCACTAATTAATGCTGGTGTAAAAAAAGTCTTTATTGCAATGCTTGATCCAAATCCCTTAGTTTCTGGGAAAGGAATTAAAATCTTACAAGATGCTGGCGTTGAAGTTGATATTGGGTTACTTGAAAATGAAGCAAAAGATCTTAACCGAGGATTTATTAAAAGAATGCAAACTGGTATGCCATTTGTGACATCCAAGATTGCTATGAGTATCGATGGAAAAATTGCAATGAAGAGTGGTGAAAGTAAATGGATTACTTCTGAAGCATCTAGAAATGATGTTCAGATACTACGAAGTGAAAACCAGGCAATCATGACTGGCTCAAAGACAGTTTTAAATGATAATCCAAAGATGACAGTTAGGCTTAATAACTCAAAATCTAAACCTTTAAGAGTAGTTATTGATAGTAATAATCAAATTATTGATAAATCTCTTAATATCTTTTCATCTGATGCTGGAACACTAATACTTAATAATTCTAATTCAGAAATTCTATCTAATGGAAAATTAGATTTAAAATCTGCTCTTCGTCAACTGGGTAAAAAAGGAATTAATACGCTACTTCTTGAAGCGGGTAGTGGCCTCAATGGAGCAATGCTAGAAGCTGATTTAATTGATGAGTATATAATCTATACTGCTCCAGTAATCCTAGGAAGTAATGCTAGTTCAATGATTAACATTCCATTAAATAAAATGTCTGAAAAGATTGAGCTTAATATTCTTGATATTCGTCAGATTGGCTCGGATATAAAAATTAGAGCAACTCTGAAATGAATACTCTTGATAATAAAAGAATTGTATTAGGAGTTAGTGGTTCAATAGCAGCCTATAAGGCTCCTGATATTGTTAGACGACTTATAGATCTGGGTGCTGATGTAAGGGTTATTATTACAGAAGGTGGTAGAGAATTCGTAAGTGAGCTATCACTTCAAACAGTTTCAAAAAATAAAGTTCACAATAATCTCTGGGATAAAGATGCTGAGCTTGCTATGGGCCATATAGAATTAGCAAAATGGGCTGACGTTATTATTATTGCTCCAGCATCTGCAAATACAATTGCCAAAATTTGTCATGGCAAAGCAGATGACCTTCTTTCAACAGTTATACTTGCAACAAAAGCAATCATAATGATTGCTCCATCGATGAATCAGCAAATGTATGCTTCAAAAGCAATGAATGAGAATCTTCGAATTCTTGAGGCTCGTGGAGTAGTTAATATAGAACCAGGGTCTGGAGAACAAGCATGCGGAGATATAGGTGAAGGAAGGTTAGCTGAACCAATTGAAATTGCTCATCAAGCAGCAAACCTATTTATTAATAATCTACTAATTGGAAAAAAGGTTTTAATAACATTAGGAGGTACTATTGAGGCGATAGATCCTGTTAGGTTTATATCAAATAATAGTAGTGGAAAAATGGGAATGGCTCTAGCAAATGCTTGTGTCAATTCTGGAGCAAAAGTAACTATGATTATTGGCTCAATTTCAACGCAAATTGAAAAAAGAGCAAAAGCAATTTTTGTTACTAGTGCAGATGATATGTATGAAGCTGTGATGGATAATATCGAGAATCAAGATCTTTTTATTAGTTGTGCGGCAGTTGCAGATTTCAAGCCAGCAAAAGTTAGTCAAAATAAAATTAAAAATAATACTAATTTAGAGTCAATTATTCTTTCAAAAAATAAGGATATTTTAGAAAGTGTTTGTAAACTAAATAGTAAACCAATCTGTATTGGCTTTGCAGCAGAAACTGAAAATCTTATAGCTAACGCGACTAAGAAACTTATAAATAAAAAGTGTGATGCAATTGTTGTGAATGATGTCTCAAACAGAGAGTTTGGTCTGAATTCTAACAACAATGAAGTTCACTTTATAACATCAAAGAAAACTGAAAAAATTGATAAGAATAGCAAACAAATTATTGCTGAAAAATTAATTAATAAAATTGTAAAATATTTTTTCTAATTCTCCAAGATGCCTATATATAAAGGCTTTGTGGACTTACTCACAAAACTGTGGATAACTCTGGTGATATCTCTTAATATCATTAATAAAATTGCGTCAGAATAGTAAATTCTATGGTTTTGGTTAATAAATAATCACCTCTATTTTTTCTATATAAATCAATAACTTATATTTTTATGATTTTCAAAATTAATTTTGTTAATTGTAAAATTAGTACTTAAAACTCAAATAGCGGATAACTTTTCTAGTTTTCCCTGATATAGAGCGATTTGAAGGACTAATTAGTTTTTTTATTTTATTTATCTAATTTAAAAAAAATATCATTTAAAGTCAATTCTTATAGTAATAATTGACTAAATTATTTGTTGCAATTTAAAAAGCTTTTTTAGTCTTGTTTAGTGGCTTACTTAAAGGAAATTTAAGGCCAAAACAATCCATAATTATTTTTTCAAACTAGTAATTAATTTGGTATTTATCGTGTCCAAATTTTTGTTCAATTGTATCTAGTAATTCACGATCTAAGGAAACATCATATTCTTTTGAAAGTGGAATATTTCCAGATGCATTGCTAGATTGATACTCGATAATTACTGGACACTTTCCACGAAAATCTTTAAGTAAATTACATAGCTCTTCGTACTTGTTTTTATTATCGTCACTTAGTTTAATTTTTAAAAATTTGGCATACTTTAATTGAACTTTTTGAACAGGTTCTATTTTATCTACAACAATCTGCCATTGCTCTCTAAAATCTTGATTTACTTTCCCTGAAATAACAACAACTTCATCTAGAATTAATTGGTCACTATTTGAACTAAGTGCTTGAGAGAAAACAGCTGCATTTATTTTCTTTTTTCCATCTTCAACCTTTAAGCTTGCCATCAAACCTCTTCTAGTATTTCGATAATCAATATCAGATATTAGGGCTAGAACACGGACCTCACGATTATTTCTAAATACTAATTCATTTGGTAAAGTGCAAACTATTGATTTCAGTTCATTCTTATACCAATCAGTTGGATGCCTATTGAGATAATAGCCCATCACTTTTTTTTCGAATACCATCATTTGCTTGAAAGATAAGTAAGAACCACTTATGTATTTCTTTTCGTATTCAGTATCAGTTTCGACTTCTGCAAATAGGCCACCTTGCCCAATTAATAAATCATTTTGTCTTTGTTCTGCCTGAGTTCTAGCATTCGGATATGTGGATATAAGAGTTGCTCTTTTTACACCAAAATTATCAAATGCCCCAGC
>ENA-UOXV01004865-UOXV01004865.1-marine-metagenome-genome-assembly--contig:-NODE-4865-length-15123-cov-28.854924_pt1 | contig 15123 bp, 29 predicted proteins | sample MGYA00238165_ERZ766961 | MGnify/ENA primary metagenome ERZ766961 (study PRJEB28924, sample SAMN03173240) | marine metagenome | biome: Marine; feature: Water; material: Subsurface seawater | place: North... | reverse complement strand
ACGATAGCGACCGCTGGGAATACCTATGGAATGAGTGGTATATAAATAACCTTGGATTTTTATAATACAATATATAATGACTAAAGAAGAATTTTTACAATATCAAGCAGAACAACGTAAGAAGCAAGCTCACGCAAGAATATACAAACTATCTGGCTTAGGCGAATGTAAACCACTAACTGACGACGAATGGCTCTCTATTGAGACCAAAGGCAAATCAAGATTTAAAAACAAATTAGTGAAACAAAGTTCATTTAAAAAATAAACTTAGCACGAAAACTAATTGATAATATAATTGTATGAACAAACAACTTATAACACCTGAAAATAAGCGTGCTGCAATAACGGAAAAAATAGCTAAAGCTTTATTTTTAATAGCATGGATCATATTAAATTACATACTATACTTACAATACAAATAGCTTTACACAAAAAATATAAAACTTATGGAAGAAATATTAAAATTATCAGCAAGTAATGAACAATTAATTCGTATCTTAGCATCAATGCACGAACGCATAACCGATTTAGAAACACAAAATGATAGAGAATGGATATAAAAGAAAAAGCATATAATAAAATATATTCAAAGCTACATAGTGCTATACACAAGTGGCAAGCCGCTGAGGCTGGTGATTGGCAGTGGATGGGTATAGATGAAGCACCTGCTGTCAGGCTAAACCAAATTAAACAGCACAAACAACAAGTAGAAATTTATGAATACATTGAAAAACTAATAGCAAATGACAGAATCCGAAATGCAGCGACTATCTACACTGATAGCAGAGAAAATATTTGATCTTGGCGAAAAGCAAGCGGCTAAAGAGCCAAGTAGATTTTATGCTGTGGACGAGCATGGCGACAAATACGAGATTACTGAATATGAATTTATTAGCTTTCAAATAGATGAGCTAGAAGATATTGAACGCGAGCATGTAAATAAAGAAGAATACACAGAAGCATTATTAATACAAAAAAAAATACAAACATTAAAAACCAAAAGAAACCAATTATGAAAGTAACTAAAGAAAAACTAAATGTAAATTCAAGTGCAATCCTAACAATGTCTTATGACTTTGAAGCTAAGCTATTAACCGTTAAGTTTGCAAACAGCAGAGTATACCAATTTGAAAATGTAACTACTGAAATATTTTACGCAATGAAACATTCAGAATCAATTGGCAAGTTCTTTAATAAGTATATTAAATGGAACTATAAATTTGATCACATTGGGTAAGCTTATTATAATTGATAGCAATGGTCGTCATGAGTATCTGATCAATACAAGACTGGCTGACCATGTTATCGATGACATCACAAGTAAAATATTAAAAGACTTTCCACAAGATGCAGTGGTGGATTTTGAACAACTATATTAAATATTATGACGGTACAACTAGAAACTATAAAAGATTATATTGAAGCTAATATAAAAGTTAGTTTAAAAAAGAAAACAAGAGAAAGAGATATGTGTTATGCTAGAGCTGTATACTATAAGCTTGCTAAAAGATACACGGTACAATCATTATCATCAATTGGTAAATTAGTAGGTAGAGATCACGCAACAGTATTACACGGCTTAAAACTATTTGATGAAGCTGTTATGTATTCAGAACCACTTAAAATTGTATATGATTCATTCTCTATTAATGTAGAGAATAAAAACTTGGAAGATGCTGACTCTAATATGCTGAATATTAAAAACTTAGCAGAACAAAACAAAAAACTAAAAAGAAAAGTATTTAAACAAAACCTTGAAATAGATATTTTAAAGAAACAAAAAATAAAACCAACAAATAAAACAGAAGAGTTTATTGATTTAATTAATTCAGTGGACGAGGATAAGCTCGATATGCTATACACACGTCTTGACGCAATTGTAAAAATGATATGAAAGAACAAGATTTAATAGATTTAAAGTTTAAAAAATCATATATAACTGATTTATACCCAGAACATAAAGACTCAGAATTAAAACCTTATTACTATTACACATATAATATTACAAATGAATTATGTTTAATATCTAGTGATAACGGAGAAGCTAAAAAAAATGGCTGGCGCGTAGAAATGTTTGATTACGATAATATTGAATTTACCAGTAAAAGAGACATTGAAAAACTTATTAGTTTAATTGAAAAGAATAAATTATGAAAACATTAATAGTAAGTATAGTAGCATGCGTAACAGCAACTGTTTACAATGCAGTGCCTGAACAAACGAATGAAGATCCAGGGCACACGGCTTCAATGTATGAAATAGACTTAGAAAACCCGTATAAACATCGTATTTTAGCTGTATCGCGAGATTTATACAAATTAGGGTATAAGTTCGGTACTAAAGTAAAAGTATCCTGCGGGTGCCAGTACGAAGGCATATGGGTAGTCAGGGACTTAATGAATAAACGATATAAAAAAAGAATTGATTTTTTAATCAATAATGATATGCCAATTGGCAAATGGGATAAAGTTCAAATAACTAAAATAAATTAACAACTTTAAAAAAAAATTACTACTTTCACAAAAAAACAGTGACAATAGGTAGTTAATATAAATAGTAATAGGCTAATGTCGCACGAAAGATTGCTTGATTATTTAAATCAAAGACGGATAATTTATAGGAGATTACCTATATCAGACAAGCCAACAGCATGTTTTGATTGGGGTTACTTTTATGAAGATGGTACTCATGAGTGTTATGATCTATTTAGAAGCAAAGCTAAAATAACAAGTTATAGATCTTTAAAATGGCACTTATTAGTTTTATGGTATTTAAATCCTCAGCTTGATCAAAAAGCTTTTAATAATCTAGCAGAATATATTTGTAATAAAAAAAATGGATTTATAACATTTGAACCGCCTGATGATTCAGTAAGCAAAATTGTTTACGATGTTAGCATGAAAGATCTAGAACAACCGCCTAAAAATAAAACACGTAAAATAATATTTAAATACCAATGTAAATTATCATTATCAGAAAAGCTTAGCATTGTAGGCCAAATGATAGGTAAAACAAAAAGAGTAACAGAAGCAGATATATATGACATGATGCTTTATATAAATGATAATGGCCAGAAAATAACAATAACAAAAATAGCTAAGCTATTAAGCTGCGCAACTAGAACCATACACCGAAACATAACCAAAGAACTTAAGGATGAAAAAGAACTATTAAATCAACAAAATGAAAAAGTACAACATTCGCAATTATGTGAGGTATAAAGATGATGTTAAAGCATCAATTAATTTAATTGAGTTTAAAGCATTTCAAGACTACACAAGAGACGAACTAATTGTTACTTTCCTGCCATTGGTAGAGAACATTGCTAGGAAGTTTTCAACTTCAGATCAAGCATCAGGTGTTATGGATATTACAGATCTTATTCAAGATGGAAGTCTTGGGTTAATAAGAGCAGTAGACAAAATAATTTGGGAGACAGTAACTGAATCTGACGACCCAGAAAAAACATTAAAGTCATTCCTATCAAAAAGAATAAAAGGTTCAATACGAAGAGCTATTGATATTAATAGAGGCGATATAAGAATACCAGAGCATAAGCTAAATGAGATTAGAAAAGATGAGGGTAAAGATAAAGCAATGGTAGCTATGTTTTTTAATTCTATATTCTTAAGTATTGACGAGCAAGTTAATGAAGATGATGAAAATATGATGCATCAAATTCCAGATCAATCTGAACCTTATAATATAGCTTTACTTAATATATATTTAACAAGTCTATTAAAAAAGCATTTAGATAAAAGAGAATTTGAAGTATTAAGATTAAGCTACGGACTTAATTGTGATAAACACTCTGCAAATAAAATAGCAGAAATATTAAATATAGAAGGATCAAGTGCATATGTAAGAATTTCTGAAATAAAGAAACAAGCAGTGCAAAAATTAATAGAAAATGTAGATTCTTCGCAAGTAATTGATTATCTTTGATGTATAACTAAATTAAATTAATATGAAACTACATGAAAAACTAAGTAAAATCCAAGTGGAGTTTAAATCGAAAAAAAGTAGATTTAATTCATTTGGTAAGTACAACTTCAGATCTGCTGAGGATATACTTGAAGGACTTAAACCGTTTAATGATAAATACAATGTGTATTTTAAAATAGACGAAGAGCTAATCGCTACAGATCCTGTACCAATGTTTAAATCAGTTGCAACAATATCAGATGGAACAGATACAATATCTGCCACCGCATTAGTAGGTGTTGATTTAAATCAAAAAGGTATGCAAGTGCCACAACAATACGGTAGCGGTTCCTCGTACGGTAAAAAGTATGCTCTTGGAAATCTATTATTAATAGATGATACAGCTGATTCAGACGCAACAAACCAACACGGCAGAGCAGTAACTAAACCTAAATTAGAAGGCGTTGCCCTGGAAAAAGCAAAAGAATTTATTAAATCAGGCAAAGGAACTATAGAAGATATTAAAAAGAAATACGAAGTAGATCCTAAACTTTTAAAAACACTATAATGAAAAAGGCTCAGTTAAATGACATACTAAAAAAGCTAGAAGAAGATGAACTGTATTACGGTGATTTTGGAAAACAGTTTTTATCTAACTCTAACATAGGAACTCTTTTAACTGATCCCCTTATGTTACACCAACCTCAGCCCGCTAATCCGAACTTGGTAAAAGGAGCTTACTTCCATACATTAGTATTGGAACCAGAAAAACTGAATAGGTATAAAATTATTGATGCAAAAACCCGTAACAATAATGAATATAAAGCCTTAACTAATCCTGAAATATGTTTACTTCAACATGAAGCGGATATGCTACAAGCCTTGAATGAAACGTTAATGGCTAATGAAACGGCAAATGGCTTAATTAGGGATATAGATGTTGAGTACGAAATTCCAGGCCTTATAGAATTAGCGGGTGAATGGTGGAAATGTAAAACTGACATTAAAAATAATACTCAAGGTATTATTGTTGATCTTAAAACAAGTGGAGATATAACACGTTTTGAACAAAGTGCTCGCAACTATAACTATGATAGCCAGGCATTTATATATTCAAGTTATTTTAAAATGGATTTTATTTTCCTTGTAATAGATAAAAAAACAAAAAAAATTGGTATCTTTGACTGTTCCCCTCAGTTCCTCGAACGTGGTAAGTTTAAAGTTGAGGAAGCCGCTGAGCAGTACAGATTGTACTATAAGGATCAAAGTTTCGATCCTAAGAATTATTTTATATCAAAAACACTTTAATTAATTAAAACTAAAACTATGGCATCAATTATTAAAACTAGTATCAACTTAAACGCGATACCAAAAGACAAAATTATTGAAGGTAAAAAAGGTAAGTATTTACCTATTACAATTACTTTAAATGACGCGGTAGACAATTACGGAAATCAAGGTCCAGTAATTGTTGAGCAGTCAAAAGAAGAAAGAGAAGCGAAAGCTGATAGAGTATATCTTGGAAATGTAAAAGTTGTTTGGTCTAATGGAACAAATGTAGACGCAGCGCCAAGAGAAAATCAAGCACAACAAGGTGGTTTTCAAGCAGCTCCACCAGCTGCGCAGCCACAGGATGATTTGCCATTTTAATTCTTTCATAATGTGTGTTAATAAGGGGAGTGTTGAGGAGCATTCCCTTTATTTTAATTAACTTCTAACTTTTTTACCCGATGCAAACAACGGAGATAAACGGATTTCAAATAGAACATTTTAATCAATATGATTTACCAGTAGGTAAGCCAGAAGGTATTTGTCCTGTTTGTTCCGAACATAGAAAACCTGAAAATAAGAAAGCTAAATGTGCATCTTATGATTGGGAAAGAGGGCTAGGCACTTGCCATCATTGCTCAAACACATTTCAACTTCACACATATCAGCGCAAAGGAAACGCTGAAAAAGTCTACATTAAACCAGAACCAATATACCCTAAAGAGGTAAGCACTAAAGTTCAAGAATGGTTTCAAAGTAGAGGAATTTCAAACGATACATTAAAAGCTCTTAAAGTTACAGAAGGCAAAGAATTTATGCCTCAAACTGGTAAAGAAGAAAATGCTATTCATTTTAACTATTTTATGGGTGATGAACTTATAAATGTAAAATACAGAGATGGACGCAAAAACTTTAAACTTTATAAAGGAGCTGAAAAAGTTTTTTATAACATAAATGCAATAGTCGGATATGAGTATTGTGTTATTGTAGAAGGCGAAATAGATGCTCTTAGTTTGCATGAAGCTGGAATACCTAATGTTGTTTCTGTTCCTAATGGAGCAACACTTGGAACAAACAATTTAGATTATTTAGATAATTGTATAGATTACTTTACCGATAAAGAAAAAGTAATACTAGCTTTAGACGGAGATGAGGCTGGTCAGGCCTTGCAAAACGAGTTTATTAGAAGACTCGGTGCTGAAGTTTGCTTTATAGCAACTTTTGATGACTGCAAAGATTCAAACGAATACTTATTAAAACATGGAAAAGAAAGTCTGGCGCAGCGTATTACCGGTGCAAAGCCAGTTCCCCTCGAAGGAGTCACAACCTTCAAAGACATTGAAGACGAGATTACAGATTTTGTTAGAAACGGTTTTAAACCAGGTTACCAAGTTGGCCTTAAAAATTTTGACGATATTTTTAGTACTTATACCGGCCAGTTTATTACTGTTACTGGTATACCTAGTAGTGGAAAGTCTGATTTTGTTGATCAGATGGTCGTTGGGTATAATATGAATTATGGCTGGAAAACAGCTTTTGCTTCGCCTGAAAATGCACCAACATATTTGCACGCCCATAAATTAATGAGAAAAGTATGGGGAGATATGCCTTCTAAGGAAGATATTGGTAGCGGCAAATGGGATCAAGTAGCGGATCATTGTAATTCAAACTTCTATCATATTGATATGGATAGATACAGCTTAGAAGGAGTGCTTAGAAAAGGTGCTGAGCTTGTTAAGCGTAAAGGAATTAAGTGTTTAGTTGTTGATCCTTTTAATAAGGTTAGAGACTATGACGGCAATTCTGGAGATGTTAATGCTTATACACTTGAATACCTAACTAAGATTGAAATATTTGCAAAAAAATATGATGTTTTAGTTATTGTAGTAGCGCATCCAACTAAAATGTATAAAGATGCTAATGGCAAAATTGAAGAGCCTACAATGTATAACATTAAAGGTGGAGGAGAATGGTATGACGCATCATATCACGGCTTGTTAGTTCATAGAGACTATGAAAACAAAACAGTTAAATGTAAAGTTCTTAAAGTTAAGTTTCAAAACTTAGGCGAGAATGGTGCTGAAGCTCATTTTAAATGGGAACACAAGTCAGGCTGTTTTTTACCTATAAGAGATCCTAGTCAGTCTATTGCTGACAAAGACGCAATGCCCTGGGAGATATAATGGGTAGCGGATTAAAAAATAAAAAGAAAAACAATTTGCCTGATAATTATATTGCAAATAAAGAAGAAGCTATTGCATACAAATGGTGTCTTAAAAACAATATAAGAATAGGATTACAAGCAATTGATTATGTGCAAAATCCAGATAAATGGAGGATAGCCATAAGCATAGGGGAAAACTATAAAGCCTTTCACTTGTCACCTAGTATATATACTAAAGACAACGTATGGCCGGAGTATTACAAAGCATGTTTATATTATTACAACAAACACAATAAATAATGAATATCCAAGAAGAGTATAACAAATTAATGTCTGAAGTTTTATATCAAGGCAAAAAGAAAAGTGATCGTACTGGCACAGGCACACTAAGTGTATTCGGCAGAACAATAAGACACGATATGAGCGAAGGCTTTCCTTTGCTTACTACAAAAAAAGTTTGGTTCAATGCTGCTTTAACAGAAATCCTATGGATTTTACAAGGTAGAACCGACATAACTTATTTGCAAGACCATAAAGTACATTATTGGGATGCTGATTACAAAAGATCAGGTAGAACAGATAATACTTTAGGTCCTGTATACGGCAAGCAATGGCGCGATTTTGGAGGCGTAGATCAGCTTAAAAACCTTTTAGCTGAGATCAAGTCTAATCCTGATTCAAGACGTCTTATAGTTAGCGCATGGAATCCAATTGAAATGGATGATATGGCATTGCCTCCTTGCCATTATGGTTTTCAAGTTTATATTAATGATGGTGTTATAGATTTAATGTGGCAACAGCGTTCTGTAGATATATTTTTAGGTTTACCTTACGATATTGCAATGTATGGATTGCTATTAGAATTTTTAGCTAAAGGCAACGGATTAAAAGCGGGTTCACTAATTGGACAACTAGGTGATTGTCATCTTTATAGCAACCATATTAAGCAAGCTTCAGAGCAATTAGAAAGATATATGCATGAGTTACCAACAATTTCAGTAGAACACGGTTTGTATCTTGACAATGATGCTATCTTTATGCCTGTGCATAATTCTGTATCTTTAAATAATTATAAATCACACCCCTCAATCTTAGCGCCGTTATCGGTAGGGTAAAAACAAATTGTTATGTATCATATATATCACATACCTGGTAAAAAAATCGGAGTTACACGTAATCTTGAATTAAGGGTTACTCAAGCTCAAGGTTACAATTCCAACGAATATGAAGTTGTCGAATCTTCCGACGATATACACTATGTGTCTAAAAGAGAAATAGCTTTACAGAAGGCTTATGGATATAAAGTGGACAGACAATTATATAAAGACTTAATAAAGAAAAAATCAAATCAAATGAAAATTAATGTAACTGAACAAACTACAACATTTCCTTTCCCTAAAGAAAAATTAAAAGGCAATCTAATGGATAACATTGGAATGAAGTGGGAAACATCTTTTGGTGAATTTGAATTAACCACCGAATCAATTAGATGGATTGAACATAATTCTGTAGTTTCAATGTATGACAAACAACGTTCTTTTGTATATAATAAAGCATTTTATGAAGCATTTACTGAAAATTTCACAGAAAGCGTACCTAATATATATGACGATATACGTTTATGGGCTGCTGCAAAAGGAATATATACTAAGGGCGATAGCAAAACGCAATATATAAAGCTTTTAGAAGAGGTTGGTGAATTAGCTAAAGCTATACTTGAAAAAGATAAACCTGAAATTATTGATGCTATTGGCGATTGCGTAGTTGTTCTTACAAATTTAGCTAAGCTTGAAGATCTTAAAATTGAAGATTGTGTACAATCAGCTTACAATGTAATACAGAATAGGAAAGGCAAAATGATTAACGGAACATTTGTAAAAGAATCTTAATATGACTAAGAAAGAAATTACATTTCGCGATCCAGTTATAGAAAGCGTTGTAGATAAATTTGTTGAGCGATCTAATGTTGGCTTTAAAAAGTATGGCGTTACTCTTGATCAAGATCCTGGTGATCTTAATGTTTGGATGACACACTTACAAGAAGAGCTTATGGATGCTGTTAATTATATTGAAAAGCTTAAACGTGTTACTACAGAAGTTTTACAAGATAAACTTGTAGAAAAATATGAGGCGTCTCATGACGGTCATATGTTAGACAATGATGACTTATGGCAATAAAAAGAAGAAGTAAAAAAAGAGGACCAGTAAGAGCAAAAAAAGTATCATTTGATGGTATTGATTTTGCATCAGGTCTTGAAAAGTATATGTATATGGCTTTAAAAAAAGCTAAAATACGATCTAAATATGAAGGAGAAACATTTGTATTATTAAATGGTTTTCATTTTGAAAACGAAGTTTATGAAAGACAATCAAATGGCAAAGGAGATTATGTGAATAGAGGAAGCAAAAGAATATTGCCAATTAAATATACTCCTGACTTTATAGGTGACGATTTTATAATAGAAACAAAAGGTAGAGCAAACGAATCATTTCCAATGCGATGGAAGCTGTTTAAAAAATTAGTATCAGAACAATTTCCTAACATTACTTTATATAAACCACAAAATCAAACTGAATGCGACAGAACGGTGCAATTGATCCTGGAAAAGCGAAGAAGCTAGCTAGGCAAAAATATTCTCAGCGCCAGATTGACAAATGGGTTAAATGGAGTTGGGAAATAAAAGGTAAAATTAAATGGAGGGAGCTTGTTGAAATGCAAGATAAATATAAAATAAAAGTAGAATAATGGGAAATTGGGAATTAACTATTGGATTATATCCTGGCGTATTGTTAGGAATTAGAACATATCCGCAATCTGAATCATCGCTGCATGTTTTATATTTACCATTCATAGACATATGTATAGAGATCTTTAAAGATGAATAACGATAAATCATCCGCTATTGAATGGTGGGTAGACGATATGCTTGAAGAAATGAAAGCAATAAAAAACAAGGGGGTTACTAAAAAAGACCTCCTTTTATATCTAGACTCGTGGGAGTCAACATTAAAAACAATTAAAAATATAACAAAAGACTAATGGGATTATTTACACCAAGAATTGAATACAAACCTTTTGAATATCCAATATACTTTACTGAAGGCTGGCTAAAACAAGCCCAAGCTTTTTGGTTGCATACTGAGATTAGTATGTCAGGTGATGTTAAAGATTGGAACGAAAGGTTAACGTTAGAAGAAAAAAGTTTAGTAGGTAATATACTATTAGGTTTTGCGCAAACAGAATGCGCTGTGTCAGATTACTGGACACAAAAAGTGGTTGGATGGTTCCCTAAACATGAAATACAACAAATGGCAATGATATTCGGTTCGCAAGAAACAATTCATGCTGTTGCTTATTCTTATTTAAATGAAACACTTGGACTGGAAGATTTTAAAGCTTTTTTACAAGATGAAGCTACAATGGACAGATTTAACGCACTCGTTTCTTATGAAGGCAATGATACTCGCGGTATTGCTAAGTCTTTGGCCATATTTTCTGCTTTTGCTGAGGGCGTTTCTCTTTACTCTGCTTTTGCTGTACTATATAGTTTTCAACTTAGAAATCTTCTTAAAGGTATAGGCCAGCAAATGAAATGGAGTGTAAGGGATGAGTCTTTACACAGCAGAATGGGTTGTCAGCTATTTAGACACATGTGTGAAGAAGATAAAGAATTATTAAACAATTGCAGAGAAGATGTTGTAGCTGCGGCAGAATCAATGCTTAAAGCAGAAGAAAACTATATTGACAAAATGTTTGAAGCAGGAGACGTTGAAGGAATTAAAGCTTACGATCTCAAGCAATTTATTAGAAAAAGACTTAACGAAAAGCTCGTTGAACTTGGATACGTCGACCTTGGGTCCTACTTTGCATTTGACAAAAAAGGATCAAAAAACCTCGACTGGTTCTATCACCTTACAGGTGGCGTTACTCACACTGATTTTTTTGCTACTCGTCCAACAGATTATAGTAAAGCAGGTGAAGGAGAAGATTTTGAAGATATATGGTAAATTAAATTAAATAATATGAAAGGTGAAAAACAAAGTAGACAGGATTTGCTAGAAAAAAAAGTACAAGCATTAATAAATGTAGTACAACAATTATTAAGTGAAAACACTTATTTAAAAGATCTATCTGTAGGTACTTTGGAGGCAATTAAATTAATGCCTGGTTATGAAGAAGCTATAGAGCAGTTAAAAGAAAAGATAAAAGAAGAATCAGAAACTAAATTAGATCTAGGAAATGACGTGGAATAATGATTGGGTAAAAGGAGTTGATTACCCTACGTGGGGAAATACAGAAGTATACAAAAAAACAATATCTGGTGGATATTTAATGGTTGGCGAAACGCCAAAAGACGCTTATATGCGAGTAGCAAATACTGTTGCAAAGCGGTTATATAAGCCAGAATTGGCAGATAAGTTCTTTCAGTACATATGGAAGGGCTGGTTGAATTTAGCTTCTCCAGTGCTCTCTAACACGGGCACAGATAGAGGTTTACCTATATCATGTTTTGGTATTGATGTTGGGGATAGCATACAAGAAATTGGTGCTAAAAATTTAGAGATGATGTTACTAGCTAAACACGGCGGGGGAGTTGGCATCGGAATTAATATGATTCGTCCTGCTGGAGCTAAAATAACAGGTAATGGCACATCAGATGGGGTCGTACCCTTTTGCAAAATATATGACTCCACAATTCTTGCAACTAATCAAGGATCAGTTAGACGCGGAGCAGCTAGTGTTAATATTAACATTGATCACGATGATTTCGAAGAATGGCTTGAAATTAGAGAACCAAAAGGTGATGTTAATAGACAATCCCTTAATTTACACCAGTGCGCGGTTATTGGTGATAAATTTATGCGAAAGCTTGAAGAAGGAGATTCAACAGCTAGAAGAAAATGGAGCAGACTCTTGCAAAAACGAAAAGCTACAGGAGAACCTTATATCTTGTTTAAAGGAAATACAAACAAGAGCAACCCCGAAGCGTATAAGAAAAACGGATTAAAAGTGCATATGACTAATATCTGTAGTGAAATAGCTTTACACACAGATGAAAACCATAGTTTTGTATGTTGCTTGTCATCATTAAATCTTACAAAATATGAAGAGTGGAAAGATACTAACCTTATTTATGATGCAATTTGGTTCCTTGATGGAGTACTTGAAGAGTTTATTCAAAAGGCTAAAGGCCTTAAAGGATTTGAAAACTCAGTTCGTTCTGCGGAAAAAGGAAGAGCGCTTGGTCTTGGAGTCCTTGGGTGGCACACTTACCTCCAGCAAAATGGAATACCTTTCGAAGGGCTTCAAGCTCAGTTTGAGACTAGGAGAATATTTAGCCAGATTAAAATCGAAAGTGAAAGGGCTTCGCGTGCACTCGCCGAGGTATACGGAGAACCTCTTTGGTGTCGTGATACTGGATATAGGAATACTCACCTTAGGGCTATTGCACCTACTGTATCAAATAGTAAACTATCTGGTAATGTGTCTCCAGGTATTGAGCCTTGGGCTGCTAATGTTTTTACGGAGCAATCTGCAAAAGGTACGTTTATTAGAAAGAATAAAGAACTTATTAAAGTTTTAAAGAAAGTAGGAATTGATACAGAGGAAACCTGGAACAAAATACTTGAAGATGGAGGAAGTATTCAAGATATAAATAGTTTAGATGATTGGGGATATATAAATAAAAAATTAGTATATTTACCAGATACATCAGAGCAAGACATGCTAAATGGTTATGATGCTGTTAAAGATGTGTTTAAAACGTTTAAAGAAATAAATCAGTTAGAGTTAGTTAATCAAGCTGGTATACGTCAACAATATATAGACCAATCGGTCAGCTTAAATCTTGCCTTCCCAAGTATTGCTACACCAAAGTGGATTAATCAAGTTCACTTTGAAGCATGGAAGAAAGGAGTAAAAACATTGTACTACACAAGAACAGAATCTGTGTTACGAGGAGATGTTGCTGCTAAAGCAATGGATCCAGATTGCTTATCCTGCGATGGGTAGTATAATACTTAGTTAGTTTAGTTAGTTATATTAAAAAAGGGGAGGCCGTGAAGCTTCCCCTTTTTCGGTTACAGGAACGATTGGGTATGGTGCCCATTTTATTTTTGTTCCTTCTCTTTCATTTCTTGTTTTATTTCATCCAATTCTTTCATTGAATATTCTAAATCTTTCATTGTATTCACAAACTCTAATCTCATACTAGCAACATCCTCTTCTAACTTTCTTTGAGCTGGCCAAGTATATTGCTGTTCGTTTTGTTTAAGTTTATTAGACGCAGCCTCTAGCGATTGTATTTTAGAATTTAAAGTATAATAACTACCTACAATTGATATTAGCATACCTCCAGCTGTAATCAATTGCGACATTGTAAACTTTATTTTGGTGTCTACGTCTATATTGCCCATTTAGTTTTTCTTTTTCTTCTTTTTTATTGGTACACAGTTAGGTACTCTTTTAGAACCTTTCATTTTAAAACCTATTGCTTCGTAGCCTGACCAGCAAGCTTTTACTTTTTTTTGTGCCATTATTTTCTACCTTTTCTTGTTTTACCTTTTGCTGCATCTGGTAAATCGCCAATTTGATTCCCAACTTCTTTAATAGCAGCACCTACATCAGCTAGTTCTTCTTTAATTCTACCTAAGCGATGCATTGTTTGTTCTTTTACCTTAATTGCTTTGTCTTCAATAGCATCAGGTATAAAGTCTTTATCGGCATCTTTAATTTTGCCTAAGTGCATAAAGCCCAATACAATGTTTAATAATATCGATAATCCTAAAATAATAATTAATGGTTCCATAGTTATTTGTTTTTGTTTTAATTTATCTATTTGAGTTTCTTCCTGATGTTCTGCCAGATGTTCTACCAGATGTTCTACCAGATGTTCTGTTTGATGATTTACCTTTCTTAGAGGATTTTTTAGCTGCTTCAATTTCAGGATTTTTTAATCCAACATCCCAAGTATTATAACCTAAAAATAAAGCCGTACGTTGCCATGCTTCTGCTTCTTGATTTGTTAAAGCTTGCAGATTTTGCGCTTTTGTAACAACACGATCTAACGGTATGTTAAATGCTGCAGAAGTTAAACTTCCAGCAATACCATAATAAGGGTGATTTGGATTAGCAAAGCTAACATCATCAACAACTTTTTTGCCATATTTATAAGCATTCATTGCTGTATTTATTTTTCTAGCTTTAATACCAACAGCTGGAGAAATGTTTAGTAATTCAATAATTACTTTTGAATTATCAGCTTTCCAGCCTTTGTCATTTTCTTTTGCCCATGCAATAATAGCATTCTTTAATGTAGCTAATGCAGCACCACCAATACCAGAACCTCTTAAAGCACTATCCAAAACAGTATTAGCAGCTCTTAAAGTTTTATCATCTAGTTTTAAGTTTTCATCTTCATCATCTCCAAATACACCCGCGAACAAAGCGTTTTGTAAAAATGCAAATATGGTATTTTGAATAGCTCCATAGTAAACGAGTCTTGATATGTTTGCTTTAAAACTACCTCTTCTATTTATTAAATCTAAAGCCGCCTTCTTTTGCAAACGGGTCATTTGCATAGTAGTATTTTGAAATGCTAAAAATATTCTTCCAATAACACTAACTTGTTGATTAGATAACAAATCTTGTCTTGATGATTGCTGAGTACGCTCTGCTATTTCTTGAAAGTCTAAAAAAGCTTCTTCTTTAGCTTTAGCTTCAGTCATTCCTTCTTTAATATATTTTTGCTCTCTATTATATAAAA
>ENA-UOXV01004863-UOXV01004863.1-marine-metagenome-genome-assembly--contig:-NODE-4863-length-15128-cov-11.095800_pt1 | contig 15128 bp, 12 predicted proteins | sample MGYA00238165_ERZ766961 | MGnify/ENA primary metagenome ERZ766961 (study PRJEB28924, sample SAMN03173240) | marine metagenome | biome: Marine; feature: Water; material: Subsurface seawater | place: North... | reverse complement strand
CTCCAAGATTAATTGATCTTGTAAGTCCAATTGGAAAAGGCCAAAGATCAATAATAATTTCACCTCCTAAGGCTGGAAAAACAATGATTTTACAAAGTATCGCAAATTCAATTGCTAAGAATTATCCAAAAAGTTATTTAATTGTTTTATTAATTGACGAAAGACCAGAAGAAGTTACAGACATGCAAAGAACAGTTAAAGGCGAAGTAATCAGCTCAACTTTTGATGAACCCGCACAAAGACACGTGGCTGTTGCTGAGATGGTTATAGAAAAGGCAAAAAGATTAACGGAACATAAAAAAGATGTTGTTATACTTTTGGACTCAATCACCAGATTAGGAAGAGCTTACAATGCAGTTATTCCAAGTTCTGGAAAAGTTTTAACTGGTGGTGTGGATGCGAACGCTCTTCAAAGACCAAAAAGATTTTTTGGTGCAGCAAGAAATATTGAAGAAGGTGGATCTTTAACAATTATCTCAACTGCTTTAATTGATACTGGAAGTAGAATGGATGAAGTTATTTTTGAAGAATTTAAAGGAACAGGTAACAGTGAAACAGTTCTTGATAGAAAAATTGCAGACAAAAGAATTTATCCAGCGATAGATATAACTAAATCTGGAACAAGAAGGGAAGAGTTGATATTTGATAAAAACGACCTTCAAAAAATGAATGTATTAAGAAGAATTATAGCTCCTATGGGAACAATGGATGCAATTGAGTTTATAAGCTCAAAATTAAAAGACACAAAAAACAATGCTGAATTCTTTAACTCAATGAATAAACCCTCTTAAATATAATCCAGTTCTTTTAATTCAGAATTAAATTCATTTTCAATTTTTTTTTTTATTTCATTATTTAAATTTTTTTGGTTAATTTTTTTGGGATTGTTGTTAAAAAATTTTTTTAACTTCCCTGATTGATCTAGATTGGACTCTTTAAACAAACCTTTTTCTTCTAGTTTTTTAAAATGTTCAAATGAAGTAGTTTCCAATATATTCTTGATTTTATTATTGTTAATTTCAATTTTAGATAACTTGTTTAAGTAGGTCATTATAGCCTTTAATTGTTTTTCTGGATCCTTAACTAGTTCTTCATATTTAATTAATAAGTAATTTTTTTTGATTTTTTTCCAGGCATTATAATGATTTTTCCAAGAGCTAATCATTACTGGAAAGCTATATTCTTGATGTTTATTAATTTGCAATCCCGTTGCATTTTGTTCATCAAATAATTTTTCTAAAGCCTCATGGTCGCTTTTCAATGACCAATGTTGTTTTATTGTAGAAATCAAATTTTTAGGATTTCGAACTACATGTATGACCCCTAATGTGTTCAAATTATCTGTAAAGGCATTATCGCCATATTTACAAAAGATATGATGAGTTTTAAAAAATCTTATTTTTTTATCTTGATTAATTAATCTTTGAGATGGTATCCAATTTTTCTGAATTTCAATTGGATTGTTGTAATCTTTAATTAAAGTTTCAAAGTATTTTTTTGTAGGATATTGGTCTATATTATTTAGCAAATCAAAATTATCTAACCTTCCATCTTTAGAAAATAAAATTGAAGAAACAATTGCTCTTACCCACGTATTACCACTTTTGGGATATGAAGCTATCCAGATTATCACAAAAACTACCCTTATTTTTTATTAAACATATTACATTATGTGAAAACTGTATTCTAAAAAAATTATAGTTTTACAGTATTAATAAAACCAAGCTATAATATTTAAATGACAATTTATGCTTTATCTACTGGCCCGGGAATTTCGGGAGTTGCAATCGTAAGAATTTCTGGACCAGAGTCTTCATTGGTGATTAAATCATTAACAGGCAAGGAGCTTCCTAATGCTAGACAGGCTACATTGAGAAAAGTTAACAAAATCAACACTTCTGAGCCAATAGATGAAGGTATAATATTATGGTTTCCTGGACCTGAGAGTTACACAGGCGAAGATATGGCAGAAATCCATGTACACGGCAGCAAAGCAGTTATAGAGGCCCTCCACGCATCTATTTCTAATATAAAAAATTGCCGACTAGCAGAACCTGGTGAATTTACAAAACTTGCATTTCAAAATGGAAAAATAAATTTATTAAAAGCAGAGAGCATTGCTGATTTAATCTCATCTGAAACAGAAATTCAAAGACAGCAAGCAATTAAAATGATGAATGGAAAATCTGCTGATCAATTTAATTTTCTTAGAGAAAAACTTTTAAAAATTTTATCTCATGTTGAGGCGAAAATTGATTTTCCAGATGAAGACTTACCAAATAATATTTTAGATGAAATACAAAAAAGTTCAAATGAGGTTGCAGATAAAATTCAAAAAATATTAAACGATCAAAAAGTTGGAGAAAGAATTAGAGAAGGTTTTAAAATTGTGATCCTAGGTCCAACTAATGCTGGAAAGTCTAGCTTGATGAATTATTTATCCAATCGTGATGTTGCGATTGTTTCTGAAATTGCTGGCACAACTAGAGATGTAATTGAAACACATCTTAATATAGATGGATACCCAGTTATAATATCTGATACAGCCGGTATAAGAGAATCTAAAGATGAGATAGAAAAGAAAGGTATTAAATTATCCTTAAATAGAGCAGAAGAAGCAGATCTAAAACTTGTTGTGGTAGATGCAAAAAGTATTGATTTTACTGATGTTTTGAAGGATTTGTTGGAGGAAAATGCAATTTTAGTTATAAACAAATCTGATCTTTTAGAAAAAAATATTGATCCAGAAGTTAAAAAAACAAATCATGTTTTAATTTCAATTAAAAAGAATGAAAATATTGAAGAATTAATTTCCAAAATAAAAAATAATTTAAAAAATAAATTTATTACAAGTGATGATATTTTAATTACAAGGGAAAGACATCGACAACATTTGCAACAATGTTTGGATCATTTAAATTATTTCAATCAAAAAAAAGAAATAGAAGATTTTGATATAGCTGCAGAAGATTTAAGATTAGCTACTAGACATTTGGGCATGATTGTAGGAAAAGTCGACGTAGAGGAGATATTAGGTAGCATTTTCAACGATTTTTGTATCGGCAAATAATCACCTATTTTGCTGTTTTTTTTGCAGTTTTTTGCCTAAAAACATTGATAATATTAGCTTATTTACAAAAAAATAAGCCTTTCTTGTAAATTATTTAATCAGATATAAATTTGGTTTATGAAAAATGATTTGTCGTTTGAAGTAGTGGTTATTGGTGGAGGACATGCTGGTTGTGAGGCTGCATCAGCATCAGCCCGTCTAGGAGTAAGCACTGCCTTATTCACTCACAAAATAGAAACCATAGGAGAGATGTCTTGTAACCCAGCAATTGGAGGCTTGGGTAAAGGTCATTTAGTTCGAGAAATAGATGCCCTAGATGGCGTAATGGGAGATGTTGCAGATAAATCTGGTATACAATTTAGACTGTTAAATAGAAGTAGAGGCCCAGCTGTAAGAGGACCAAGAACTCAGTCTGATAGATCGCTATATCGTAAATATATGCAAGAAAAACTGCTAAACTACTGTAATTTAAACATTTTTTCAGATCCAGTAATTAAGTTTTTTTTTAATAAAAACTCTATAAATGGATTTGAAACAAAAGAAGGTAGAAGGGTTTTAGCAAACAAGATAATACTTACAACGGGGACTTTTTTAAACGGTTTGATACATATAGGTGATGAGAGAACACCTGCTGGAAGATATAATGAAAAACCTTCTACAGGTTTAAGTGAACAATTAGCTAAATATGATTTTAAAATTGGAAGATTAAAAACTGGTACACCACCAAGGTTGGATGCAAGAACAATTAATTTCGAAAACTTAGAAGAACAATTTGCAGATGACGATCCTTATTTTTTTTCATTCTTAACAAAAAAAAATTCGAACAGACAAGTGTCATGCCGAATGACATATACAAATGAGAAGGTTCATAAAATTATTGAAAAGAATTTATCTAAGAGTGCTATGTATTCTGGTAGTATAAAAGGAGTAGGCCCAAGATATTGTCCATCTATAGAAGATAAGATAGTAAAATTTGCAGATAAAGTTCGTCACCAGATATTTTTAGAACCAGAGGGTCTAAATGATCACACAATTTACCCCAATGGTATCTCCACATCACTACCAGCTGAGGTTCAACAAGAAATATGTAATAATATCAATGGCTTAGAAGACGTTACTATATTAAGACCAGGATATGCAATAGAATATGACTATATTGATCCACGTGAACTATTCTTAACTCTTGAAACTAAGAAGATAAATAATCTTTATCTTGCGGGTCAGATTAACGGAACAACTGGATATGAGGAAGCTGCCGCTCAGGGTCTTATAGCAGGTATAAACGCTGCCCTATCAGTTAAAAAATTAGAACCATTCATACTCGATAGATCAGATGCTTATATAGGGGTTATGATTGATGATTTAATCACTAAAGGAGTTGCTGAACCGTATCGTATGTTTACATCTAGAGCTGAGTATAGATTAAGTTTGAGATCTGATAATGCTGATCAACGATTGACAGCTAAGGGTATAGAGATAGGCTTAATAGGCAACGAGAGAAAAACAGTATACTTAGATAAATTTAAAAAAATTGGTCAAATAAATTTTAAAATGCGTTTATCTTCTATTTCACCTTCTAAAGCTGAGAAATTCGAAATAAAAATAGCTAAAGATGGAATACTGAGATCATCAAATGAGGTTCTTACTCAAAAGGGCGTAAATATGAGTAAAATCAGAGAAATATGGCCTGATATACCATTTTTTAGTAAAGAAATTGATGAACAAGTTGAAATTAACGCTCATTATATGGGCTATTTAAAGAAACAAAAAGCTGATATTTTAGCATTTAAAAGAGATGAAAACCTAATAATACCTTATAAAATAGATTATGATTCACTTTCAGGATTGTCGAATGAGGTAAAAGCTAAGTTCAAAGAAATTAGACCCAAAACGATGGGTCAAGCTTTAAGAATTGATGGAATTACTCCTGCAGCAGTATATATTTTGTTGTCACATGTCAAAAGAAAGTCTATTAAGCATATAGCTTAATGGATCAAGAAATTTTAAATTCCTACTCAAGACTCAATGACTTAAATGTTTCACGTGAAACATTTTTAGATTTTGAAAGTTACATATCTATGGTTTTAGAAAAAAATAAGAAAATCAATATAATTAGTCAAAATACTCCATCAAAAAAGTCAATAATTGACAGACATATAATTGATTCAGCTCAAATTATTGATTTTATTGATTTAAATAGCAATACAACCACAGATTTAGGATCAGGAGGGGGAATGCCCGGCATAATAGTAGCGATTATACTTAAAAACATGAAAAATAAAATGAATGTGCACTTATATGAAAAAAGTTATCATAAAAGCCATTTTCTAAAAGAAGTATCAAAAAAATTAAATTTAAATACAAAGATTTTTCAAAAAAATATTTTTGAAATTAAAAATTTAGAAACAGGAACAATTATGTCTAGAGCGTTTAAACCAATGCCCATAGTTTTGAATTTAATTTATGAAAATTTTGCTAAATATAAAAATTTAATTTTTTTTATGGGCAGGAGTGGTAGAAAAATTTTTGAAGAGTCGAAAAAAAATTGGAAACTGGAGTATACAGAAAAAAAAAGTTTAACTAGTAAAGACTCTTTTTTATTAAATATTAAAAAAATAAATAGAAAGAATTAGATGCAAATTATTTCAGTCATAAATCAAAAAGGTGGGGTAGGAAAAACGACTACCGTAATAAATCTTGCTGCTGGATTATCCCAACAAAATAAAAAAATTTTAGTTATTGATCTAGACCCACAAGGGAATGCAACAACTGGTCTAGGATTATCTAATATGGATAATTCAAATGACACAATTTATGGTGTATTAAATGGAACAAAAGAAATAAATGAAGTAATTAAAAAAACACAAATTGTAAATCTAGATATCATCACTTCAAATGTGGATTTATCAGGATTAGAAGTAGAAACAGCAGATGATGGCAATAGGGCATTTATATTAAAGACTAAATTAAGCGCATATTTAAACAATTCTAGAGGATCTTATGATTATATTCTCATAGATTGCCCCCCTTCATTAAGTTTGTTGACAGTTATGGCTTTAGTAAGCTCAAGTTCACTTCTTGTCCCCCTGCAGACTGAATTTTTTGCTCTTGAGGGCCTAACACAGCTAATGAAAACGATAGAAAGGATAAAAGTTAGTTTAAATCCAGATTTAAAAATAAGAGGTATACTTTTAACAATGTATGACAAGCGAAATAAACTGTCTTCACAAGTTGAAAAAGAAGCAAGAGACTATTTTAGTGAAAAAGTTTATTCTACAGTAATACCTAGAAATGTAAGATTATCTGAAGCACCATCACATGGAATACCTGTTTTAATTTATGATAAATCATGCCCAGGTAGCAAATCATATTTTAGTTTCACTGATGAGTTTATAAATCAAGAAACATCAATAGGGAGCGCAGCTTAATGGATAAAATTAAAAAAGGGCTAGGAAGAGGCTTATCTTCACTGATAGGTGAAACAAAACTAGAGCCTCAAAAAAATCAATTATCAATTAGTGATTTGGTACCAAATAAATTCCAGCCAAGAAAAAACTTTGAAGAAACGAATTTAGTAGACTTAACTAATTCAATAAAAGAAAGAGGAATTATACAACCAATTGTAGTTAGAAAATCGAATGAAGATGACTCAAAATATGAAATTATAGCTGGAGAAAGAAGATGGCTAGCTGCTCAAAAAGCTGGTCTTCATAATGTACCTGTAATTGTTACTGAAGCAGATGATTTAAAGTCTTTAGAGTTTGCAATAGTTGAAAATGTTCAAAGACATGATTTAAATGCTCTTGAAGAAGCACAAGGTTATAAACGATTAATAGATGAATTCTCTTATGATCAAGAAAAAGTGTCAAAATTTATTGGTAAAAGCAGAAGTCATATAGCAAATTCATTGAGATTATTATCTCTTCCAAAAGATGTCATGATATTAATTGAGAAACAGCAACTTACAGTAGGTCATGCAAAAATCTTAGTTGGATTACAAAATGCAAGTTTTGTTGCAAATAAAATTGTAGAAAAAAAACTTTCCGTTAGACAAGCTGAAAATTTTGTAAAAATTTTTAAAACCAAAAAAAATAAATTAAAAGAACATAAAGATCCAAATATAAGCGATTTAGAGAGAAAAATTTCTGAAAAAATTGGATTAAATGTACTAATTAAAAATGACAAAAGAAATAAAGGATCAATTACGTTTTCTTATCAAGACATTGATCAGTTAAATAAAATAATTGAAATTATAAAGTCTAATTATTAGATATTTCTACTCTTTCCAAAATAAAATTATTTATAATTTGGTTAGCAATTTGTGAATTTTTTTTGATTAAAAGTTCGATTTCATTTGTTTTTTTAATCAATGATTTTATTTGAGATAAAGACCATATTTTTAATTGTTGTTTAACTAAATCTTTTTCTTTCCAAAAAATTGGTGGTCTAAATGATGATATGACTATATCTAAATCTTTTTTAATTTCTAAATCTATTTTTAACTTTTTTAACCTTTTTAACTTATATAAAAAAGTTTTAACAATTAGAATATTATCTTCAGAAGAGACTATGTTCTCATTAAGCATAGTTAGAGTTTTTTTTTTGTTTTTTATTAAGCATTGATCTATCAAATCTGCAATATTATAATTTTCTGCTAAATTGGTTAGTTTAAGGATTTCAATTAAATCTATAGATTGTTTTTTTAGACTAAAACTATGAATTTTATCTAACTCATTTTTTAAATTTATTCGATTTCCTTTTGATCTTTCAATAATATAATTAATGTTTTGTGTTGATACCTTAATTTTTGCTTCTTTAAAAAAATTTTGGGCGATCATCATAAGTGATTGATAGTTATCTTCGTAAAATGGCACTATAATTGTATTGTTATTTTTTTCAAAAAAACCTCTTAACTTAGATTTTTTTTCTAGAACACCTGATTTTATAATTATTTTTATGTCCTCAGTTTTTTTTTCTATAATTTCTTCAATTACTCTTAATATTTTATCTGAAGCTCTATTAATAATAACTAATTTATCATTATCAAAAAAAGATTTATTTAAAATTCTTTCTTTAAAACTCCCAACATCATCAAGTATTTCCTCTTCATCATGACGATAAATATTTTTAGAAAAAATTGGTTTGAAAATTTTTTCAATTGTTTCGTCAATTAAACCATTATTAGACCCATAGAGTAAAAAAAAATTTATATTTTTTTTTAGATTATTTTTAAGATTATAATGTTTAACTATCATCTTAAATTCAAGAATAAAATTAACTCAGCTATAATTTCATTTATCAGATTTTCTTTAATCTTATTTTGATATTCCACTAATTTAAATTTTTTGTCTTTATTTCCATATGTGAAATTTTTTATTATCTTTTTTTTCTCAACCGTCTTTTCATTTTTACTAATTATTACATCTACAATTATAGTTGATTTATAAGATTGCACCTGGCCTTTTGAATTTTTAGAAGTTTCTTCTATTTTATAATCAGTTATTAATAAAAGCTCATTTAAATTGTTATTTTTTTCATTACCTTTTATTGAAAGAGTATTAATTATTTTTCTGTTTAAATCACTCCTTCCTTTTAAAATAATTTTTGAAAATTCTAAATTTTCTGTATTTTTGTTTAAATAAACAGGTTGATAACCACAACTTGTAATAAAAAATAAAATGAGTATTAAAGTTTTTTTCATTTCTTAATAATATAATTAATCAGTCTGTTTTTAACATATATTGTTTTTAATATGTTTCCATCAACTAAATACTTATCGATTAATTTTTTATCTTTTATAAATTTAACAAGATCTTTTTCTGAAATGTCATTTTGAACAGATATTAAGCTTCTTTTTTTACCATTTACTTGAATTACAATTTCTAAGTTTTTATTATTTAAATATTTTTCGTTTACTAATGGCCAAGATATTTTTTTGTTTATGTTCAACTTATAGAGACACTCACTTATTATGTGTGGCATAACCGGCATCATAATTATTAATATTTTTTCAAAATTTTCTTTTAAATTTTTATAATTTTTCTTAACTTTAACTATTTCTTTATAAAATGAATAAATTTCATGGTAAGTTGCTATAATTACATTATAACGAAATTTTTCTAAAGCTTGATTAATTTTAGAAATCATTTGATTTGTAAAAATTTCCAATTTTTCATTTTCAGGAACTAACTTTGAATCAATTATTTGGGAAATTTGCTCGTTCAAAACCCAAAATTTTTGTATAAATTTGTGTGATGATAACATTCCTTCATCTGACCATTGAATATCTCTCTCTGGAGGACTATCAGCTAAAATAAAAAACCTGACTGCATCAGCCCCAAATTGTTTAATTGTATCTACTGGATCTATTGTATTCTTTTTTGATTTAGACATTGACTCAGATGGTCCCACTTTAATTTTTTTTGAAGGGTCACTTTTTAAAAAATATTCTTTACCATTCGTAGTGATTATTTCCTCTGGGCTTAACCAATTGTTATTTTCATCTTTATAAGTTTCATGGCACACCATGCCTTGTGTAAAAAGGCCTTTAAAAGGCTCTTTTATTTTTATATGATCATTGTCTAAGCTAATCCCTCTCATAAAAAATCTAGAATACAAAAGGTGTAAAATAGCATGTTCCACCCCGCCAATATATTGATCTACAGGCATCCAATAATCCAGTTCAGATTTGTCAAAAGGCTCTTGTTTGTTTTTTGCAGAACAAAATCTTAAAAAATACCAAGATGAATCAACAAAAGTATCAAGAGTATCAGTTTCTCTTAAACATTTTTTTCCATCAATAATTACTTGCTTCCAATCGTCTTGAGAGTCTAGGGGGTTACCATTAGTATTGATATTAATATTTTCTGGTAATTTTACTGGAAGTTTATCTTCAGGTATCTTTAATGCATTATTTTTTTCGTCATAGGCAATAGGTATTGGGCATCCCCAGTATCTTTGTCTAGATATTCCCCAATCTTTTAATCGGAAATTTGTTTTCTTTTTTCCTAAATTTTTACTTTCCAAAAATTTAATAGTCTCATTTATTGATTTATTGGGAGCCTGGAGCCCATTTAAAAATTTAGAATTTATTATAATACCTGATCCAGTGTAAGCTTCATTTTTGACATTAAAGTTATCATTAACATCTTGAGGCTTAACAACAGTTTTAATTCCAAGACCATATTTTTTTGCAAAATCAAAATCTCTTTGATCATGAGCTGGGCAACCAAAAACAGCACCAAATCCATAATCCATCAAAACAAAATTAGCAAAATAAACTGGAACCTTAACTGAATCATCAAGTGGATTGATAGCTAATAGATTTGTTTTAAAACCAATTTTAGTTGCTTGAGCAATTGACTCCTCTGTTGTACCTGTTTTAGAACATTCATTCTTAAAGTTTATAAATTCAGGAATTTTTTCGTAAAATTTAGACAAAGGATGATCTACAGAAAGAGCAAGAAATGAAAATCCAAAAAGAGTGTCGGGTCTTGTAGTATAACATTTTATTGAATTAATTTCTTTTAAACCCTTAATTTTAAAATCTATTTCACAGCCAAGAGATTTACCTATCCAATTTTTTTGCATAGTTTTTACTTTTTCAGGCCATTGATCTAGTAAATTTAAACCATCAAGCAACTCATTCGAAAATTTTGAAATTTTAAAAAACCATTGATTTAATTTTTTTCTTTCCACTAAGGCTCCAGATCGCCATCCTTTTCCATCAATTACTTGTTCATTCGCAAGTACTGTTTTGTCTTCAGGATCCCAATTGACATAACTTTCTTTACGATAAACTAAACCTTTATCATAAAATTCTAAAAATATTTTTTGTTGATGTTTGTAATAATCTTCTGAACAAGTAGAAATTTCTCTATCCCAGTCAATTGATAAACCCAATTGTTTTAATTGAGATTTCATTGTTTTAATATTATTTTCAGTCCATACTTTTGGATTTAAATTATTTTGTTTGGCTGCATTTTCAGCTGGCATACCAAAAGAGTCCCAGCCCATAGGATGTAGTACATTAAAACCAGATAGTGATTTATATCGGGACAAAACATCTCCTATAGTATAATTTCTAACATGACCCATGTGAATTTTACCAGATGGGTAAGGAAACATTTCCAGACAATAAAACTTTGGTTTATTAAGATCTTTATTCGCAAAAAAAAATTTTTCGTCGATCCATTTTTTTTGCCACCTTATTTCAGTTTCCTTAAAATTATATCTTGTTTCAGACATTGAATTAAAAATGATTAGAATTTCTTACCAGGAATTTTATAGTCACCTATTTTTTCTTTAGTTTTGATTAGATCTTGCTGTTCTATTTCTGCAGCTTTTTTTAAAATTGAAAATTTTATTTCGTTATTTGTGGAATTTTCAATTTTTTTTATTTTACAATTATTGTAGGATTCACATTTTCTCGTATGTATAATTATATTAATTGCATCTGATCTAATTTCATTAGTTAAAAACCTTACAGCTATTTTTATTTCTTCATTATTATCTTCATCACTAAACCATTCAGTGATAATTATACCGCCCCCATAATCCACAACACCTAGAGGTGCAAAGTCTAATTTTTCCATGGTTGCACGCCATAAAGGATTAGAAGATGCAAAAAGAAAGTCACCCCCAGATTTTCCAAGACTTCCCAGTCTAAATCCTCTGCCTTCTTCCATATTTTTTTTAACACGCTCGTCTGCATTAACAGGAGTATTTTTAGCATCTGTAGGTCTATAAATTCCACAAGATGATAGAAATAAGAATAAAGCTAATAATGATATAATATTTTTCATTTTTTATAGAAATAATAACCTTTAATAGTTCGATTTTATGATTAATTAAAGGTCAATTTAAAATGTGATAAAAATGCAACAGATTTATAAAAAATATTGAAAAATGTACAATATTTATACTTTAATTGATTTAATCGACTATTTTCCAAATATTCATATATGAAAATTAAAATAAAGGAGAAAATTATGAATAACTTTAAAAAAGTTGGTCTTACAGCTTTAGCAGGATCTCTTGCTGCTGTTTCAGCTCAAGCAGCTGAAATGACAGTTAGCGGTGCTACTCTGTTGACTTATACTTCAGAACATACATCTGAAGTTACAGGTAACCCGTTTGGTATGAAAACTAACATTGGCTTCACTGCTTCAGGTGATGTTAATGGTTACACAGTTTCATACATGCAAACATCAATGGACAAATTTGCTGGTATGTCATCAGCTAGATTATCAGTTGATATGGGTGATATGGGAACAATAGCGTTTGACCAAGGTTCAGGTTCAGGTTTAGGAACTATTGACGATAAAACGCCAACTGCTGCAGAAGAAATCTGGGATGGCCTAGATGGCGCTGGATCTTCAGCAACATCTGTTGGTGGTTTAGTTGGTGCAGCTGGTGCTAGTGGTGTGTTTAATTACATTAACTCATTTGCTGGTGTTACTTTAAACGCTGCTGCAAGAACTGGTTCAGGTACTAAGAACTCTGACGGTGCATCATCTGGTGCTGGTCAAGGTGCTTGGGACTTTGCTTTAACTACTAGTGAAACTGGAATTGATGGATTATCAATCGGTGCTGGATATGGTGAAGCTGAAACAGGTACTGTTGATGCAAAAACAGGTTCAGGCGGTGATTCAGTTCACATGACTGCATTTGCTAATTACTCTTACGGACCAGTTACTGTTGGATATCAAAAATCTGACATCGACTTAGGTACTACAGGAGCTAATGGTGAATTAGTTGATGCTTGGGGTATTGCATTTAACGTAAACGAAAATCTTTCAGTTTCATACGGTGAAAGAGAAGTAGAATACGATAAACCATCTGCAACTAACGTTACAGAAAACGGTGAAGGTATCGCTGTAGCTTACACTATGGGTTCTATGAAAATTGCTGGAAACAAAAACGAAGTTACTAGCAACGGTGGAACAGCTGGTGTTAGCGATGAAATGACTGAAATCGCATTATCATTTGCGTTTTAATCATTTAATAGTTTAAAATTATTAAAAGCCCCAGTTTTTAACTGGGGCTTTTTTTTTATAAGCTTAAATTTAATTCTTTAAGAAAATCCTTATATCTATCAAAGCCATTTAACGAAGTTTTATAAATAGGTTTTCTGGCCTGTGCGGTACTCATTGTTTTAATAGGATTTTTATTTTTGTGAAAATTAAGACAGTTCTCTTCCCATTCTAAATTGCAATGTTTTAAAATGGTCTTAATTTGTCCTTCCTTATCATTAATCAAGTCTTCATAATTAATATTTAAAATTTCAATGTCTTTTTTAGAATTCCAAAAATTCATAATATTTAGATAGGCTTTGTAGTATTTTACTAAATCTTTTTCAGAGTAAGAAAAATTCAAACCTGCCTCGAAAAAATTTTTATATAAAGATAAACAGTTATTTTTTGGATCACGTTTACAATGAATAATTTTTGCGTTGGGAAAAAAAATTTTTATAAAACCAATCCACCTAAAATTAAGTGGAGCTTTATCTGTTATAAATTCTTCATTGAAATTAAAGTAATTGATGTAATTACTATATTCAGATGATATTGATTGAATTCTTTTATTATCATTAAACAAGTTTAATACTGAGCTTTCTTGAATTTTATGTTTTTCAATTAAGTTTTCTTTAATTAAATTTGATAAAATAGGCAATTCTCCTCCACCATATACTTTGCTGTGAGAAGTTATAATTTGCTCTAACAAAGAAGTACCAGATCTAGGCATGCCTAAAATAAAAATGACATTATTTTTGTTATTATTTTTAAATTTTTTAAAGTTAACATTTTTAAAAATTTCAATAACTTTATCTATTAATTTAATTTCGTCTTCCACCTTATAATTAGAAATATTCTTTTTAAGGTCATTTCCCTTTTTCAAGAATTGAAACGACTCTTCAATTTTATTTATATCTTCGTTAGCTTTTGATAAGGCAAAGTAAAGATCAATTTTTTCATTATCATCTAAGTTTTGATTATCTAATTTATTTACCATTTTTTCATAATGTTCATCTTTATCTTCATATTTCATTGACTGAGCAATTAAATGATCGGCCTTTGTAAATTTAGGGTTAATATTTAGGACCAATTTTGCAAATTTTATTGATTCTGTAAAATTCCCCAAACCTTGATTTGCTAAGGAAAGCAAATATAAAACAATTATATTTTGAGGTGTTATTTTTCTTGCTTTTTCATAAAGTAAAATTGCGTCTTCAAGTTTATTAATATCTCTTTTTAAATTACCTAAATTTACATAAGCATTTACATATTTAGGATTAATCTCTATTGCTTCATTATAAAGTTTTTCAGCTTTATCATATTGTAATAGATTTTTATAACTAGTAGCTAAATTGTTTATCAAGGCTAAATTTTTAGGGTCATATTTTAATCCTTCATTAAAAATTTTTAGCGCTTTTTTATATTCACCATTATTTTGGTGTGAGGATCCTAATAAATTATAAAGCAATACATATCCTGGATATTTTTTTAAATAAATCGTAGATTTCGAAATTACAAAATCAAACTTTTTAGCATTGAAATTGTTAATTAAGATTTGTATTTGTTTTGATATGTCAATGTTATTCATTTTTATTATTAAAATGTTTTATAGCAGAAAAACCGAATATATTTAATATTTTTAGATAATTAATATTTTTTTTATTTATTCCTCCAAGTGCAATAACCTTTTTTTTAGTTTGTTTGGCTATTGTCTTAAATTTAATAACGCCAAGGAATTTTCTATAATTTTTGGTTATAAATAGAGGAGATAAAAAGATTACATCTGTACATTGTTTTTCTTTTATCCTAATTTCTTGTAAGTTATGTGCCGATCCTAAGATCATAAAATTTTTTTTTTTGTTTAAATTCTTAAAGTTAAGATTTTTATTAAATGAAGGTATGTAAATACCATCTAGATTATTTTGAAATGCTTGTTTGTAATTATTAGCTAAATAAATTTTTTTATTATAAGCTTTACATAAATTTCTAATTTTTAATATTTGGTCATTTTTTAAATCTGTATTATAATTTCTATAAATGAT
>ENA-UOXV01004862-UOXV01004862.1-marine-metagenome-genome-assembly--contig:-NODE-4862-length-15131-cov-6.115415_pt1 | contig 15131 bp, 24 predicted proteins | sample MGYA00238165_ERZ766961 | MGnify/ENA primary metagenome ERZ766961 (study PRJEB28924, sample SAMN03173240) | marine metagenome | biome: Marine; feature: Water; material: Subsurface seawater | place: North... | reverse complement strand
GCAGGCGGAGGGGGAGGTCCGCCGCGCGATCCGTGGAGAAATCAAGGCGGTCTACGACGCCCGCTGCACGGACCTGTTCCACCGCGCGCGAGTGCATCTTCGCTCACGGTTCCAGGATGCTGAGGGCGTGAGTGAGACTCTGTCGGTACCGCAGCTGCAGCAACGGACGGACCCCGGCGTTTGGACACTTTACTCTGGCCAGCCCAGCGCGCTAGACCCCTCTGACTCGGCCGCACGCACCTGGTAAGGCCTGCCCTGCCAAAATCGCCTCCGCGGTGAGCCACCGCATTACGGCCACGGCTGATGGGGACGCAATTGCGGTGCAGGGAGGAGTTTTGGGACGATGGGGAGGCGATCATGCGTGCTGCAGTGAAGCAGCATATGAAGCGAGTCCTCAAGGGCGAGATGCAGGTTGACCTCTGACTTGTTGCGTTTACCAGGTTCCGCCACTCGAATGCTACTAACCGGGGTTGCCTAAGCAGGGAAAGTTCGATGAGTGGCGCCAGAAGCTTGAAGACGCGTTGCCGCGCCGCGAGGGTGTAACAGCGCCCGAGCTCCTCCTCGCTCTCAGAGCTTCGCCACTTGCCCCCCTGATGGAGTAATATCAAGTAAAACTCGACGCGCCCCGTGTCTGTACGTACGATGCAACAAAATAGAGTCCGCGTGGTGTCGTGGCACTCGCCATCTGAACGACAGGTGGACCAGTCTTTCAGATGGCGTTACACCCCACGCCGTCTCGGTGGAGAGATCGAATAAGGCACTCCACCTGGACAAAGAAAACCTATTTGCGCCATGCGCTGGACATGGACGGTGCGCGTGTCTTTCTACGATGATTTGCCGCCTAGGCGTCGGGCGCTTCTCCGTGTCCGATCGGACACGGGATCCCCAGCCGAGCTGGTCAAAATATCCTTGTAAAGCGCGATTCCTTGTGTCCGGGAGTCCGATTTTCGGATCGGCCCTCGCGTGCCGGCTGTGAGGGATGGGTCGGCGGGCCCAGGGCGCAAATGCTGCTGCCGCAGGTGCTTTTGAGACCCCTCCAGCAACGCCGAAGCCTGCAGAGACCGTGAGTGGGACCGTAAGCGTGCAAGAGCTTGTGGGGGCGACTCCCACTGCTGGGGCCAGCGGCCGGAGGCGGCGGCGAGCAACAGCAGCTGCTGACGATGATGCGGACAAGTCAATTTCAGGGTCTCATTCGCCTCTAGCGGGGAATGGTGCAACGTCCCCGTCGCAGATTCACGTCTCAGGGACAACAGCTGGAGTTGGACAGCCAGGCGCAGCATTACGGCAGAGTCTTGCGCAAGAGGAGTCGGCGGCTGCATCGCCTGTCCCGCGTGAGGACATAGAAGATGTAGCGAGGTTTGGCCAGACCTTTTTCCGTGCGAAGGAGGAAGAGAGGAAGAAAGTACAGGAAACCATGCTGGAGAAGTTCAAAGCGGAGAGCCACAAGATGTCAAACTCGCTGAAGGAGGATCTGGAAAAAAGGGCAGTCTCATCGAAGGACAAAAATGTGCGCTCGCTCCGTTTTATGTCGCGCGCACGACAGATCGAGGAGCCTCTCTTCAAGTTGCTCCTTATGTGCGGTGGGTCGCCGTCCGACGCGCGAGGGCCAGACGCCCCTGTGCACAACGACGACTCCGGCGACTCAGGCACCTACTACGAGCGGGTGAAGCGAATCCTTGGTGCGACGACCCTGCACATAACTCATGCCCCATGTTGCCTGCTAGACCCGTAGTGGCATTGGCTCTGCGCAGTCATCCGGCAAAATGCGATGGAGCGTTTGAAGGTTGCGGCCGGGCGAGAGCAGAGGACCCGTCCAACCAGACAGGGCACTATCGGTTCGGCCCTGTCGGCGAGCAGGCTGTGCACAACTTTTTCCTCCTTGCCTACTCTACCGCACCGAATTGGAACAAGGTGGATGCCCCAGCCCACCGTGCATTGTGCTGGCTGCTGTCCGTCTTCTGATGCACCCCCTGGCGGCAGTCGTTGCTTCTGTCGCTTGGCAAGCGCGTTTTGAAAGACTACTATGACGATCCAGAACTTGTCTCGATCCCATATATCTCCGATCTCCACACCTGGAAGGCACTCGGCGTGGTTGATCAGTCGGGCCATCCGCATGACGATGGAGGGCTCTACACTGGTGAAACAATCTTGCACATCGCCGTTGCCAATCAGGTTTTGCCATGACGCCGTGAAAGTATCGCGTGCGGGTAGCGCGTTGGGATCTCAGAGCGCTAGCCGGCGCCCGCAGGATGAGGACACGGTTTCCTGGTTGCTCTCCAAAGGCGCATCAATCACCGCCCGTGCCCAGGTCCAGCAAGTCATTTACGTATCTATTGCATCAGCCCGAGGATTACCCTGTATCTGCATGGTCTCTAAAATCGCAAGTGATTTCATGGCGTACTGAGCGTACCGGATTGAATCTAAGTCTTTCTGCAATACAGGGTTCGTTCTTCATGCCACCGCGCATTCATAAGAAGAAGGATTGTAATTTCAAGGAGACAGTCTGGACGAAGTTTGTGGCCGCTTTGCAGAATCGTGACACTGCAAAGGAGCCATACCTGACTGAGCGCGCCAACGAGGAAACTGCCTGCTACTTCGGAGAGTATCTTTTGTCGTTTGCAACTTCTGTGGGAAATCTTCGGATCATGCACAAGCTGAAGACGTCTTTTCCCTTCGATCACCAAGCATTTGAGCCCCCGTGCATCGTGAGAGCGTTTAACACCCCGCGCGTTATGGATATTTCGCGATAGCTTGGGTTTTGGGAATGCATCCTTCGCGATGCAGGAGTTATCCCTGGTGCGGGTTGCTGATCTTGCCTCTGAGGTGCGTACAATTGCAGGCATGCTGAAAAGGAGCTGAAAGAGACAGGCAAGATCGGGGGGCGTTGGGATTTCGACCCCAGTATCCTTCAACCGACAGAAGCTCCTACAATCAACAAGTCTTGGAGGACCTCTTGGCTCTCGACTGGAACTACATCAGGGCTCTCGACTGGGACTCTCGAGCTGAAACGCGACGACTTTACACCTGGTGTGCTGGCGGGTTCGGGGGAGGTCCGTACCCTCATGCATGTCTCTTAAGCACTTGCCAAAACTCCAAAGCTATTTCTGTCATGGAGTGATGCCATCTGGGTGAGGTTTCGCAGTGGTTGTTGCGCTGACAATTTCTCGATGCGCAGAACACCTTTCAGTCCATCGATAAATTCATGAATGCTGTGGATTCGCTGGGCAACACTGCGATGCACCTGGCTGTGATTCACCAAAATATGAATGCCTTCGATTGGCTCATGAAAAATGGCGCACGGCGCTCTCTCGAGCACCTGAATGACCAGGTCACACTTTCAGCACATTAATCTGCGTGTGCCAACGGCATGGGGTCCAAACAATGTGAGGGTCTCGAGAACCTGACCGGGACTGGCTGACAGGGGTTGACACCGCTTACGCTTGCGGCGAGGGAGGGCTGTGTAGATGAGCTCGAGCACATCATGCGTACAGCGATGCAGTCCACCATGTGGAGCTTTTCCAACGTCCAGTCCGTCATGACTTCGCTAGAGCAATACGACACATTTCGCATTAAGGTTGTGTCCTCACGAGGGTTGTCTTCATGCAACACAGATATGTGTCTAGGCAGGAGTCATTTCCATCTCGTAGACCTAAGTGTCATGGGGTCTGGACCAACGTGCGCAGGGGCGTCAATCAGTAAAGGGGTCACCCAACGAGAACTCGAGCTCGGAGCATGAACGATCTCCAGTTCTTGCACTTCACGATAATCCGGAATTCCGATCTGTTCTGGAGGTCATTGTGGAGCACGAGGTCGAGGAATTCGCAGAAAATGAGCTTTTCAATCAGATTATCACAGAAAAGTATCAACACTTCGGGCGCCGGATGCACATCCGCACCCGTGCAATACCCTACGTGCTGTATGTCATCCTGCACGCCGTCTACGTGATTCTGCGTACGCGTGAAGTCATCGAGAGAACAGAACTGTTTGGGCTCGAGGGAGCGAGCGTACCGAAGATGCTACCGCCAGATGTTGCCGGGCTCTACAACTGGATCGGCGGAAATCCTCAGATCGGGCAAAACACGCCACTTTTCTACTGCTCACGGGTCTGCGAGACTGGGCTGTTGCTATGGACGACGGCCCTCTTTTACTACGGCTGGAAGGAGCGTCGACTGACGCCGAGGTGTGTCCACCGCTCCGAGCCAACTCATCGTGCTCCAATGCAAAGCGTCTGCCGCCGAATCATGCGAGGAGGACCCCTTACTCTCACCATTTACTTGGTGAGAGCTGCTGACACTGCGAACCATTTGCGTTGACAGAGATATCGAAACGGGTGGACATTCGACTGTCGCTTTGTTGATCGGGGTTCTTCACAAGAACTCGTCGTTCATCGCCCGATCACTTATTTTCCTCTGCAATTTGCTTTCTTTTGCATTCCATCTTGCTGTGAGGCTCCCCACAAGCCCCTTTTTTTAATACCGGCGGGCAATTACAATCGTGTATGCAACTGTAGATGTAAATGCACCTGATAATTGCCGACACAGGGGCTGGAGCGGGAAGAATTCAACACCATGGCGATTGGTTCTGTTGCCGTGTTCATGCACCTTCTCGAGATGGCGATGCCATTCAAGGCTGCGGGCGTGCTAATCACCATGATCTACCGTATCTTCGTAGGCGACGTGCTCGTCTTCTTATCCATCTACTTTGTGTTCCTATTCGCCTTCGCGTTTGCGACATTCATGACGTTTCAACTCTCCCCTAAACCTGAGGCTCTGTCCCTTTACGGGGAACCCGATCTACGTATGGATACCCACCTCGGAGCTGTCATTCTGAAGCTTGCGTATGTATCATTTGGCACGGTGGATTACACTGAGCTTATCTTCAACTCCCATTCGCCGTCATTCACCTTCGCTCTGCATTTTGGCTGGATCCTTGTCTCTCTCGTGCTGCTTCTCAATCTACTCATCGCAATGATGAACGGCCGTTTCGATGAGGACGCCAAGAATGCTCACCGGCTCTGGATTTTTCCGCTTGCCCACACGGTGCTGCGATACGAGCAATCTTTATCACGGAAGCTGCGGGCCCGTTATCGCTCAGGGCAGGCAAAAAGTGCTGACAAAGATATCTTGACTGTCGATGAGATCGAGCAGCAGCAGTACTTCCTTATTCAGCTTGAGGGATTGGATTCCGACCATTTGCCGCAGGGAGAACATGACCTTCACGATTTGCATCATGATCAGAATCATCATCATCATCATCATCATCATCATGAACAACACCAGGATTCCCACCACAGCGAATCTGATGGAGGACATGCTCACTTGCTTGCGGATGGAGGGCTCGGTCACCTGCTTAAGAAGAAAGGGTCCTTTTCCTTGCAGGCTATGACGGACCCCTCGCGACGGGCATCACTCAAGCTGGTGAACCTTTGCCCGCCATTTTGTTGTCGTACCACACAAATACGTGGTGGCAAGAATCGACTGGTTCTCCTGTGCCATATCCAACATTTCGGAAGGGGCTGGGTAACTCTGACTCTGAGCGTCCGAGCAGGCGCAAGACAACCAGAAACGGATTGTAGACTTGAGCAGCGAGGTTGACAGGTTGCGGGTTTTGATCGAAAACCGCGCAGGACTCCGACAGACCATCATGAATCTTGACAAGAATCGCGGCGGAGGTCTCTCATCTGGTCTGCTTCAGAAAAAGGGTAGGAAGGGAAGTGTGCGGTAGAAACGTACAGTAGCAGCGGGCCAGCTACTCGCAGCCACGTGCTGAGTGCAGTGCTATCAATAAGTGTAATCAACGTGTGAAACCCGCTGTCCTAGCTGCCTCGGACCTGTCCATGATGTAAAGGCGCCAAGAGGTGGAGGGCGGGGCTCGGAGCGTAGAGCTATTCGGCGGCGACGGGGCTGAGAGAGATGAGACGGCAGAGCGAGGGCAACACACGGGCCTCAATCGGGAGGCCGTCGAGGACTTCTCCGTCGATGTTGAACTTGTCGTTTTCGTTCTCGGGGGTGAATCGCATGGCAACCGCCTTCCAGTGAAAGATACGCCGGTCGCGCACGTGCTCGCCCGAGGAGAGCTTCGCGCCCATCTGGATCAGCCCAACCGCGCCCACCGCAGCAGGGAGTGCGATCACATCCATGCAGCCGTCTGACATGTGCGCGAATGGCGCGGAAATCTTCTCTGTGTTGAGAGCACCAATCGCGAGAAACTGGCCCTCCAGCCGCTGCCATGGACCCCCGCCAAAAGCCTGGCGCTTCCCTGCTGCTGCACCGATGATGTCGCACCCCTCTGCTTCCGGCGAACTTTCCACTTCTTCCCGCCACTGCTGGGATACCTGCAAGAGAGCTGAACCCCGATCTGCAGCATCCCCGAGTCCTGCGCCATGCGCAACAGCCCCAAGTCAGAGCCCCGGTGGGGGTTCACAAGCGTTGCCTGGGCGCCCTCAGACTGCTGCGTCAATTAGAGAAAAGAATGCACCGTCCAGGCGCCGCTGGTAGTCTATTGGCACAACGAACTGCACAGATCGTACGTCACCGCCTGTCGCGTCTGGTGTGGTGTGCACTGAATCATTTGTTGAGTGGCCATAGTCTCCACGGCCAACAGGCGATGTGCCCGGCGTGCGGCTACTCTCACGAAGAACCGCAAGCACCCCACCCCGAGGTGTCATCGTGAGCCGATTGCCAAAATACCGCGCCTGACCATAGTGTTCGGCAGAAGAGATGGACATGGCGCTGAGCGGCGGGCGCGCTGCGGCGCCCTCAGTGTCCCCATTCGCGCTCGGCAATGCATGGGCGCCCTCCTGCTCTGGTTCCTGGCGTAACCCATCCTCGCGAAACGCCGGAATAGAGTCTTCGCGCAGCTTGGTGTGAAAGAGGCCCCCGCACTTGGGGCAAGGCTGTGGCACCCCCTCGATGCTGCAGGTAAACACTCCACCGCACTCGCGACATGCCCCGAGGGTCACCGCAACCGTGTCCGAGCGCCCGCCCAGATCCTCGCACTCTTCCGCCGACCGACCCGACACGTCTGCCGCAGGCAGATGAAAAGGGGTGTGTAGGCCCCGTCCTGTTTCACGCTCGGCCTTGGACGCGCCGCTGCGACAGCGCAGGCAACCGGGGCCGCACGCACACAAAGGGCGCTCCCGTGCTGGAAGCACTTCTAGTGTGCCGCGCGCTCCCTTCAAGTTGATGAGCTGATTGATGGCAGACACGGCGTAGCGCGAGCGCCCATACGCCGAACGGAGTGCCTCGCTCTCCTCCGCCACCTTACCAGGGATCCCTGCGCCACCGTGTCAGACCCGCCAGCCTCAAGGCGCTGCATGTCCTTTGGGGCGCGAGGCTGAGGTGCTATCGCGGGCGATGCCGGGGCGGAGCGGCGGGGCACTGACCCCAACCGATGCCGCACTGCGAATACATCACAAGATTGTCCTGTGATATTTCAAGCACATCCAACGGCCTCACCTGATCGTAAAGTGGGTTTACTCAAGTCGAGCGGTCTCGACGCACCAGATGGGCCCTTTGCTGCAAGGACACAACGAGCTGTGATTTTGGCGGCGGCACACCTCGTGGAACTTTAGGATTACCCAGGCGGCGGCGAAGGGGTCGAAGAGCGTGCACATCTTGGCAAGAGTCCCCTCGGAGCCAGCAGGGATGATGCCAATCGGGATCTGTACAGCTTTGGCAGCGTCGGGTCTCGCGATGAGGGCAGTGAATATTTCGTTGAGGGTCCCATCTCCCGAGATGGATATGATTGCGGCATACTTTGTCAAGTCAGATGCGGTGACGATCTCTGATGCGTGTCCATGGTGGGTGGTTGTGATGACATCAGCCTCGAGTCCGACCAACAGAAACAGATTCCGCACCAGCTTGAAGCGCTGCGGACCTTGTCTCGCCCCCGATACAGGATTCACAAATATCAGGCAGCGCCCAAACAATGGCCTGACAGTGAACGCAATAGCGTTGACTGCTGCTGTGAACGTGTCCAGCCCGTCTGCCGCGTGAAACGCTGTCATGTCATACTGCTTGTACTCGGACTCCCCATTGCCGTCCGGTGATGTCAGAACGTGGACAGTGACCCGCGGCTGCGATGGGCCCTTCTCAATCGCAGAGGCGCGGAGAATGTTTCTTGCATGGAACTTGCGTTCACGCTCGATGGGCCCAGTCCACCATCTCACCACAAGATGCGTCGGCGTGACGATCGCAGTACATGAATGCGTGTTGCCAACGCCGACTCGACAAAATTTGCATCTCCACTGCAGCTCATCCTCTTCCCGGCGCCGAAACATTGCGGGAGCCCGCTGCTCGCAATGACTACCCGCCCCGCACTTTCCCTCCCCGCGACATCGCTGGGCTCCCTGGAGTGCCTTCACACCGCCGCAATCCAAATGGCTCCACCAGCAGCCGGGCCTTGGGCGGCAGATGCTGCCAAGTTTTAGCGCGGGTTTTTTAAGCCGCCCTGGCGAGGCTGTGCGGAGATGGGCGTCGACCTCGACAGTTGGATCGCCAAGGTCCGCGCCTGCGAGTATCTACCAGAGAATGACCTCAAAACGCTGTGCCATATGGTCTGTGCCCACCCGCGCAGTGCGCTTCTTTTCTGGAGGGTGCCCTCGCGCGCTCCCTGCACAGCCCTCTAGTTCGGTCGGGTTGGTGTGCTGCACCTGCAGACCCCATGGTGCAGCTGGCTGAACACGCGGGCTTGGAACGAGCAGGTCAAAGACCTTCTTGTAGAAGAGAGCAATGTGCAGCCCGTCAAGGCGCCCGTGACTGTCTGCGGGGATATCCACGGCCAGTTCTACGACCTGCTCGAGCTGTTCAATGTGGGTCAGGAGGCGCCCACAACATCCTACGTCTTCATGGTGCGATCTCCCGCACCGCTGGATTTCTTCAGCGCAATGATCCAATGTGTTAGATGAGCGCCCCTGCGCTGCCTGTCCAGCGATCCGCGAATGGCACAGGGCATGCGCACACCCAGCCTGTTCATGCCCTGTGCCCGCTGACATACCGGGGCGGCAGGGGGACTTTGTCGACCGGGGTTACAACAGCGTGGAAACGTTCACATTTCTGATGCTTCTCAAGGCGCGGTACCCGGCCAACATCACGCTGCTGCGGGGAAACCACGAAAGCCGGCAAATCACGCAGGTCTACGGGTTTTACGAGGAGTGTCAGAAGAAGTACGGGAATGCGAACGCGTGGAAGTACTGTACTGAGGTTTTCGACTACCTGAATGTAGCGGCGGTCATCGACGGGAAGGTACTGTGTGTTCACGGGGGGCTGTCGCCGGATATTGTCACGCTGGATCAAATGCGGCAGATCGAGCGCAAGCAGGAGATCCCGCATGAGGGCGCCTTCTGCGACCTCATGTGGTCCGATCCAGAGGACATCGAAAACTGGTCTGTGAGTCCTCGCGGGGCAGGGTGGCTGTTCGGTTACCGGTGAGCATGCGCCAGCCCCGGGCATGTCATACTTGTGTCGTCCTGTGCAGTTGAGTCTTGGAGCCTTGCGCGCGTATCTCCTTGTGGCTGAAGTTCTCCCAATGTCGGCGCTGCAGTGTGACAGCGGAATTCTGTGAAACAAATGGTCTGGACCTGGTTTGTCGCGCGCACCAGCTCGTCCAAGAGGGGTTTAAATACATGTTTCCCCAGCAAAATCTCGTTACGGTTCGTGCCATCCCCGTGAAGAAATATTTTTGCGATCAATTTTTTTCTGCACGGTCATTCCAGCTAATTTAAAGCCGCTGCTCTACAGGTTTGGTCTGCACCCAACTATTGCTATCGCTGTGGCAATGTCGCGGCTATCCTGCAATTCAACCAAGACTTGCAACGCAACTTTCTGCTCTTCCATGAGGTTCCAGAATCGGAGATGAATATGCCGCACCGTACAAGTGTCCCGTACTTCTTCTAATCCCCAAGCGTCGTGCTCCACGCTCTTTCTAAACTGTCAAAATACAGCGGGGCGTGGCCGTCGTCGACTAGCGCGTCCAGAGCCAACCTCCCTCTGCATGATCCTTCCAACTCTTCTTTCTGTGAGTCCTCAGCGCGGCGTCCTGTAGGCGGGTCGTGGCGGTGCAACATGTATTAACAATACATCCTGTGCGAGGCTGCTGGTTCAACCAGTCTAGTGGCCCCAACCCCTATACAATACCGACTTGTCGGATCACGTTGCTGTGAATACCCACGCAAAGTTCAGCATCTTTTTGAACCCAGCCCTGACGCAGCTGGCCTTTGTCATGACCTGATTCATGACAGCCTCTGAGTTGCCGAGAGCGATCGGCTCGGTAGTGAACTGTTGGTGGCAAGTCTGTTCTCCCTCTGTTATGTACCACACCTGTCCGACCAAGATGCTGTTCCTCAGCGCTGGTGGCGCGGATGGCGCGGAGGTTCTGCGAGAAATTCGAGATGCCGAGCAGGATGAGAAACATACCTTTTTGGGGTAAATGGCATAGGCGGCAGTGATGAAGGTTGAGCCGGTTGTACGCACAAGATGGTCCACACCCCGCAGTGCGTAGACCTCCGCCAAGGCCTGCTGCATGTCGAGCACCGCCTGCGCGCCCGCCCGCAATCTCATTTTGCAAAGCCCGGCGTGAGCCCCCATCGCTGCGACGACGACGCAGAACTCTCGTCAGGGCCCGGACCTGTCGGCCTGGAGCGCGTTCGATGGTGATGACCCGAGAGCCAGAGCGGAAGTCATACACGCGGACCTGCCCATGTGTAACATCGGTGAGCGACCGATGCATCTCAACTGGCAGCAGCGCATGCAAGTGTCACCGCCGCAAGGGTTGCGCCTCTAGAAAACGAAGCCACTTCCGAGCGATGGTGTCCGTCACGTTGAGGATGTCTAGCGTCTTCTCACTGTCTGCTGTGACATCGAGCCGCCGTTCCTCCTGCTCCTCAGCCTGCTCTGAGGACAGTGTCAGCGGAGCTGCCGCTGTCGCCGGGTCAAACACGACAAAATGCTGAAGAAGATTGCAAACCAAGAGGATTGCGAAGCGAGGGCGAACGGCATCGGGCTCATGGGGAGCGTGCTCTAATCGGAATGCGTAATTTGACCAGGGTAATGACGTAGCGGGTGATCTGCTTGCTGTCGGACTTGTCGGAGATGAGCACGTATGTGACGGGTCGCTCCCGCTGCGCCCAAGGCAACGTAGCGACTGCGCAAATAGCGACGCGTGCCGGGATGTTCTGGTGACGCACCGCCCCTTGATCAGCTTGATCGAACCAATTTCCTCCCATACGTATGTGCAGCCCGACACGGAACGTGCTCGGTAGGAACAGACTCTCAACTGCCGCCACCATCTCCACCACCTGCAAAGCTCAAGAGAGACATGAGCACATGGCCGAACGAAAAGAGAAAATGCGACGACTGAAGATTGACTGGCAAAGCGAATTAGGCCAGTCGGGATGAGGTACTTGCCTCGGGCGCCGGCCGGAAGAGCAAGGGTCCGAGGGTCTCCCATACGCGGATTACGCCGGTCTCATCGCGCCCAAGAGCCTCAGCGAACGCTGGGGCGTGGTGCGGATTGTGAAGGACCATTTCCCACCAGAAGTAAGTTTTGAATGTCACGACCACGTGCTGTTCAAGTGCCTCACTGAGAGGCTCGCAGATCATTATGTCCTCCCGACGCGGTTCGTCCTCGAGGTGGTACAGCGCTGCTCGGAGTCGCGCTTCCCCTGCCCAAGCTTCCAGCGGCGCGAGGGTCCAGTCGAAGTCCGGGCGAATGAAATGCTCATCAAGCCCTGCCGGCTGGCCCCCTGTCCATCACCGTCCCCTCTAGGTCACGAGAGGTGCCAGCAGTGGCGGCATGATTCCTGCCGGGCGGGCGGGCGAAGGACTGACCGGGCATGTCGGCAATCTCCCCGTCCTTGAAGTCTGCATACTTGAGGTCCCAGTCGATTACGAGCGCTCGTTCCGATGCCATGGCTGGCCAAACAAACACGAGCCCAGATTGTCAGCCGCTGGGTTGTCCTAGCTCGAATTCATCAAGGGTCCCAACCCAGATCAGCTTGATCTGCATCATCACTGAGAGAGGGAAAACGAGGGAAAGGAGCCCAAACCGGTGAGTAAGCAAGACATCATGGCCCGCATTCGGTTTCCGATCCCGTACATGGGCTGACAGAGAAGTATGCGTGGCAGCCTGTTATCGCGTTTTGCACTATCCAGTATACTCCTGTGAAACGCGGCGTACGCGCCGAAAAGAGTCTCTGGTGAGGTGAAGGGCGGTCCCACTCGCTGCCCTCTAGGCGGAGGCTGGTGTGGGGTTGCGGGCGTGGCGCCCATGCCAGCATCATCGGCTCGAGAATCCTTCGTGCTGCTTGCCGTGTTCCCCCAACCCGGAGGCACCTTCCCGGTGGCGCCGAAGCGCGAGCGAGCAACGCTTGGCTCACTGCTGGAGCAGGAATTATCTCCGGAGGAGCACACGCTGTCCCCAGCGTGCAACCATAAGATTGTGGACAGGATCAGTACTAGTGAAGGCCACGTAGTTCTCGCCATTCACCTCCCGCTCGTCGCGTTCCTTCGCCCTGGGTAGCCTCAAGCTTTTCAGACGGAAAATGACAGAAAAACGGAGATCTCCGAGCTATCTCCCCTCCTCATCGATCGGACTGGTGGGAGAACACCGGGCTTGTCGTCAGAGGGGCTGGCGGCACATCGAAACGGCAGAAAAACTTTCCTTTCTCTTGCCAGACCTGCAGCGACTGTGGCCAGATGCAGCGCGGCATGATAGTCTCGTCGTTGCGGCAGCTGGTGCGCAGAGCCTCAGTTCGCCCAAGCATGTCGGGACCCTGGAGCTACCCACTGCTGAATCAGTGTGGCTACACGACAAGTCGCGATGATTTGCTGGCCGCCGCCTACGAGGTCAACCACGGGACGCCGTTTCCTGACCAACAGTCGCAGCAGGCGCTTGCTCCCGACCCCGTTGCAGAGTCGGCGCTGCCGAAGTTTGATTACGCCAGCGCGGCACCGACCACTGCAAGCGCTGGCAGCGGTGCTGTCAACGGATCGATCATCAGCAAACTGCGCGTTGAGCAAGGACTCCCGCCTGATGGATCTGAGGATTACTCGCCCAATGCTGCCACCGCCAATTTCATTGCCCAGCAGACAGCTCTCAGCAGCACCGCTTCACCTACAGGAGTTCAGGAGAGAGCTCCCGCGCCTTCTCCAGACGTGAATCGATCGCGTGCTGCTCCAAGCGCATCGTCGTCTGCGGGTGTCGTTTCAGAGGGGGTTCAGAGCTTGCGAATTGTCGATGTGCTGGAAGCGGAGAAGCTCTTGTCAAACAAGCAAGCGCGCCGGCTGCGATGGCTGGCCTTCTCCCACCCGCCGATGGTCTCTGCTCTCAGGTAGACACATACACGAAACGTAGATACGCGGGTTAGTTTGCAGGCAGGCTTTTGCCGAAAGCTGTGGCCGATGCTCGTGAACGAGGATGTCCCGATGCTTATGGTTTCCGCCGAGCCAACTCATGCTGCTGATTTCCGCTAAAGGGACCCGCGGGTGTCACGTTGGCAGGGAGGCATACGCACACGACAAACAACTTCTTGCTCTTCGGGCCCTCGAAATGCTTGCTGAGGCTGAGGAAGCGGGTACAAGTGAGCCCAGTCCCTGATCTGGTCCAGGAAAAGATGCAGCTGACCCCTGTGTACGTGCTCTTGCAGGCAGTGCTGCCTCGCCAGAAAAGGATCGATGAAAATGGAGACGCTTTCGGGAGGATGAGAGAGGTATGGGGGAAACGCGCTGTTGCCAGTGGCAATGTGGGTGGGGTGAAGTCGGGTAAGGCCGCCACGTTTACTTGTGGGCTTTTAAACGTATCTTTCTCTCGAGACCAACGGATCGTCGGTTTCACGGGCGCAGACGACTCGGACTAGAAGAGCAGGCTTCAGGTTCCTTTTGTGGTGGTATCGGCGCAGGAACATGTTCTTCATTAATTTTCCTGCTCCGCCCGGTTTTCAAGTGTCTTGCGGACCCCTCCAGTCGTCATCAGCTCCAGTTCAGGGAACAGCGTATTTCTCTTGAGTGTGTAAGGGCCGCAAACGAGACCGCACCCCGCCCGGCCAGGAGTCCTGGTACAAACTCCCGGGACCCGCGTGACGAGCCGACTGCAGCTCAACCCGTCGCCCGGCATGTCTGCTAGAGGTTACTGAAACCTGCCCTTCTTCGACTCTTTCGCCCCATCCCAATTTCTGTGGCATGGTGCCCTTGCTGAGCGGCAAAGTCGTGTTCGCGCCGATCCAGTGCATCGTCCTGCGTGTCGTCTGCCCGTTCCCCGCCGCCCCGAAGAAACCACTCTTCAGACCGCACCTTTTGCACAGCACTTGCCGACACACTCTCCCAGCTCACGCCAGGCGACAAACCGCGAGACATATTCCCCCAGGGCATCTGATCAGCCTGTGTAGTCCAGATCTTCTGTCCAACGCTGTTGTTCAGGTGCCATCCGCCTGAACCACCAGCAGAGCCCTGCTCCGCGGGTAAGGGGGCGCGCGGCGCAGGGGCCGAGCGGCTGCGGGAGTGCTCTGCCCTTCGATGGTCGTTCCACAGCTTTTCACGCTGCTTGCGAGCGCAATCCTTGAGGACCCGTTTGTGCTCCTCGAACATTTCTGTGGTGTTCATTCGCCTTCCGCCAAATCTGTCCCGCCTGCTGCCATGCGAACTTGAGGAGCGCCCACCCAACTTCTCCACGCCAGCATGGCCCATCGAAGAGTGTATTTTGGGGTGAATATCGAAGTTGATGGGGTTCAAGAATGGAAGTTGCGCGGCCTGTGTGCTGTTTGCGTTCGAGCCATCGCCACCGCCAGACAAGGAAAGCCGGAGCGACAGCCGCCTGATTGCCGGTGCAGAAAATCCAACCATGGAACGCGATGTCTCCACTGAGAATAGAACGATCAATGCGACGATCGCGGGGACACGCATCATCGCGCCTCCGAGCGTTCTGCCCACTCCAGCACACTACCCCACACAGGCGTGGATTTGACAGATTCAATTTGTGTTCCTTTTCGCTTTACTTACACCAGTGGTCGCCTGCAGCTTTTCGTCTGCGGCGAACCAACAAGGAACCTGGCAGCGAAGAGTACGACGTAGTGCTTGCTGTGTCATTCACTTTCGTCCGCGATGGCGCAGTCGTCGACGAAGCGGAGCGCGGCCCAG
>ENA-UOXV01004857-UOXV01004857.1-marine-metagenome-genome-assembly--contig:-NODE-4857-length-15137-cov-7.408964_pt1 | contig 15137 bp, 17 predicted proteins | sample MGYA00238165_ERZ766961 | MGnify/ENA primary metagenome ERZ766961 (study PRJEB28924, sample SAMN03173240) | marine metagenome | biome: Marine; feature: Water; material: Subsurface seawater | place: North... | reverse complement strand
GTCTTACTTCATAACCATGTGAGATCCACGGAAGTGATATTCCCGACCACGAAGGGTCGTTTGCAGATTTGATGTTTGGCTTACCCTCACCGTATATTTCCAAGCCCAATGGCTTGTTTAATCCGATTTTATAGAGGTGATCTATAAATCGTTGTGGGGTTTTGCCATAATGTTGATTGATGATCTTGGCAACAGCGATGTTCGATGAAACCTCGAAAGCATGTTTTACAGTGATTTTACCAAAACCGCCTTTATGACTATCGTACATTGGGGTATCATAGAAGCGGTATTTACCTTCTTCCGTATCAATGCTGTCATTTAAATCGATGAATCCATCCTCTAAAGCCGCTAGGTAAGAGGCAAGTTTAAAAGTTGAACCTGGCTCTGTGCTTTCACCAACGGCGTAATTGTATAGTTCATAGTAGTCGCCACTTTTGGTTTTAGAAAGGTTGGCAATGGCTTTTACTTCACCGGTTTCAACTTCCATGAGCGCAACACATCCGTGGTCGGCGCCTTGAGTTTTAAGTTGTTCTAGAAGAGCTTTCTCCGCTACATCTTGAATATTGATGTCGAGTGTGGCAATAAGATCAGCCCCATCCATTGGCTCCACCTCATTTTGATCGTTAATTGGCATCCAAACTCCGCCAGCAATTTTTTGCATCAGACGTTTTCCGCTCACTCCACTTAGCACATCGTCGTATGCTCCTTCTAAGCCAACTGGCTTAATCCCTTCTCTAGTATAGCCAATAGTTCTGGCTGCTAATACTTGGAATGGTTTTTCGCGTTTGTTTTGTTGCAGGTATATGAAACCGCCTTTGTACTGACCTCTATTGAAAATCGGGAAGCTCCGAAGAGCCTTTAGTTCATTGTAGCGAACCTTTCTTCTGATGAGGTGAAAACGATCGCCTCTTTCACGTGCCTTTCGAAGTTTGAAATTCCATTCTTCGGCAGAACGATCTTCGAATAAGTTAGAGAGGCATTGTGATAAGCTATCGATGCTTTCCTCAAAGAACTCATCACCTATGGCTTCACTTTTCGCATCCCAACGCACTTCGTAAATTGGAATGGAGGTGGCTAACAGGCTTCCATCTTCTGCATAAATATTACCTCTAACAGCTTCAATGTTCTTGTACTTGGTAGAATGGCTTTGCGCTTTAGCTATCCATTTATCTCCCTCGATGAATTGAATCTGGAAAATTTTGAAGACAATGGAGACGGAGAATATGAAGAGTAGAATGTATACCAGGTAAATCCGGCGAATAACTTGTTTGTTTTCCTGGCTCATTGTTCTACTACTATTTTTTTCGGGGGTTCGAACGATTCTTCCAGGCCGAGCTTTTTCTCTTTGATGAGGTCAACTAGCTCTGATTGCTTACTGTGGTGCATGAGGTCGGATTTTGTTGTGATGTACTCCGACCTTAATTCTTTGATTTCGTTGTTTAGTTTGTTGATTTCCCTAACATTTCCTTCAGTTAAAAACCCATTAGAGATATAGACCAAGGCAAGCAAGGCTAAGAACAGAAGGAATGGCATTCCTCTAACCACAGCCTCTTTAGTAAAGATGTTTCCATTTACCACGCTCATTAATGAGCTAAAACCTTGTTGGAATATGTTTCTTTTCTTACTCATGCTACCAGTTTCTCTGCAATTCTGAGTTTAGCGCTTCGAGCACGACTGTTTTTCGACACTTCTTCTTCGGAAGGGACAATGACCTTCTTGGTAACGGCCTTCATTGGAGAGCTTCCTCTTCCGAAATGGTCTTTTTCAATTTGACCATCGGCTCTTCCTGATCTCATAAAGTTCTTTACCAGACGATCTTCAAGTGAGTGATAAGAGATAACCGAAAGGCGTCCACCTTCTTTTAAAACTTCAATAGCTTGAGTTAGAAATTCCTCTAAGGCAAGCATTTCATCATTGATTTCAATTCGAATGGCTTGAAAAACCTGAGCTAGAAACTTTTGAGTGGCTTTGTGTTTTCCAAAGGCGGCCTCCACAATGCGGCTGAGGTCGCTAGTGGTAGCAATCTCCTTTTCTTGACGAGCATTTAAGATGAACTTCGCAAGACGTTTGGCGTTTGGAACCTCACCATAAGATTTAAACACGCGAATGAGCTCATCTTCACTATAGCTATTAACCAAATCTTTTGCTGTTTGCTCTTGCGACTGATTCATTCGCATATCGAGTACCGCATCGTTTCGAAAAGAGAAACCTCGATTGGCTTCGTCAAATTGGTGAGAGGAAACTCCCAAGTCGGCAAGAATCCCATCTACAGGTAAGGCCTTTTCTGCACGAAGGTTATTTCGCAGGTACCTGAAATTTTGTTTGAGCAGGCGAAATTGAGGGTCTTTGAGCTTTAAGTTTTCATGCGCATCCTCATCCTGGTCGAAAGCGATCAAGCGACCTCCATCGAGCTGCTTGAGTATATGCTCAGAATGACCACCACCTCCAAAAGTTGCATCAACATAAACCCCTGAGCGCTGTATTGCTAAGCCATGAATGGATTCTTCGAGCAGTACGGGTATGTGGTAAGCGCTACTCATCAAGTTGAGGATTATCGTCACCCATAACTTCTTCCGACAATGAAGCGAAATCAATGTCTTCGTTGAGCATACCGTCATATGCCTCTTTACTCCAAATTTCTATGCGTTCACCATTACCACAAACCTTAACTTCTTTGGTAAGGCTTGCATAATCCATCAATGATTTTGGGATCAGCACCCGACCGCTATTATCAAGACTTAAAGGGGTTGCTCCGTTATTGAATCTTCGAATGAAAAGGGCGTTTTTCCGAACAAAGCGATTTAATCGCCCTAATTGGCTTGTGACTTTGTTCCATTCTTCAGAAGGGTATAGAACAAGGCATTTCTCGAAAATGTCTCTATTCACCACAAAGCCTTTGAGCATGGCTTCCTCCAATTGCTTTTTTAGGCCAGAAGGCAGTGCTAGACGGCCTTTGGCGTCTAGTTTACAATCGTATTCACCTAATAAATTGAGCATAATCTGGTTGAAAAACTTGGTGTAAAACTAGCCAATATTTCCCACTTTCTCCCATTATATCCCATTTTTTCCCACTTTGTTGATAAATATCAAGCACTTGTTAATTAGTGGATTATGAGAAAATGTTTTCGCCATAAACTCAAAGCACTCACCGTTTTAACAGAAATCTGTTGATACATGAACAGGAATGCTATTGCTTACCAAGTAGAATAGTTATTTTTGAGCCAAGGCACTTTGAATGAAAGAAAACTTAATCAAGGAAGGGAAGTTCACTTATTTGGAAGAGGGAGAAGGACCAGTGCTATTAATCCTGCACGGTTTATTTGGTGCGCTCAGCAACTTCAAAGAAGTGTTTGCACATTTCTCTTCTGATTATAAAGTGGTAATCCCTGTATTACCTCTTTACGACCTACCAGTAATAAATACCAACGTCAAGGGCATTGCGAACTTCGTTAAGGAGTTTGTGGAATTCAAAGGCTACGAGAAGGTGAACCTTTTAGGAAACTCCTTGGGAGGACATCTTGCTTTGGTTTATGCTTCAAGAAATCTCTCTTCAGTAGAAAGTTTAATTCTCACAGGAAGCTCGGGCTTGTATGAAAGTGCAATGGGTGATACCTATCCAAAAAGAGGGAATTACGACTATATCAAGGAAAAAGTAGAGGTTACTTTTTATGACCCACAGAACGCTACAAAAGAACTAGTAGATGAGTGTTACTCCATTGTGAACGATAAGTCTAAAGCTTTGCGTATTCTGGCTCTTGCCAAGTCTGCCATCAGACATAATGTTGCAAAGGACTTGCCTCATTTAAATATTCCTGTCTGTTTGATTTGGGGTAAAAATGATACCATTACCCCACCTGAAGTAGCGGAGGAGTTTAAGAATCTTCTGCCGGATGCAGATCTATTCTGGATTGATAAATGTGGTCACGCTGCCATGATGGAGCATCCAAAGGAGTTTAATGAGCAACTCCGAGAATGGCTCAAGCAAAGAGGCATTTAATATGTTTTCCCTTCTTCAGTCAGAGTTCACTAAAAGCAGCTCGAAGTTGTCTGAAATGCCAGTTGATGGCCTTCCCGAATTTGCCTTTATTGGCAGAAGTAATGTAGGAAAGTCGAGTTTAATAAATTTGCTCACAAAGCGTAAGTCGCTTGCCAAAATATCTTCAGTTCCTGGCAAAACTCAGCTTATAAACCACTTCAAGCTTCTCACCGATCGCAAAAAACTCCCAGAAGTCTATTTTGTTGATTTACCTGGTTATGGTTTTGCCAAGACCTCTAAAACTCAAAAGGCGAAGTTTACGCCGATGATTACCAACTATGTTACCAAGGCACCTCGCTTGGTAAATCTGTTTTTGCTGATTGATATTCGCCATGTTGATCAAAAGATTGATCACGAATTCATCGAATATCTTGGGGTGAAAGGAATTCCATTTACAATCGTTTTAACTAAAGCGGATAAACTCAGCAAAAACCAACAAGCTGCTTCAGCCGCTCAACTCCGAAAAATCTTGAGAAAAGACTGGGAGGAAGTGCCTACCATGCTCCAGACGAGTACTTTGAAAAAGTCAGGTGGAGAAGAAGTCTATGAGTACATTGATGAGGTGCTCAACGATTTGGCATAAAAAAAGCCCCGAAAATCAGGGCTTAAAATTCTGCAACTTATTACAGTATTATCTTAAAACAAATCGGAGTGGAAGGTTGTATTGTACCCTTACAGACTTCCCTCTTTGTTTTCCAGGTTTCCATTTTGGCATTGCTTGAACCACGCGTACCGCCTCTTCATCACAACCGCCACCAATACCTCTTAGAACGCGCACAGCAGATACGGTTCCATTCTCCTTTACGACGAATGTTACGAATACTGTTCCTGTGATACCAGCGTCTTTGGCCATTGCCGGATACTTAATGTTTTCTCCTAAATATTTGAAAAGTGCTGCTTCTCCACCAGGAAAGCTTGGCATATCCTCCACAATTGTGAAGATTTCAGGTTCTTCGTATTCTTCCTCTTCAACTACAATAGGTTCAATTTCCATTGATTCGTCCGCTTCGGTGTCCTCAATTTCAATTTCTTCTTCGATTTCCTCATCATCTTCAACGATTTCCAAAATTGTTGTTTGTGGTGGAGGTGGTGGAGGAGGTGGTGGTGGTTCCTGTTGAGTGATAGGAATCATTTCCTCTTCTTCAATATCTAATTTGAGCTGACCTAAGTCGGCGGTACTTCGCTCAAACTGAGCCCATTCAAAAGCGATAAGAATAAAAGCTAAAGCTCCTAACAGACCAATGCTGAAGAGCATGTTCCGTTTCTTTTCTATATCTACTTCTGGATTTTTCTTAGAGTCCATCTTCTTGTTTAGTATTCTTCGGCAAAGATTACGCCGAAATTAACCAATTAAATCCTTGTATGCATCAGCATCCAAAAGTTCAGCCAACTGAGCGCTATCGCTAATCTTAAGTTTGATCATCCAGCCTTCACCATAAGGGTCTGAATTCACAGTCTCAGGAGCGTCTTCAAGGGCAGCGTTAAACTCAGTGATTTCACCACTAATAGGCATAAATAAGTCAGAAACTGTTTTTACGGCTTCGATGGTTCCAAAAACTTCCTCTTGGTCTAGGCTTTCTCCTTCAGTTTCAATTTCAACATACACAATATCCCCAAGTTCTCCTTGAGCAAAATCAGTAATTCCAATAACGGCAGTATCACCTTCTATACGAATCCATTCGTGATCCTTTGTGTATTTAAGTTCTTCTGGAATATTCATTTATTCTAATGCTTTGCTACAAATATATAAGATTCATACAGCCTTCAATAGGCCAATGAAAATTTTAAATCAGCCTTCTGCCACAACCTCCTTAACCTCGGGTAACATCTTCTCAAAAATGTTCTGTATTCCACTCTTTAAAGTCACTGTAGACGAAGGGCAGCCATTGCAAGCTCCTCTTAAACTCAAGGTTAATTTACCTTCATTAAATGATCTAAAAATGATGCTTCCACCATCTCCTTCAACAGCAGGCTTTACATACTCATCTAAAATTTGAATTATTTGCTCCTCTAATTCTCCTTCTGGTAAGCTGTGACTAATTTCTTCGCTTGAAACTTCATTGGAGCTAGAGCTTAGCACAGGAAGTTCGGCTTCATTGATAATTGGATGCCCTGAAACGATGTAATTGTAGATGAAATCTCTGAGTTCGTGAAACACATCATTCCAATCAATTCCATCAGCCTTTCCCAATGACAGAAAATTGCCATTCATATACACATGAGTTATAAATGGAAAGCTGAAAAGCCTTGCAGCAAGCGGAAAAGCATTGAGCTCATCGTCTGGTTTTAATTCAAAAGTTCGTTCGTTAGGTACCAGAACAATGTTGGCAACAAACTTCATGATTGCTGGATTCGGAGTGCTCTCAGCATAAATGTTCAATGGAATTTTCTTCTCAGTCATATAATAAGTATCCAAAAGTCAATCAAGTGACTTGTTATAAATAGCTTAACTTTGCAAAGCAAATGAAAAAAGTAATGCTATACATGCTTAGTGTTTTGATGGCGGTTCTTACCGTTGTTGTCAGCAGTGGCATTTCTATTTCATTTATGCGATGTCACTTCAGCGGAAAAATTGCTTTCAATGAAAAGTGTATTTCTCATGAAGCTGATCATAAAGCTGAGACCATTATTCATCAAAATTGTTGTGATTTTGGGAGCTTAGATTTTAACATCGACATAAAGAACCCTGAACTTGAGTTAGTTTCATCTATTCAGGCTCCTATGTTATTTGAGATCAATGAAGTGATTCCAAGAAAATCGCTAGCCCAAAAAACTCAGTTTTCCCTTCTCGATCAATACTTACCCCCTCCTTCCCAAGTTGACTTACAGGTTTTTATCATTTGATAGTGAGATGTTCCAGGCTGCGGTCTGCATAGTTCTCTCTATTAAAACAAATTGATAAATAACCAATGAAATATGTAATAAGCACATTTTTAATCATTCTCAGCGCGAGCTTGTACTCACAAAACATCAAGGGTACGGTGATGACTGAAGAAGAAAAATTTCCTTTAGCCTATGCAAATATCTATTGGAAAGGAAGCTCAGTAGGAACTCAGTCAGGGCCTAAAGGTGCCTTTGAGATTGAAGCTCCAAGAGAGTATCCTGCTGAACTCATCTTTAGTTATGTGGGAAAGAAGAGTGATACGCTCACTTTGACACAGTTCCCTGTTGAGCCAATTAAGATTGAGTTAAAGAACCAAACAATCAAGACATTTAGTGTTGAGGGGCAACAGTTCTCTAGTAAGATGAATATGAAGTCTGCCTACTTGCAAGAAGATATTTCGGAACAAGAATTACAAAAAGCAGCATGTTGTAACCTCTCCGAGAGTTTTGAAACCAATTCATCCATTGATATGCGATTTACCGATGCTGTTACTGGGATCAAGCGCATTCAAATGTTAGGTCTTGATGGAGCCTATACCCTCATCCAAATGGAAAATTTGCCGCATGTTAGAGGAGTCACCGCAAATACTGGCCTGACTTATATTCCCGGAAATTGGATTGAGAGCATTCAATTAATTAAGGGAAGCGGAAGTATTGTAAATGGATACGAAAGCATCACTGGTCATATTAATTTGGAATACAAAAAGCCAGATGCTAAGGATGAGAAACTCTTCTTGAATTTGTATTCAAATGCAATGGGTAGGTTAGAGCTAAATAGCTTTTTTCGACATCGATTAAATAAGAAATGGTCTACCATGTTATTTGCAAACGCTCACGGAGTTACCATGCAAAACGACAATAACAATGATGGATTCCTCGATATGCCATTGGAAGAAGGATTTCATCTTTTTAATCGATGGAAATATAAGTCGAAGCGCATAGGAATGCAGTTTGGTGTGAGCGGCTTGGCTGATAGAAAAAGAGGAGGTCAAAGCTTTGGAAATCTAGAAAGAACAAATCTGTTCAGGTACGATAAGCAAACCGAGCGACTAGAGTTTTTCTTTAAGTCTGGGCTTCTATTTCCCGACAGTCCAGATCGGAGTACCGCTATTTTGTTGAAAGGAAGAACGCATAATGAAGATGGTGTCATTGGTAATCGCTCGTATTTCTCATCAGAAAACTTTTTTCATACGAACTGGATATACCAGAATCTGTTGACAGAAGAAAAGGATCAAATAGAAAACACCTACAGGTTTGGCGCAAGCTTCTTATATGACTATACAGAACAAGGTTTAGCCGACCAAAGTTTCACTCGAGAAGAGCTAGTTCCTGGAGTTTTTGGTGAACTTAGTTTTACCAAAGAGTTTGCCTACTCTATGGTTCTAGGCTTGCGCAGTGATTTTCACAATTTGTATGGAACACGTTTGAGCCCAAGGGCACATTTCAAATACTATTTCCCAACACGTACCGTGGCGAGGCTTGCCATTGGAAAAGGATTTAGAGCTCCAAATCCTTTCTCTGAATATCAAAGTGGTTTAATTAGCAGCAGAACGGTAATTCTTAATCCAAGTTTAAATGCGGAGAGCGCTTGGAACGGTGGATTGGCAATAACTCAAAATTTCTTTTTCGTAAATCGAGATGCAAGTTTCAGTATTGATCTTTTCCATACTCGATTCGAAAATCAATTGGTTGCTGATTTTGAGAATAAAGATTTACTTGTTTTTTCGAACTTGGAAGGAGAGTCTTATTCAAGTGCTATTCAAGGAGAAATCACCCTTACACCGCTGAAAAGGTTTGAGCTTAAGGCTTCGGCCAAGTATTATGACGTAAAAGTGACCTACTCTGGAGTCTTAAAGCAGAAGCCCATGGTGCCGATCTATAGAGCCTTAGTAAATACTTCTTATGCCACCAAAAACAAAAAGTGGAAATGGGATGCAACAGCTCAGCTAATCGGACAGAGTAGGTTGGCAAGCACCCAAGGGAATGCAATCCAAAATGTGCGAAGCACAACATCTGAGCTCTATTACTTGTTAAACTCTCAGATTAGGAGAGATGCAGAATGTTTTGAAATTTATGCAGGCGTTGAAAATATTTTGAATTTTATTCAAACAGGGGCCATTATTGATCCCGACAACCCTTTTGGACCGGAGTTTGACGCTTCAATGGTCTGGGGTCCGGTAAACGGAAGAGTTATTTATCTTGGTATTAATTTAAAACTATTCAAACCATGAAGTATTTAATCCTTAGTATTCTTAGTCTTATCGCAGTAAACACTTATGCAGGTAAGTATGAAAAGGTGAACATTCAAACATCCGCCGTATGCGACATGTGTAAAGACAAGTTGGAATCGACTTTTGCGAAAGTTGATGGAGTGGTGTATTCAAATCTTAACCTTCAAAACAAAAAGCTCTTGGTCAAGTATGATCCAAATATCATTCAGGCTGAGCAAATTCAGAATATCGTTCGAAAAGCAGGCTACGATGCGGATGGCCTAGAGGCTGATTCTGAAGCCTATTCTAACCTGAACAAGTGCTGCAAAAAAGGTGAGAAGTGCCAGTAATCAAAGAATTAAGAGGTTTTAAACCTCAATTTGGCGATGACTGTTTTATAGCTGAAAATGCCACAATAATTGGCGATTTTATTTGTGGAGATTCCTGCAGTTTCTGGTTCAACGCTGTGGTTCGAGGTGATGTGAATAGCATCAGATTGGGCAATAAGGTGAATGTTCAAGATGGTGCAGTAATTCATTGCACCTACGAACGTGCCGAAACCACAATCGGTAACAATGTTTCCATTGGGCATAATGCCTTAGTTCATGGTTGCACAATTCACAACAATGTGCTTGTTGGTATGGGAGCTATCGTAATGGATCACGTGGTGGTGCAATCTGAAGTTCTGATTGCTGCAGGTTCAGTAGTGTTAGAAAAAACCGAGCTTGAGTCTGGATATCTCTATGCAGGAGCGCCTGCCAGAAAAGTGAAGAAGCTTGACGAGCGATTATTTCAAGGAGAGGTGATGCGAATAGCAGACAATTATTTGAAATACTCGAATTGGTATAAATAAAATTTTCTTTTCTCGTAGTTTACGAGTCTTGTCTTGAATGTGTGAAATCCAAGTTAGGATTTCTGAATTTGCTTTCGCTTTGTTGCCATACTATAGATGAATGTGTGCGGAAACGAAATTGCCGAGCCGATCACTACTAAAATTGGAATTAGGAGTTCTATCATCGATTTACTTCCAAAAATTGTAATCAAAACACCAAGCAGGATAGGTGCAATACTGAGTACCATCATTTCTTTAATCAACCCAGTATAAGAGCTTGGTTTGATATCACTATTTCCAATGCTTCTTAGCTCAAATACCAAAGAGGGTAAGCTGTGAAAATAAAAGAAGAAAACGGCAAAGGAGATTGTAAGATCGAACCTGTAGAATATAAGTCCAAGCGAAAAGATATTCAAAAGTTGTGTCAAGGTATTTTTGAGAGAAATCCATTTAAAGATAGAAGGCAGATTTGAGTATAAAAACCAGCTAGAGAGGAGAATGAAGCCTGTGAATTCCGTAAAATTAATCGGCTCAATATCTATCTTGATTAGTTTGGAAACAAGGGCATAGGTTTCTTCAAGATTAAAGTAAAACATTGTTGCGAAAAGAAACGCTCCCCAAATGAAAGCGTAGATTCTTTGGAATGAACTTTTTGAATTAAAGATGTGAATCCATTCTACTTCTCCAAAGTGCCATGCACTGTAGGTAACAAAAAACAGCAAAGCCCAAAATGGGCTTAGCCACCAAAAAAGAGCAATAATTGTCATCACAGCAATATAGCTTAGATAGAAAACGGAGCTGCTAATTGATTTGCTGGGGTTGATTAAATTGAACATCCATCTATCTAAAGATCCATGAGCAATTCCTAGAGTGAAAACATGAAATACGAAATATAAAATGGCAATTTTTTCACTGTCAAAAATCAACAGTAAGAGAGAAAGACCAGCCGTTAATAAAGACAGCAGTTTGACCCTGCTAAAAGAGGCTTTTAAAATGAATTGCAGCATGTTTCAGGAATGGTCTTTTTGGAAGAGATAGCACAATCGGCAAAATGCTCCTTAATTTCATGGGATTAAACATAAAGCGCAAGAATTGATCACCTGATGTTCCTCTAAACATGGCCAAAAAAAGACTTTGACTTAAAGATGGTTTGCTTTTAATAACACTCAAGAAAACTGTATCGAGATATTCTTTCAATTCGTCCTTTTTTAGCTTTGGAAGAGAAGAGGAAAAAGCAAATTCAGCCCAGTTGTCTAGCTGATCATGTATGGTTTGAAGGAGGTAGCCCGAACTTCTGCGCTGAAATCCTCCAGCTATACCAATGTGCATTGTTCGAGTAGAGTGTTGTGGCTTAAAAACCTTACTTGGCATAGGAATAGCTCCTGACTCTTCCTTGGAAATTGACCTCACAGAACTCATATTTTCTAAGAGCTTTGAAAAACGCTTATCAAGTTCAGCTTTTGAAATTGGATTGGAGGTAATAATTGTGTATTCTATTAATGCTTTAGTTCTAGAAAAGGGTAATTCATACTTAAACTCAACATCCTTACTTGACTTATGACTGTGAAAGTCCATTAAACTAGCTTTCTCAGGATCGTAAACCGCCTCATCAAATTCAACAATAGCTCCTTTAAATTGCTGAAGGAGATCGCTTTTTGAAGTCCCAAGTCTAATGCTATTGAAAAGTTTATCTCCGATAATATCATCTCCATCTTCTATGCGGACCTGCACTTCATTTGAAGTTTCATGAAATTTTTGAACACGTCCTTTAATTAATGTCACTCTTGGGTCTTCCTTACAAAGGCTTAGGGTTTCGTCAAATATTTTTTGCCAATCAAGAAGTCTGTATTTCTCCTGTTTAAGATCTCGAATTATAGCATTTCCTTTGGCATCAGTCATTGAAATACGACTCCAAGATCTCTTAATATATTGCTCTGGAATTTTCTCATTACGCATAAAACAGAGATGTTTAGGATCTGTCTGAAAATGCTCGTCTATGAGAACCAGCGAAAAAAAAGGATGCTCCTTTTCTAGGAGCATCCTTGTAAGTAGGCATCCGGATAAACCGAATCCAGAAATAATTATACGAGATGTATCAGGCACTCGAACTACGCTGTAACTGCTTTCTTACCAGAAACTGCTACACTGTAAACGACTAAACCAAAGCCAATTTTATTAATCGCATCAGCGATGTTGTAGAATAAGTCAACGTTACTCGCGTCCCATCCTAATCCCACATTTAACCATCCACCAGGCATACACATGTATCCAATTGGATAGATTGCCCAACCAACCAATACAAACCAAGCCATGATATTTACTCCTCTAGCCACTTGCGGATTGTCTGATTTATCTGCTAATTTCTTTACCTCTCCAGCCCAAGCTGAATAAAGGATATACACATAACCTACTGTTGAAATTACACCCCAAATAACTGAGTGAGATGTGCTTCCACCTGCAGGGTTAAATGCCTCACCGATATATCCGGCAACTAGCATTAACACTGAAGCTCCTATAAGTTTCCAAAGTAAACTCAGCTTTGCTCCTGCGGCTTTCGTAAGTAAATAGAATTCCACACACATGAGAGGTACCGTCAAAGTCCAATCAATGTATCTGAAGAACGTTGGAGACTCTCCGTGTGCCATGTAGTAATCACGCATGTAGTAATAATGTACTGCAGCAATAAATGTGATTAAACCGGAAACGAGAAGAGAAGTCTTCCATTTCGCATCAACGGTTCCTCTTTCAAAGAAGAAGAAAACAGATGCAGCCATCATAGCCATATAGCCAATAAAAAATGTGAAGCCTACATAATCATCTGGCTCCATCAAGGGTATTTCTAATAGTAAATTTGTCATAATGAAGTTATTAAGTAATTTGTACGCAATATAACATCATAATTTGAAAAGGGTTTTGGAGGGTTCAGGGGTTTTAGAGGGTATAATCAGTTTTTAAGAGATGATTATTTGAACCTTGAATTGCTGTATCATTAGTGATTATTGGCTGTTCAATGAATTAAGTGTTTCCATGAATACCCTTAAATTTTGTTTAAAAAAAATTAAAAAAAATTAAAAAAAAGTTAAACAAAATGAGTTCTAGGGGTGATTTCTAAGTCAATTACTAGCTGCTTCAAACACTAAAAGAGTCAAATTTTGGAGCGAATTTCAATAAGCTTTTGTGAAGAGAATCGAATGAGTATTTAGGGATTTGAGAAGATAGAATCTAGTGAACTTTTGGATTGAAATAATTGGATACTTGAGTTTGGTGCAAAAAAAAAGCCCCGGCAAAACCGAGGCTCAATATTATAAGTAGTAGGGATATTACATTCCTTCTTCGGATGCTTCTTCACCTTCCATAGCTTCTTCAGCTGGAGCTTCTTCTCCACCTTCCATAGATTCTTCGGCTGGTGCTTCTTCAGCTGGTGCTTCTTCAGCTGGTGCTTCTTCGGCAGCGCCTTCATCCATCATTTCAGTAACTTCTGCTTCTGCTTCATCTTGAGCAGCGGCTTTATCTTCAGTGCTAGCTCCTCCACCACATGCGTGTAAAAGAAACATTCCAGCAACTAGGGCAAATGCGAATAGTTTTTTCATTTTCGTTTTGTTTGTTGAATATTGTTAAATTGTTCGTAAACAAATATATAAAATTGAACAGAACACGCTATATATCTATAATCCTGCTGATAATAAGCTTATTGGCGACTGAAAAGGCCCAGGCACTTAGTTCCGATACCAAAGATTTACCAAGGGTTCTTATTCAAGAACTTGCAACAGACTCGGTTCAAAGCCTGGCTGCGAAGTGGAAAGTTAAAGTTACGGCGATAGGTTTAGCCATTGCCTTAGGCCCTTTTGGTGTGCATCGACTCTATTTAGGAACAAGCGCTTATGTACCTGTTGCCTACACACTCACTTTAGGAGGGGGAATTGGTTTTTTGCCAGTAATGGATATCATTACCATCCTTGTAACCAAGGACCTTGAAAAGCTTAAGAACCATCCTGGGATGTTTCTCTTCTTACCGAAGTAAAGTTTATTCTACTGTAACGCTCTTCGCTAAATTTCTCGGTTGATCTACGTTGCAACCCCTCATTACAGCAATGTGGTATGAAAGCAGTTGCAGTGGAATAGAAGCTACCAGCGGAGAGAAAATCTCTTCGGTTTCCGGAATTTCAATGCTGTAATCAGCCATTTCCTTCACTTGGGTATCACCTTCAGAAACGATGGCAATGATCACTCCTTTTCTTGCTTTTACTTCTTGAATGTTGCTCACTACCTTTTCATAGGAAGGACCTTTGGTTGCAATTACTACAACAGGCATATCTGCATCAATCAAGGCAATTGGTCCGTGCTTCATTTCAGCCGCAGGATAACCTTCTGCATGTATGTAAGAGATCTCTTTTAACTTGAGGGCTCCTTCCAGTGCCACAGGGAAACAATATCCCCGCCCTAAGTATAGGAAGTTGCTAGAGTCTTTGAATTTGCCACAAATCTCTTCCACCAATTTATCCGTTTTAAGGGCGCGCTCAATTTTTTCTGGTATCGCCTCCAAACCATAAAGCAAGCGCTGATATCGGCTTCTTTCAATGGTTCCTTTCTTGTTGCCAAGCATCAATGCCATCAACGTCAATACGGTTACTTGAGAAGTAAATGCCTTTGTACTCGCTACTCCGATTTCTGGGCCAGCATGAGTGTAAGAACCACCATATGTCGTGCGTGCAATGGACGAACCCACCACATTGCAAACACCAAGTATGGTCGCACCTTTTGATTTTGCTAATTCCAATGCTGCTAAAGTATCTGCGGTCTCTCCTGATTGAGAAATGGCAATCACAACATCATTCTCGGTAATAATCGGGTTTCTGTAGCGGAACTCTGATGCGTATTCAACCTCAACAGGTATGCGTGCTAAATCTTCAATCAAATATTCGCCCACCAAACCGGCATGCCATGAGGTGCCGCAAGCTACAATAATGATACGCTGAGCGTTGATCATTTTTTGCTCATAATCGGCTATTCCACCCAAATGCACCAATCCTTGAGCGACATTCAACCGTCCGCGCATGCTGTCGTGCACACTTCTAGGCTGTTCGTAAATCTCTTTCAGCATGAAATGCTCGTAGCCGCTTTTTTCGAGCTGCTCAAGGTGCATTTCAAGTTCTTGGATGTAGGGAGTTACATTCTG
>ENA-UOXV01004855-UOXV01004855.1-marine-metagenome-genome-assembly--contig:-NODE-4855-length-15140-cov-6.464037_pt1 | contig 15140 bp, 15 predicted proteins | sample MGYA00238165_ERZ766961 | MGnify/ENA primary metagenome ERZ766961 (study PRJEB28924, sample SAMN03173240) | marine metagenome | biome: Marine; feature: Water; material: Subsurface seawater | place: North... | reverse complement strand
AATTAATAAAAATTAGTGAAAAATATATTTTTAATTTTAAGATTAAAAATCAAAGATTAGTTGATCCTAGATTTTGGAATTTATAAATTTTAAAAAAATTAATCTGTAAGTCTTTTAAAAGTGGAATGTGCCACACTGCCTTTTAAAATTTTATATTTTTTTTTTGCTATTGAGTGATGTTTAATTTTTTTAAAAACTTTTTCTAAAAAATATGCATATCTATCTATAACTTTTTTATTATGCAATATGCTTAAATAAATCAAATTAGATGCTAGGTAACCATATTTTAACATTTCTTGGGTCACAAAGGTTTTATATAGTTGATTATTATTTTTAAACTCAAACGAAGTAATACTGCCAATTCCTTTAATTTTAATATCTAGAGCAAATTTTTTAGACAACTCAATCCATTTTTTATTTATATACTCTCCATTTTTTTGGATAATTTTATAGGTTTTTTTTTTCTTCATTACCTCTATTGTTTTGTTTGCAGCTACAAACCCTATATTTTCTGTCCAAAAAGTACTACTAATGAAAGATCCTTCTGCTGCTTTCATTACTTTAGTTTTGCCTATAACTGCAGTTATTGCATATCCATTTCCTAATGCTTTGCCAAACATTGCTATATCTGGATTTACACCTGTGGTTAAATGAATGCCTCCTAGATTGTTTCTAAATCCACTTGTGCATTCATCAAATATCAAAATAATTTTTTTCTTTGAGCAAAAACTTCTTATTTTTTTTAAAAAATTGATATTTGGTAATTCGTTTCTTGCTATTTCAATTTTTACAACACCTATATCAAATTTTTTACATATATTTATAAGATCTATTATGTTGTTATTTTTAAAAGTGTGCACCGTATTTCTAAGAGCTTTGGGCACTCCTAAAGGTTCTAATCCTGGCAACAAATGATCTTTTAAATTATTTTTTGATTTTAAATTAATCGATAAATACCAATCATGCCATCCATGATATCCACAAATCGCAACATGATCTTTTTTTGAAGCAGCTCTTGCTATTCTTATTGCTATAGCATTTGCTTCACCACCTGATCTAGCAAACTTTGTCATACCCGCCCAAGGATGTAGCTCAAGGAGATTTTCCGCCAACCTAACTTCTTCTGAAGAATTTAAGGTACACATATTCCCATTTTGTACAGCTTTTTTAACTGCAAGATCAATTTCCTTATATGCGTATCCCAAGGAACTCTGACCTACTGCAAATATCATATCAATATATTTTTTATTTTTTAGGCTCCATACATCTATTCCTTTAGCTTTTTTGAAATAAGTTGGCCAGTAGTCAGGTAAAAACATTTCAGGTCTTTTTGATAAAAGAAGATTTCCTCCTAAAATTTTTTTTTTTGCTTTTTTCCACAAAGGTTCTTTTTGTAATTTCATCATTGGATAATAATACTTAGATTTTTAAAGTGATAAACTAAAATAGTAGAGATTCATAAAATAAATTTAAATTAGTATTTTTTTGATAAAATATTTTAATTCATCAAAATCTTTTATTAATTTAACTTTTTTTATAGTTGGCTCTACTAAAGGTAATTTATTGGTAGGATCATAATATATAGCTGATTTATTAAAATATTCTGCAATTAAACACGGTGAGGAAAAAGGTGGGGCTATAATAATGTCACTTTTATCAATTAATGAAATAGGTGCAACATCAGAGCTAATTATAGTAATATTTTTTTCGTTTCCTAATCTTTTGATAAAATCAACATATCTTTTATCAGCTTCAGGATTGTTTCTTTTTAATTTTATATAAATCTCAAGATCAAGATCTTTAAAAATAAACATTATATCTTTTAAAAATTTAATAGAATTTTCAGTAGAATAATAATGATATTGGTACATTTCTCTATATAGGTATTTAATTTCATATGGTGTGATTGGAAAGATTGATGCTATTTTTTTATTTTTTTCTAAATCTACATTCTTTCCAAAGAATGGGAAATATCCAACTATTGAATATTCTTTATAATTATTATTAATTTTATCTAACCAAAGTTTTTGTTCTTCGGTCCAAAAAATATAATTATTCCATGTCATTAGACGAACTCCAGAATAATATTTTTCATATGAGTAATGGGGAAAATGATTAGAAGAGTAAAAAGCTGTATAAACTTTCTTATAATTTTTGTTCTCAATTAAAAAAGTCCACCAAGGTCTTATTAGGCAATTTCCACTATTAAAGATTGTAAAATTTGGAGTTTTTGAAAAAAACTTTTTTACACAATGTGCAAAGTAAAAATCTTTTAGAGAATAAAAAAAATAGAAATTACCTTTAAATATATGACATAAATTATAAAAAATTACTTGAAAAACATAAAAAATAAAGAAAATTCTCTCATATAAATTTAAATTACTTAAAAGAAAAAATTTTACATACTTAATTTCAATATCTTTAAAATTTTTATCAGAAATTTTTTTGTTATCATGAAGAAAAATAACTTTATTTTTTATATTTAAAAAATCTTTTAACCAAAATAAAAAATTATACTTTGGATTTAAATAATTATCTTGAAAACTAATATTTGGAATATCAGGTAAATATACAATAGTACTATTATTTCTATTTAAATTTATATTCTTAGAAATGGATAAATTGATTATTTTTATAATATCTTTTGCTAAATATAAAATTGATGATAGTGAAAATAAAAATTTTGATAATGCAAAATTAGTTTTAATTCCATTTTTATTAACAATATTTAACCATTCTCGAGGAAGTGGAAAATAAAAAACTTTATTCTTATGAAGACATATTGCAAGTTGAGATGAAAAATTAGAAAAAAAAATAAAATTTAAATTTAATATTTGATTTAATGTTTTTATCAGATTATTACTTAAATCAGGATTGTTTTTGAAGGAATTAGAAAATTTTATTTTATTAGTAATTTCTTTTTTTTCAATTTCAATCTTAATTTTTTCGATAATTTTTAACTGATTATTTTTCTTTAAATAATTATAAGCATTTTCTATTTTTTTTTCATAATTAAAGCCTAGTACAAAACTTAAAAAAATTTTCTTAGCAATTAATTTAAATTTATTCATAATTATTTTTTACTTATTTTTTTATATATAAAAAAAGATATATTTTTAACGTTTTTGAATTTACTAGAAAATAAATCACCATCACTAATTTTAATCTTATATTTAGTTTCGATTTTTAAAATCATTTTAAAGATTGCCAAAGAATCTAGTTCATCAAATTTAAATAAATTAAGATTTAAAAAGTTTTTAGGAATTTTTTTTTTGAAAATTAGTTTTTTAATATAATCTATTATTACAAGTATATCTTTGTTCATAAAAAAAGTTTTTTAATTTATTTTTCTTTGGATCATTGCATTAACTAATTTAGTGTTTAGTTTTCCCATTTTATTTCTTGGTATTAATTTTACTTTTAAATAATAGGAGGGTATTTGCATGACCGATAAATTTTTAAAACAATAATTTCTTAGAGATGAAATTGTCTTACTTCCTTGATATATTAAACATATTCTTGGGTTAATTTTATCTTTAAAATCAACAGGTCTTGCAACACAATCATTTATTAATTTATTTTTCATTAAAGTATTTTCAATGTCTTCTAAATATATAGACACACCATTAATTTTAATCATATTTTTTTTTCTACCCGAAAAATATAAAAAATTATTTTTTAAATAACCTAAATCTCCAGTATGAAAATAATTTTGATTATTCAATTTTTCTAACTTATTTTTTTTAATATACCCCAAACATAAAAATTTTGACCTAATAAGTATTTCGCCTACATTTTCTTTACCTTTAAATTTTTTAATTTTAATTTTAACCCCAGGTATACTTTTTCCAACAGAATCAATAAAATTGTTATCTTTTCTTAAATTCAGATTACTTACGATAGCAGCTTCAGATAAACCATAAATTTCATATATATTTTTTTTATATAAATTTTTCAATTTTTTTTTTGTATCTAATGGTAATTTCGAAGAAGAAGAAACTATACATTTTAAACTACTTAAATATTTTATATTATTTTTATTCTTTGAAATTTCCTCAAGCTGATTAGATACAAAATAAGTAAACTTAGATTTGTTTTTTTTAATCATTCTTAAAAATTTATCTAATTTATAATTTTCTAAAAATGAGATTTCTGATCCTAAAATAATTCCAATCGTCATTAATCTAATAGCAAGCGTATGATGCAATGGTGTTGAAATTATTATTCTATCATTAGATTTTAAATTAAAAATTTTGATATTTGATTTTGCTCTATCTATCTTTGTTTTTTCTGAAATTGCAATTGGCTTAGGATAACTAGTTGAACCAGACGAAAAAGTTAAAAGAAAAATCTTATTTCTTTTGTAATTTATTTTCTTTTGTTCGTTTAATTTCTCAATATTTATTAGTTTTTTTTTAATTCCTATTTTTTTTAATTTTTTTAATGTTTTTTCAAAACAAAATATATTATCTAAATTAAATTTTTTAATATTTTCATTTAATGATTGAATACTTAGATGACTATCAAGTGGAACAAAAACTTTACTATATTTGGAGCTAATGAGATATAAAATAAAAAAATAAATTGAATTATTTGAAATAATAGTAATATATTTTCCTAAAATATTTATTTTTTCAAACTTTACAAATAAATTATTAATATCATTATATGTGTATGAAATTTTTTCACTTTTAATAAAAATCTTGTTTGGTGTTTTTTTTAAATTAATTAAAAAATATTCAAAAATTTTCATAACTTATTTTAGTTTAGATGCTAAAATAAAATCTTCCTCTGTATCAATATCAACTGTATCCCATAATGGAATTATATAAGGTTTATATTTTAGTTTATTTTTATTCAATAAGTAGTTTTTTTGATAAATTAGAAACATTCCCGCTTCGCAGAAAATATCTTTTTTAATTTTTTTTTTAGAATTTAATTTTAAAAAATTGTCTTTATCAAGTGTTAAGGCCCATTCAGTTGGGTAATTGTACTTGGATACAGACATTACTGAAATTTCCTTTTTATCTTTGAGATAAATTTTATATCCTCGTTTTATATGTTTGGTACTCAGAAACGGATTTGAAATATAGAATAACCATATTTCATCAAATTCTATTCCTAAATTAAGATATTTTTTTAATATAAATTCTATCACATTTTTTATAGCAACATTATCCTTTGAAAGTTTTTTGGGTCTAAGAAAATCAATGCTAATATCAAAATCTTCAACAATTTTTTTTATTTTTTTACAATCAGTTGACACATGTATCTTTGAAAAAAATTTACTTTTTTTAACTTGTTCAAGAGTGTTAATTATAAGTCTCTTGCCCTTAAAAATTCTAATGTTTTTATTTTTTACTCTTTTTGACCCTGATCTTGCTGGAATAATTGCTAATCTTTTAACCATTTACAAAAGCAAACCTGATATTATTCTTTTTTTATCCACTTTTAATTTAATTAGATATGAGTGAATTTCATCGTAGCTTTGAGCGACTGAAATATAAATATTATCATCATTATTTAAAATCTCATCTGGTTTTTTTACTTCAATACCATTTATAAATTTACCTATTTTTTTAGGATCAGTATCATAAAGACGAACATTAGATATCGATTCATTTAATGATGATTTTTTCAAAATATTTTCTGCTATATCACCTGCGCCATAAATATTAAGACTTTTGCTAATATCATAACTTAAAATCACATTTAAAAAATTTTTCTCTTCTAAGTATTTTATCAATGATTTTTTATTTTTTTTATTCAATTTTTTAAATCTTGCTGCAATATGGTCATCACAAAAGAATTTATTAATATTATTTAGCTTAAAACATCCCATTAAATAAGTTATTGATTTTAAATAGTTTAATTCTAGTTCTTCATTTTTATAGTTCATGCTAATCTGAAAATTACAATCATGTAAATTATATTTTATGCAATTAAGGACAAAATTTTTGAGTTCATTTTCATCTAAATTATCGTCAGTAAATATATATTTAATGGTTACACTATTTGGATTAACTGATGCATACTCCTTTAAATTTTCAAATACTTCATAAAATTTATCTCTTCCTCTTATTTTTTTAAATTTGTCTCTTGTCCCCGCATCAATACTTGTAACGATTTTTATTAAACCTTTTTCTAAAAACTCTTTTACACTTTTATGAAATCTTACAGAATTTGTAAAAACTCTATGATAAATATTTGGATTAGCGTATTTATCAATTTCATTAACAATAAGTTCAAAGGATTTATCCAAAGTTGGTTCACCGCCACCCCAAACAACTTGTTTACAATTTTTAAACGCTTTGGACTCACTTAAATATTTGATAAATTCGACTATATTATATTTTGATCTTTTTCCTCCATAGTAAGTATCACTACAATAGGTACATCTAAGATTACAGACTGAGTGATGCTCAATGGAAAGATGATCTACTTCACTTGTAAATGAAGTTTTTTCAGCCTCATAAATAAAAGGACATCCCAAACAGCTTTCAGCCTCATTTTTTTGAATTTTATTGAATAAGTTTCTTCTTGCAATTTTTATATCAGAGGATGAGGGAGTTTTTCCATCTTTAATATCGAGAAGTTTTGCATCACCTCTCATCTTTCCTTTGTTAAAAAATCTTTGACAACAAGATCTAATTTCATTGGGTGCGATATACAGTGATCTTTCTAAATCTTTACAAGTTTTAAATTTCATTAATACCTATGTTACTTTTTAAATAGCTCTTCTAAAACAATATTATCATACCGTGTCAATGCTATAAAATTTTTGCTAACTATTCTTTTAAAAAAACCTTTAATATTAGGGGTATTTTTTTTATTTTGCTTGCAACTACTCAGTAATCTTCTAGAAAAAATATAATCACCTCTTAGTCCATACTGCAGATCATCATAACTCACTTTTTTAATCTTTTTTGAGATATACTTATTATAGTAATTTATCTTATCCAAACAAGTTTTGTTAAAATCATTTACATGTTTTAATGAAAAAGTATTAGTAATTGAATTCTTAACATTATTTTTTTTATATACTTTGTTTTTAAATCTTTGAAATTTTTTAATATTTGTGAACACTTTTAACATAAATAAAATATCCTCAAAAAATCCCTTTTTAAAAAAAATTTTTTTATCAATTAAAAATTTTTTTTTAAATAAATAAAAATTTGATCCCATATCAAATTCTGTTCTTAAAAATTTTTTAACTAACATATTTTTTTTATATTGTTTGCTTGATAAATTTATTTGATTAGATTTTTTTTTTATATAATTTAAAAATAATAAATCATTTTTATTATTTTTTTTAATTTTGTTAAGCAATTTTGAAAATCCATTTTTAATTAACTCATCATCTGCGTCCAAGAAAATTACATTCTTTCCTTTGGCTTTTCTAAGACCTAAATTTCTTGCTATACCTGGTCCGCTATTTTTTTTTAGTTTAAATAACTTTATATTTATTAAATTTTTTATATTATTTCTTAAAAACTTACTGCCTTCATCTAATGAACCATCGTCGATATAAATTATTTCAACTATATCTTGATTAAAATTAATTAATTTTTTGTTTTGAAAAAAATATTTTTTTAATAAATCTTCATTGTTAAAAAATGGTATTATTATAGAGATTAAAGGCTTATATTTTAACATTATAATTTCTTGTTATCTTAAAATTAAACCATAAATCATGCTGTCATATCTTTTTTTTTGAAATTCAATACTTGATTTTAATATTCCTTCACATTTAAAATTATTTTTTTTTAGCTATTGTAACTACTTTTAAATTATCCATGTGGCAATACCAAAATTTAAAAAAATTTAATTTCTAATTAAATAAGAAATGTATGCACTTTTATGATTGAAATCTATAGATCCTAATTTTATATTACTTATATGTTTATCTTTATTTTTTTTATCACATAAAAATATTCCATATAAAAAATTGTTATTGGATTTTATTTGTTTTTTTACATAATTTACAACATCTTTTTTTGTATGTTTTTTATATCTTTGCTCTGTAAATTTAACCGTTTCAAAATTATTTAGCCATTTAATATATTCAGGGGTAATATCAGAGAGTTTTAATTCTTTTAAAATTAATGTTTTTAAATTATTTGTTTTATTTTTAAGCATTTTGATATTATCAACTATAATTATAATCTAACATTATTAAAGTAATAATAATTTTAACAAATGAATATGATATAAATATGAATTTTAATAAAATAGTCAAAATTTCTAATAAAAAAATTTATAAAGATAGATGTTTTGTAGTTGCTGAGATTTCGGCTAATCATAGTGGAAAGTTATCAATTTTAAAAAAATTAATTAAAAAATTAAAAAGTATTGGTGTAGATGCTATTAAAATACAAGCATATGAAGCTGATACAATCACAATTAACAGCGATAAAAAAGATTTTAAAATACCTAAAAATAATGCCTGGTCTAAATATGATAATCTTTATAATCTTTATAAAACAGCCGAGACTCCTTTTAAGTGGTATGAAAAAATATTTAAATTTTGTAAAAAAGAAAAAATAATAATTTTTGCTTCTGTTTTTGATTTTAAAAGCTTTGAACTTTTAGAAAAGTTAAAATGCCCTGCATACAAAATAGCATCTCCTGAGATTACTGATATTCCATTAATAAAAAAAGTAGCCAGAACAAATAAAGCAATAATTATTTCTAATGGATTGGCAAATTTTAAAGATTTAAATTTAGCAGTAACAACTGTAAAAAAAGAACAAAATAAAAATTTGATTATACTAAAATGTACTTCTGCTTATCCAACACCTTTACAGGAATTAAATCTTAAAACTATCAAGGATATAAACAAAAAATTTAAATGTTTGGTAGGCTTTTCTGATCATACTTTAGGACATGATATATCTGTACATGCTGCTTCTTGTGGTGCGGTAGTTTTAGAAAAACATGTATACTTAGAATCATCAAAAACAGTCGATAGTTTTTTTTCGTTAAGTATAAAAGATTTTGCATTAATGATTAAAAAAATAAGAAACAATGAAATTGCGAATGGGAAAATAGATTATGACATTACAAAAACATCAAAAAAAAATTTAAATGGAAGAAGATCACTTTATGTAGTCCAAAAAATTAAGAAAAATGAATATTTTAGTAATAATAATATCAAATCTATAAGACCAAGCTATGGTATGCACCCGAAACATTTAGAAAGCTTTTTAAATAAAAAATCAAAATATAACCTTCAACCAGGAACAAGGTTAAAAAAAAAATTTTTAAAAAATGAAAAGAAATCTGGCCTTTAGGATTAATCTAAAAGAAAATTTTGGATTAGGGCACTTAATTAGATGCTTGAGAATTGCAAACATAATAAAAAAAAGATACCAAATATATTTTGTTTGTGACAATTTGAGTGAAAAATCAGAAATTAGAAAATACCTTAATAGTTATAAAATAATTAATATTTACACTAAGAATAACTTTTTTAATGAAAAAGAAGATAGTAAAAAATTTTTATCCAAATTTAATCAAGTTAAATTAGATGTAGTAATTGTTGACGATTATAGAATAGGAAAGATTTGGCACATAGCTATTAAAAAAAAAAATTCAAAACTTATAGTTATTGATGATTTACTAAATAAAAAATACCACTGTGATTATTATATTAATTATAAGAATGATAAACAAAAAAGTCTATTATGGAAGGCAAAGAAAAGTTGCAATAAAGATGCTAAATTACTTATTGGCAATAAATATTCATTAATAGGTAAAAATTTAATAAAAAAAAGAAAAACTAATTCTAAAATAAATTTATTAATAAATTTTGGGAATTATTATGATTTTAGTCAGGCAAGAACACTCTTACAAAATTTAGTAAATAAAAAAAAATCTGACAAATTTAAAGTATTTTTATGTATTGGGATTTTTGCCAAAAACTACAGTTATTTAGTAGATTTATCAAAAAAAAATAAGGATTTTACGATAATTCATAAAAAAATATTTATTGAAAATTTAATAAGTAAAATGGATTTTTATGTTGGTTCATGTGGAAATGCTTTATATGAAACGTCCTATTTAAATATACCCTCTGTTTTTTTTTCAATGTCAAAAAACCAAGAAAATAAAATAAGTGATCTAGAGCAATATGGACATTATTTTTTATTAAAAAAGAAATATCTGAATACATTAGAAACATCAAATTTAATAAAAGAATTAATAAAAAATTATAGGAGAATAATTAAATTAAATTTTAGTAAAAAAATATTTTTAAAAAAGAATGGAGCTAATTTAATAATTAAAAAAACAAATTTATGATTAAACCTAAAGTTAAAAAAGTTAATGATAAGTTTATTAATATTTTCTTGGAAAGCAGAAATCTTAATTTTAATAGAACTAAAATGATAAATAGTAAAATAATTACTTCAAATAAACACTATATATGGTGGTTTAATAATAATAGATCAAATTATTTTATATCACCTCAAAAAAACAAATATATTTTTTTTTGGCAAGAGATTAAAAAATTTAAAAGTAGCAATTTTTTAATTGGTGGCTGGCATTCAAATATAAGAAATGTAAATATATTTTATATCCTGTATCTTTTAAAATGGCAGTTCAAATTAAATAAAAAAAATAAGATAAATTATGAGTGGCTTGCTGTTGTTAAAAAGAACAATAATTGGGTATTTAAAATTACTAAATATCTAGGATATAAAACTGTTATTGATAAAAGTTCAATTCACTTTAGGGCTATAAAAAAAATATTTAAGGTGGATGAAACTCAATTTTATTTTTTAAAAAAGTAATTTTTATATTAAATTATTAATTTGTTTTTTTTTAAAATTTTTATTTCAGAGCAAATTTTCAAAACATCATTATCTAAAATTTCAGATAGATCAAATATTGATCTTTTACCATTAGAAAATGCTAATATATCTTTTCTCAATTTTAAATCAGTTGTCATTGAGAATAATGTTGATGTTGTTGGATATAAATTTCTTTTTGACAGATTGGGCTCACAAAAAGTTTGCGTTTTAGGAAATAAAGAAACTTCACATACATCTACTAAATTTTTTAATACTTCTAGAGATTGTTCTAAAGATTTTTGTGAGATAAGCTTCAAATTATCCCGATCTGTATGATACTCTTTATATTCACCATATTTTGATCTACAAAAACCTACTACAGGCAAATCAATACCCGGTGAACAATATTGTCTTTCATCACTTCCTCTATGTCTAAAGTCATAAACTTTTAATTTTTTTTTATTTCTTAAAATGGAGTAAAGTGCTTTATAAGAAAGATCATCTTTATTTGGTCCCTTGATAATGCTGTAAGCTTTGTCATCTCCCAAACATGACAAATTAAAACCCATCATAACTTTTTTTTTTAAAATGCTCTTATATCTACTTAAATAAGCAATAGATCCTATAGTTTCAGGTAATAAAACAAACCTATAAGTATATTTTGTTTTTTTATAATTAGTTTTTATATATTTTATAAGAGCATTTAGTACTACTGGCCCAGACAACTCATTATTTGCCATTGATGGATGACAAACATAGCTGCTAAAAAAAATTTCATTTTTTTTTTTTCCATTCAAAATAGCATGACTTAAATGAAGATTTCCTTTTTTAATTTCACTGTCTATGAAAATTTTATAATTTCCATCAGGTAGTTTTTTTTTTTCATTGTATGATAAACAAAATCCCCAATCTCTTTTATAGTATGATGTTACATAAGGAATTGCATTTTTGAAATTTTTCAATGTATGTATTTTTTTAATTAAATCTTTTTTTTTTATATATTTATTTATTGGGATAGAAAAATTAACTACGTGTAAATTACTTTTTTTAAAATCAGCAAATTTTTTACCAGATGAATGTTTAATATATGCATCCTTAATGTTCCATTCAAGTGGCACAGTCCAGTCAAATACTTTCGATCTTGATTTGAATTTTATCCTTTTAAGTGAAGGGTTTAATTTTTCAAAATATTTTAGAGTTTTTTGTATTCCATCTCCTGTAATTGACCTACAAATAGGAAATAAATCTTGGCACCATTTATACATGTCAAATTTTATTTTTTGAATTTTTTTCATTTAAAAATTAAATTGAATTTAGTATTTGGCAAATTTCTAAAATTTTACTACGTTTTAAATTAGGGTAGTTTCCAATATAATAGCCATAATCATGAATTATATTTGTATTTGTTAAATTTTTTGTAATTTTGTAGTTTTTTTTGAAACTTGATAGATAAGGCTGTAAAGTTTGATTTCCACCTCCAGCTGTTCCTCTACGAAATTCAATTTTATTATTTTGGAGTATAGTCTCAAATTTTTTTCTAAAAACTTTATTTCTAAAATTTTTTTCAAAAATAATTACAAATGCATAGTTACATGATCCTATTAAATCAAACCTAGAACAATATTTTGATTCGTCAAGCTTACTTAAAAAATAACTAAAATTTTCTACTCTTTTTTGATTATTTGCAGTAAGTTTTTTTAATTGGTTTAAACCATAAACAGCATTAATTTCTGTACTTCTAAAATTATATCCTGGATATGCAAATATAAAATCTTTATTTAAATTACTATACTTTTTATAAATACTTTTTTTTTTTGATAAATCAACGCTTTCTCTGATCATACCATGGCTTCTCATCACTCTAATTATGTCATAAATTTTTTTATCATTGGTACAAACCATACCGCCCTCAATAGTTGACATATGATGGGCATAATAAAATGAAAAATTTGAAATTTTTCCATAATTTCCTAACTTCTTATTTTTGAAACTTGCTCCGTGAGCTTCACACACATCCTCTATTAATATTAATTTTTTTTGTCTTATTAAATCAAGAAGTTTATCTGACAATGCATTGAACCCCAAAGCATGAGTTAAAAAAATTCCTATCGTATTTTTATTAATACTTTTTTTAATACTGTCGTAATTTGCACCTAAATTGTTTAGGTTTATATCAACAAATACTGGTGTAAATCCGTTATATAGAATTGAAGTAACATCTGAAACCCAAGTCAAAGCTGGCACTATAATTTCGCCCTTATTATGAATCGTTTTAAGATATGATATGCTTAATAAGTTTGCAGAAGAACCAGAATTAACAAAAACACTATAATTTACACCTAACCATTTTGACCATTTTTTTTCAAATTCTAACACTTTTTTATTATTTGTTAAAATCGGATTAGACTTAAGAAAATTAATTACTGCTTTGTTATCCCCTTCAGTAATATTATTTTTCATTAAACTGTGCATTTAAAAGTATATTATAATCTAATAGTTATTTAAGATTTTATTTTTATTTAGAGAAAAAAATATAATTAATTCTTTTATGCCATCCTCTAATTTAATTTTTGGCATAAAACCAGCTTTTTCAATTTTTTTATTACTAACAAAATAGTCTCTTTGATCGGGATCTTTTCTATTATTTAGAATTTGAATTTTTAAAAATTTTAAATCTTTTTTAATTTTTTTTGCTAATTGAATTTTTGTAAGATTTGCTGAAGATAAACCTACATTATAAGTATTGGATTTCATTTTTTCAAAATTATTTATTGCAAATATAAAAGCATCAACAACATCCCGGATATGAATATAATTTCTTCTAAAATTTGGTTCAAAAATAACTAATTTTTTTTTTTTTAACGCGGTTTCAACAAAATTATTAACTAGAAGATCACTTCTCATTCTATAAGAGTATCCAAAAACAGTTGCTAATCTAAAGCACACAGAGTTTTTGAATTTCAATATTTCTTCTTCCGCCTTAACTTTTGTTATTCCATAAAGTGAAATAGGGTTTAGAGGGGAATTTTCTGTACAAAATTTATTTTTTTTTCCAATACCATATCCAGAATTAGTTGTTGGATACAATATTTTTTTTACGGAGGTTGCATTTTTTAATAAAAATTGAATTGAATTTAAGTTGATCTCAACTGCTTTTTTTTTGTTTTTTTGACATAAGGGTGCCCCAACTAACGCAGCTAATGGAATAATAATATCATTTTTTTTAATCAAATCTTTATAAATTTTTTCATTTTTAACATCTCCTATTATCAATTTAAAATTTTTAAAAATATGAAGATGATTCAAAGAGTTTGGTGAAAAACTTAGATTGTCTAAAACTGTAACTTTAAATCCTAATTCTACTAATTTAGTAGAAAGCATGGATCCAATATAACCAGCACCACCAGTAATTAAAATTTTATTTTTTTTCATTATTTGTCTCTTTTACTCAGTATAAATTTAACTTTTTTTGGCCACTTAATATTTAGTCTTTTATCATTCCATTTTATATTTTGCTGGCTTTTTACATCAGAATATTTACCTTTATAATATAGTTTATAGTGAAATACACAATCTGTAGATAAGCACAAATGACCATTAGCAAAATTAGGAGGCACAAGAACATGTTTATTGTCTTTGTGAGTTAATTTAATTGTAAAGTTTTTTAGATATTGATTTGACTTCTTGTCACAATTTATAACTACTAAAAAAATAGCTCCATATACACAACTTATAAGTTTCCATGTTTTATTATCATAATGCATTCCCCTAAAAACATTTTTTTTTGATAAAGAAAACTTGTCATGATTAAAATTAATTTTATAATTTTTGTTTTTTTTCCATGAGGTCCATAAATACCCTCTATGATCTTTAAATATAGAACTTTTAAATACTTTAATTCCCTTGAGCATTATTTGAGTTGTAAATAATTGAAGAAGCTTGATTAGTAAAATTAAATTTAATGGAAATTATTTTTTTAAATTTTTTAAGAAAATTTTTTTGTTTTTCTTTAGGAACATAAAAAAGTAAAAAACCACCACCGCCTGCACCTAGCAGTTTTCCTCCAATTGCACCTTGTTTTATTGCCTCGTCATATATTAAATCAATTTTATCTGTTGATATTTTTTTGCTAATACTTTTTTTTAACATCCACGACTCATGAAGCAAACTTCCAAATTGATCAAAACTTTGATTTTTTATAATTTTTTTTGCTTCAGGTACCAATTTAATTAATTCTAGCATATCTTTTTTTTTTGTAGAATTTAATTTTTTTACATAAGAAGAGGCTATTATATTTGCAGTTCTGTTTATGCCTGAAAATACTAATACTAAATTTTCATTTAATTC
>ENA-UOXV01004849-UOXV01004849.1-marine-metagenome-genome-assembly--contig:-NODE-4849-length-15151-cov-7.172827_pt1 | contig 15151 bp, 18 predicted proteins | sample MGYA00238165_ERZ766961 | MGnify/ENA primary metagenome ERZ766961 (study PRJEB28924, sample SAMN03173240) | marine metagenome | biome: Marine; feature: Water; material: Subsurface seawater | place: North... | reverse complement strand
TATCTGTCGACAATGATGCATGAAACCCATCATCAGCTTCCGCAACACACGAACAAACCAAGTCAATCGGCGTAAAGGTAGTTCTATGCATAGAGAAATACATTAATGTATTTGCGAGGTGGTCGAGCCTGCTGATTTGCAGCGTCAATGTGGTCTTGACGGCGTACAGCTTCCCCTGTCATCGGATTTTGACCACCGTCTTTTGCATGGATAAAGACCGTAGTCGGAATACACCAGTCCTCACGACCACCCGTCCAAAGTTTTTTGCTTCGAAATACCAGTCCGAAATCCTACAGGCATCGAAACATCAATTTTACGTCACCCCTCAGATGAAGCTTTCTGGTTCCAACGACGAGAGTCAAACCTAGTTTTGGGTACGCGCACCTGGCAATAGTTTGATGCTATGCAGTAGAGGAAGTCTCCAGCGAAGATGTCTTCAAGAGTCACTGTCCCTGTGTCGCCCAACGAGTGCCATGATTCATATCGAATACAACATCAGGGCACGAAGGATCAGTGTGGGACCGCCTGAGTACCTGCGTTCGAGACTCCCTCGCTCGCGAGGAGGTAGAATCCGAGGCCATCTGCCTGCCAGCTCCACGTACCAGGCCTGCCGAGACACCTCACATCACGGGCAGTAAGCGAGGGCCAACGGACGTCGCGGTAGCCAAGACGGACCTGCGCACGCTCTGGTGTGCTGCTGCAGCTGACAAAGTGCCATTCTTTCCAGAATAAAGTGCCTGTCTTGAAGCAAGCACAGCTGGAACCGTGGCCCGTGCGTGTTTTTCATCCCGGTGGTCTGCGCCCTGGAGTCGACAAGTCTCAGCTAGCCATGAGGACGGTAGAAGTATGATCGCGATGAGAGGCGTGAAGTGGTGCGGTAGTGACAAGAGCGCAAAGAAACTGGGGAATCAGGAGAGGAACACGTCTCTGGAAAGCCTAAACCTGGAGAGCTCGCTTCGCCAAAGAGGAGCCGCGATCCGCAAGCGCCGTGGCGATCGAGGTTTTGCTCATTGCTGCGGGGAACACCGAGAGACTGCAACTGCCGTGCGCCTCCGACTTACACGAGGTAGTATCCTCAACATCATCGTCACTATCCAAGACCACCGGTTCGCCACGCGATCTTCCAGCGGGCATGCTTCCAAGCGCAGGTTCACGCCCCGGCGCCTCCGACTCTGCCGTCGAGGAGGGGCACTTGCCATTGCTCCACGGATGTCGTACATCGGTCTCATGTGCAGACTTCCACGATGAATCCAGGACGTGCTGTTTTGCAGACGACGAACGGGGTGGTGCGACTGTAGTGGCAGAAGAAGGCGGTTGTTCTGCAGCAACACTCACCACTTGGACAGCTGCGTGCTCTTCAACGACACGTCGCCGTGGATGTGCAGCAGTCTCGCGGTGCGCCACGCTCGTGCGGTAACACCGCGCACCGTACGGGCATCGGGTCATTCCGGCGGGGCTCCATGGAGGAGAAGGTGGCTCAGCATCTTCATCGAGGCGCGACTTCATCGCGCACAAGTGCCACAAAGTCCTACGTGTATCCTCCTACGGATTGGCATAGCAACTATCCTGCCTTGAGTGGCGATCCGAAGCTTCGTAGGGCAGGCTTCCTGCGAACGCTGTGTAATCGCGATTCCGCGAGGTCAGATCCGCCCTCACACGCATCGCTGAGCATGCTTCGCAGATCCATCCTGGGCGTACGCGCCATCGGCGCTGCCCACTTGCGTCGTTCTTTCCACGCCACGAGGGCCGTGAAGGTATGGCGACCTCTCTTCCCCCCGTGTGCGAAGAATTCTTGGAGGTGTTACTTGCAGGGATTGGATCCTCGCATGCGTGAATTCGCTCTGCGGCGCACGAATCGATGTCTCCATACCGTAGGGTAGCAAATTTTGTCTGAGATGTGAAGCGCTGAACTTTGGGCGCTTCATAGGATGAGGACATGCACGCACACACCAAGGGCGCGCACGACGCGTACACGACCGGCGAGAAGGGTGACGGGTTCTACTCCCTGCACACCAAGGGCTGCTTCGATGTGATTGCAAACGCCAAGAGTGACATTCTCAATGTGCTGGCCAAGATGGACGTCAACAAGCCCGGGTCGTTCAACATTGCGGATTTCGGCACAGCCGACGGCGGCACCTCGATGCCGACGGTACCAGCCCCAAGCACGGACGCACTCTACGGCAGGCACAGCTGTAGAGTGTTGACAGTGTGTTTGATTCTGGTTGCTGTGGCAGATCGCTGATGTGATCACAGACATCCGCAAACGCGCCGATGGAAAGGAGATCGTCGTGCAGTACGAGGACCAGGCGACCGCCCGGCCATCCCCACAGCAATTGCGCTACACTACTTGGACGCTCAGTAGCACACCGCGGCGTGCTGCGTACGTGTGCCGCTGCTGAGATCCCTACCTGCCGTGTCTTTTTCCGGCGAAAAATCTGAGGTGTCTATATTTCTCGCGCAGATCACGAACGACTGGCATTCTCTCTTCAACCACACGCAGGGCCTTGTGCCCGGCGGTCCCAGGACGTACCTCAAGGCAAGCGCGCCCCGAGCAGCTGCGCGTCCTCGATTGACGCCAGGTTGTGTGTGCTACGTCGGGAGTCTTATTTGCGCTTTGTGGGTGTGAACAGGATCACAAGGGTGTCTTCGTCAGCGCCGCTGCCACCTCCTTCTTCGAGCAGGTCAGTCTCCACGATTGTCTTCGGGTTTTAGTCTGGAACGTGCGGAAGCCCCTTGGTAGCGCCTTCTACTCATCTCTGGCTCGCTGAGCACGCCAGGTGCTTCTGACAACGGCATCTGTTTTCAGGTGTTTCCGTCAGGCAGCATCGACCTCTCCGTCTCCTTCACCGCCATGTTGGGCTACCGCCCCCGCCCCAAGCAACGCCACCCGTCTCGCTGTGCTCGGCCCAAGTCGGGCAACTCGAGCGCGATATCGCCGCCGGATGCTGGGTCCCCGATTCTCGATGTGGCCGAGCTGACACCGGGGGCGTGCCGCACAGGCACTGGCTGTCAAAGGGCTGCGGCGACCTCAAGTCTGCTTGTCACCACACCCAGGCCCCGGCAGCGGAGACCAAGACCTACGCAGCGCAGGCACGCCCGACCTGCCGCTGCTCCGCTACTTGGTGTAGCACCACGCTGGTACACAGCGATACTTACAGAAGATGCCTTGCACGCAGGCGGCCAAGGACTGGGAGCGCATCCTCACGCACCGTGCCAATGAGCTTGCCGTCGGCGGGAGGTCCGTCGCTGCAACGCGCATGCGGTGCCCGCGGTCCGAGCGGCGCCTGCACCTATGTGGCTAACTTGTCGCGGGTCCCGACAGGTGTGTGTATGTGAACTTCTGCACGGACGCCAAGGGCCAGTACCTCGGCAACACCTCGCCGTCGTACCAGGGCACCATCGTCCCGGGCGCCTGCAAGGAGAACATGCACGGCTGGTATGACCCACCAATCCCACTCGGCCGCAATCTGCGGCTTGGGATACGCACGTAGTACCCGTCTTTCCGCTGTTCACCGAAGGAGTCCCACCGCAGGTTCAACACCATCTGGCAAGAGTTCCGTGACTCTGGCAAGATCACCGCGGAGGAGTACAACTCCACTGTCTTCCCCAACTACTACCGCACCCCGGTGAGGCGCCCATTTTCCCCCGAAGCGACCGCGCAAGTCCCCAGACACAATTGATGCCGCAGGTCCGCCGTCTTCCCAGCCAGCCCCCCGCGCGCCTTTTCGTGACTCGTGCCCCCGTCGGCAGGAGGAGATGGTTGCGCCTTTCCAGGACCCAAACGGCCCTGTGTCTAAGGTCCGATTCTGCCCGCGCACCGGGGCGTGTGGCCCTCGAATTTGAGTCCCTGCCACCCGCACAGTGGGGGAACCACTCTAGACCATGAGCAGCACCTGGGTACGCAGTACTTGTCTCTGCATGACGTGTGCAGCCCCTGAGCTCGCTGCACCGGCCCACAGGCGGGTCTGAAGCTCATCTCATCCGAGACTCGCATCGTCCCCTGCTCCTACCGCCAGGTGCGCCCACTGTGCGAGTGCCGCGCAACCCTCTGCCCATGCACGACGCTTCCTCAACCGCGCGAGCGCGCAGGCGTGGCTCAACAAAGAGATCACGGACCCCAAGGAGTACGCGAAGACCTACGTCCCCACAACGCGCACCTGGTCTGTCCGCTGCCCTCCGCAGGCCTGCGCGTGCTGCCCCGTGCGCAGACCTAGCCGGGGGCGCCTGCCACCGCACCGCCCTGGATGAAGTTGACATTTGTGTTGACACAACTTGCGCCGCAGGTCGAACGCGACCTTCTTTGCGCCGCTGTCGGAGTCGCGCCCGCTCAAGGAGCGCCTTCAGATCGTCGACGACATGTACCAGCGCTACGAGGACGAGGTACGCTCGCGTGCTGCCTCGCCGTGCCGCCGCACCGAATGGGCTCTTGAGCGACGGTCTGGGCTGATCAGGTTGCCAAGGCGCCGGAGAACCACGGCATGGATTATGTGCACTGCTACCTCATCTGTGAGAAGGTCTGAAAGTGCGAGGTGGTTTGACTTGTCGCGACAGCGTAGCCGGCAAAAACTCCGGGTTTTGGATTGGTCGGCAGCGAAGATTCTGTTCGGATCGGATGGGAGATAGGATCAAGCGAGGGCAAGAGGCAAGGGCGAGAAGGGAAACCTATTCTTTAGCCTGCATTCACCTGCGATAAGTGTTTGGCGGGTGCAACGCGAGCGCGCGTTGCACACGTCACTGCGAGAGAGGGTAGTTTAATGTAGTTTTGCTGTTTTGTGAGGTTCAGTAAACGAGTAGAACTCATCCAGCGAAGGACACCCAGCAAGAACAAGTATTCGTGTGTGGGTTATGCGCAGTTTCGGAGGCGGAATTGGGTAGCGGTTCGGAGGAGCGATTCTCGGGGACTTTGTGCGTGACACTGGAGCCAATTTTGTGGTCCCCCAGAGGGTTGGGGCGGGGGGAGGTGACGGCTCATCTTGCTCAGGGTCATGTTGGCAGTGGGGGTCGGGCGTCGACGTGTGGATGTAGTCGACGATCTGACCGGTAGGAAGACACGACAGCTCGTCGGGCATTCCAAGGACGTCCTGGTGCTCGCTTTTTCACCCAATGGGACTGGTCTGGCATCTGGGTCGAAAGATGGCGTGCGCCTCTGGGACCCTGTGACCGGCGCACAATTATCATTTATGACAGGCAAGCACAACGGAGATGTGACTGCGCTGGTGTTTTCCCCGGATGGGAACATGCTGTGTAGTGGAGGAAGCGATGGAAGTGTTGCGTTGTGGTGGGCATTGGTCGGCAGCGAAGAGTCTGTTCGGGGACTATCGTTCAAGTGTTTTTTGTCGGAGCATCTTCAGGTAGGGGACGAAGTGCTTGGCCTTCAGTTTTCAACGGATGGAGAATTCGTGGCAGCATTAAGAGGATACGCGAACGCGTCTCTGTGGCGTGTCTCCTCAGGAGAACGAATGCTTCGCATAAAGGATAATTCTGCCCTGTCACTCACAGGGCGCAACTTCTCAGCCGACTCAGGCTACTTCGTGTCGGGTCGAAAGTCCCGCATCGTCGTTTGGGATCTGGCCTCCAGGCAGGAATGCCGCGTCATATCTGCCCACAAGGACTACGTCAGCTTCCTCGCTTTCTCCCCCAGGCAGCCCGCTCTCCTCGCAAGCGTCGGCTCCAGAGACAAACGCGCCTATGTCTCCGACACCGAAACAGGTGCAGTAATTGCTACGCTATCGCACGGAAGCTGGGTAGGCTCGCTAGCGTGGGCGCCCGACGGAGGAACGATTGCCTGCAGCGACAACGGGTGGCGCGTTTGCGCATGGAATACGCGGGGAATGGGGCAGAGTGCGGTATCGTTGCGCGACAAGCCCTGTGCGCCTCTCGCGACATTTCAGGTAGGACAGGCGTCCAACCCGAGCTGTGCGCTCGAGCAGCAGGGCGGCAAGCACGTACTCAAGGACATAATGGGTCCTTCGTACGTTGCATTTTCTGCATGTGGGCGCTCCATTGTATGCGGTAGCGAGAATGGTGCAGGGCTCGAAGTGTGGGACGCTTGTGAGCTGGGGGTAGGCCGGGCGCGATTTCGTTTTACGCTCCATGGGAGCTGCGTTGCAATCGGACGCAACGAAGAGCGAGAGCGGGCAGGAGCACTCGCATTTGCAATGGGGCACCATCCGCGACTCGGCGAGTGCTCCTCTGCGCGGTGGCTCGACGCAGAGTTGGTGCAGCTTGTTTGCTCGCAGGTTCCACTAGAAGCATGGTAGGGTTAGCCACCAGAGATGAGTACATGGACCAGTGTCCATCGGCACGAATTTGCCACATTACAAAGGTCCATGTGTCAGAAGGAATAGGTAGTTCCATGTAGCCACCAATTTACTCCCGTCAGCGCAACAGCAGCCTTGACAGGCAAGCGCGACGCGGGGCACAGGCGCACCAGACGGCGACTGTCACACAGGACGGAAGGAACGACGGGCTTTCATAGCAGCCACACGGCGCTTGTCCGCCTCAAACTTCGCACGTAGTGAGGCGAGCTCCTCGCGCTTCTTTTCCCGAACCTGGAAGCGATAGAAGTCCTGCAGCTCCTTGGACTTCTTTGGCTTTACGTACTGGTCCTCCTCAGCCGTGAGCTTTTCTTTCCGCTTGTATGTCACCACCTCAAAACCATCCTCGTCTACTACTTTGTCCTTGCGGCGGCGCTTCTCCTCCTCCGAGCGCTCGTCAAAGTGCTCCATGTAGATGTCCACCGACGCCTGCAACTCTGCCTGTTCAACTTGCTGCTCACGGTGAGCCTCCGCCCACGCCTTTCCGCCCAATCCAGCGACCATCACTCCGTGTACCTCCTCACCAAGCTCCACAATCTCTCCAGACGCCAATGCCTGCTTGCACGCCTGCTTCTTGGCGAACACTACGTGTGCGTGGGCAGCGCCGCCCGGCTCCCCGCTGCTTTCTGCACGGGGCTTCCCGCCCGCCCCACTCCCGCCCCCACCCTGACTTTGCAGAGAGCCGAGAACAACACGCTCTACCTCGCCAAAAGTCTCGAAGGCTGTGCGGATCGCAGCCTCCCCGAACTCCGCATTTGCAACAAAGAGGGTGCGGTCTGCAGGCAGCTCATCGTCCCCACCGCTCTTCTTGCTCCGGTGCAACTTCACAAAAAGCACCCGCACAAAGGGTAACAGTGGGAAACGAATACGTATTGCAGTGAATCCGCCAACTGAGAGCGCTGCACCATTGCTCCCCTCGCCTGCCCGCTGCGTCCGCGGCGCCATCCAACCTTGGCACACGTGAAGTTTGCGCTGTCTACTTTGGAGAATGTCAACTGTGTCGGTTACGATAATTTTTGATTTTTAACCGCCTGAAATGAGGTGTCTGGTCGAGCGGTCGACCTCCTCTCGATCCTTTTCAGTCACCAGCGCAAGGAGCGCTTGTGACACCGTCCTGCGGGAGGAGCGGCTGTGCTCTGCACACCAGGCCCCTTGCCAGTGGGATCTGTGCCTTCCTGCTTGCTGTTTGCGCAGGCAAGCCGGAGAGGCGACTCCGGTTTGTGACGCACGCCAGGCAAGTTCACCAGCTTCTTCACCGCACAACGCTGGTGCAGGTGCAGGTTTGGCTTGACGGGCGGCAGCGCTGCTGAGTGTCCACCAGTGGAAGTTGCGGCGGGGGCGTCTGTTTGCCGGAGCTGAGGCTGCAGCGTAGGGCAGTCTCGCGCCGGCAAGATGAGCAGCATGGCGGTGGACATCATCCAGCTGGAGACGGGCTGGGAGAAGATGAAGGAGGGCATCGACAAGTTCACGCAGATCATGGAGAATGACTTTGACCAGTCGTTCCCCCTGGTTCTCCACTCGGAACTCTACGCGTGTGCCCCCGTCACATCCCCCCCGCCCTGGATCGTTGGCGGGCGCACTTGGCCGGCATGCAAGCTTTCGAGCCCGCCGCGCAAGTGTATTTTGTGCGCCCCAGCGCCTGCCCGCCCGTTGCAGCCCAAAAATCTGACCGCGCCACGGCATTTTTTCAGGACGTGCTACGCTATGTGTACGCAGAAGGCACCACACAACTGTGCCGACGATCTCTACAAGAAATACGGGACGATGTACGAGGAGCAGCTGCAGCGAACCGTGCTGCCTGCTATCAAGGCGAAAAAGGGTGAAGCTATGCTCCACGAGTTTGCCAAGCGCTGGAAAAACCACAAACTTCTTGTTCGTCAGATGTGGAAGCTGTTCGTGTACCTGGTAGGACCCCACAGTTGCGTTCCGTGGCAGCCCCCGCCGCGTGCGAGCGGCGAACCAAGATTTCAATTAGGACCTCTCACACCTGATATCCTTGTGCGCGCCAGGACCGCTTCTACATCAAGCGCGTGAGCGCTCTTCCACTCAAGGCAGTCGGTGTGCAGAAGTTCGAACAGGTCGTCTTCAATGCCGTGAAGGAGGAGGTGCGCGCGGGGGTCCTCGGTCTGATCGAGAAGGAGCGTGAGGGTGAGGAGGTGGACAGGGAACTCCTCAAGAGTGTGGTCAAGGTATGCGCCGATGGCCCACTGATCGGGCGATTCTACTAGCCTGGCTTCAATTCTGCAGGATCGCTGCAACGTTTATACCACTATTTATGCCGCCATGTTGGTTTGTCCTGAGCCAGTTCACGGGATGCGCCCAATGTTTGGCAGGTTTTTGTGGAAATCGGCGACTGGAGACCACTTTTTCCGACGAGAACGGGCGAAGAAATCGGGGATATTGGAGCGGCACGCTTCAACATTTACAACAAGGAGCTTGAGACGTTTCTTCTCGCAGCAACAAGCGAGTTCTATGCCCGTGAGAGCGCGTCGTGGATCGGCACTGACAGCTGCCCGGAGTACATGAAGAAGGCAGAAAATCGGCTGAAGCAAGAGGTTGATCGCGTGGCGGGATACCTGCACAGCACAACCGAGGAGAAGCTTCTCAAGGAAGTCGAGACGCAGCTGCTCGCCAACCACCAGACGGTCCTGCTAGACAAGGAGGAAACAGGGTGTCGGGCACTGCTGCGGGAGGAGAAGACTGAAGACCTCCAAAGGATGCACAAACTGTTCCAGCGCCTTCCGAATTCGGCGACATGCGGGCTCCAGCCCGTTTCCCAGATCGTTCGCGAGCATATTGTGGACGTGGGGATGAGCCTTGTGCGTAAGGAAGAGGCAGAAAAGGACCACACAAATTACGCGCAGCAGCTGATCGACCTGCACGATACCTATTTGGCGCTTGTACAGGGGCCTTTTGGGAACAACTCTCTGTTCCAGAAGGTACTGAAGGAGGCATTCGAGGTATTCGTCAACAAAGATATTGGGAACTCGACCACTGCGGAGCTGCTCTCGACCTTCTGCGATAACATCATGAAGACTGGGGGTGACAAGATTGAGGGTGAGATTGACACGATCCTGGACAAGATCGTGATGCTCTTCTCCTACCTCTCCGATAAGGACATGTTCGCGGAATTCTATAGGAAGCAGCTTGCCAAGCGTCTCTTGCTCAACCGCTCGGCCTCCGACGACGATGAGCGCAGCCTCATTACCAAGCTCAAGTACCGGTGTGGCGCGCAGTTTACGTCCAAGCTTGAGGGGATGCTTACGGATATGAACGTTTCCCGGGACAGCCAGTCGGCATTCTCGACTTGGATCAAGAGTAATGACCAGATACAGCTCGGGATGGACTGTTCGGTCACTGTGCTGACAACTGGTTTCTGGCCGACCTACAAGGTTGATGAGGTGACGCTGCCGAGCGAGCTCATCAAGTGCGTTGACAAATTCACGCAGTACTACGAGTCTCGCACGTCGCATCGTAAGCTCAAGTGGATCCACACTCTTGGCACGTGCACTCTGGCTGGAAAGTTCGACGCGAAGCCAATCGATCTCGTGATCTCCACGTACCAGGCTTGTATTCTCATGCTCTTCAACCAGCAGGAGGAGTACACGATGAGCGATATCGCGCAAAATACCAAATTGCCCATGGACGAGCTGAAGAAGTACCTTCAAACTCTTGCACTCTCGAAATACCAGATCTTGACCAAGAATCCGAAGGGGAAGGAGCAGGTGGACACAGATGTGTACACCTTCAACCGCAAGTTCACCGACCGCCAGCGTAAGATCAAGATGTCGCTGCTCGTCACCAAGGTGTCCCAGGACGAGAAGCTCTCGACCAAGGCGACTGTTGACGAGGACCGCAAGCACGCTGTCGAGGCATCGATTGTGCGCGTGATGAAGGCGCGCAAGACTATGCAGCACCAGCAGCTTGTGATGGAGGTCTCAACGCAGCTTATGAAGCTCTTCAAGCCCGACCCCAAGGTTTCCCTGAACCCCCTCTCTTGCACGCGCTTGTTGTGGGGCACGTCCCTCGCCCTGTTGTGCAAAGAAATGCAGCAGGTGCATGGCCAATATCTGAGGTGTTGCCGCATGGCAGGTGATCAAGAACCGCATAGAGTCGCTCATCTCCCGCGAGTACCTCGAGCGTGACAAGGACAATCAGGGCGTGTATAAGTACCTCGCATAAGATGGCCGTGGTGCGGGCCCGGGCCTCTTGCACGGCCGGACTTTTCGGAGACGGGCAGGCCAATGTCTGGGGAATAGGCTCGGAGACGCGCAGAACGGCGGAGACTGAGAGGTCTCGCTCAGTCAGCGTGACTGCTGGCGCGGCTCTTTTGCTGTGGTCACTTGATACATTTGTGTTATCAGTGATGTGTTCCAATTCATCGTGCGCACGACTCGCTAACCCTTGCTCACACTCCACGGCCAAACGTGCCGCGGGTCCGCAGCAGTCAGCATGCAGCAGCACCAAGTAGCGCAAAAGAGGCCGCCCCCTGCCGTGAAAGGGCACAACTCAGTCCCGTTGGCAATCGGGGTTTTCCGCCGTGAAGATTCCCCTCGGGCGGCGCAGATGGTGTGTGCCTGCCAGCCGTTGGAAGCGGCGGGCCGGATGTCCCCTGGCGGGAGGTTTGCGAAGACCGTTCCGAGATGCTCCCCTGAACAAGGTTCAGGATGAGCTCTTAAATCTGCGGCGCCTTGGGTCGGGGGCGGCGAGATGAGGGGGCGGGAGGCGCCGGGGCGCAGGCTTGGCGCAGGACCTGCGAGAAAGTAGTCTAGTGTGCCCTTGGAGCCATCGACGAGCACCCCCACCACCTGCCCTTGCTTGAAGTTGGTGTAGAAGGTGCCCGTGTTTGCCACGAAGCCGCGGCCTGCAGGGCCGGAGCCAAGGCGGTGCTGGGGCAAGCTCTTCCGGCGCCCCTTGTCGCCGCCCCCGCGCACGCCGAATCCGATCTCTGGGAGATACCTGCGACAGCACCTCCACCGCGTTGGGGGAGCTGCGGGCCGTGCTCGTGCGGACGAGCAAGCGAGGGTACCGCTCGGCGAAAGCCTGCGGGCCAAGCTGCAATGTGATGCTCAGTGCATGATGCGCGGTCGTACCTGTCGAACCCAAGCGCCGTGGCTTCCGCGAGGCACGCGGCGCCGAGAAAAGCATCCTTGCCCTCGAGGGTGAGGACCAGGAATGACACGAAGACTCCGCCGTGCAGGGCCGCAGTCTGCAGCGAGGGAGGGAGCAGAACCAGTGCTGATCTGCACGGAACTGCTGTAAAGGCGCGTGTGCCAAACAGAATGCGTGCAGGCATACAGCACAGAAAAGTTGGGAGGGGCTTGCGGCGCCGGGGGCAGCGCGGAAAGTCAGGTACCCTTCGCCTGAGATGCGGACGACCCTGTCCCCCTGAGAGATTTCGGCGTTGCGACCGGCAGCAGCCGGGTCCCATCTGCATCCCATTCGTAGGCACGCTCAGCAACAGATGCGTTCTCGGGGCGGAGTGGTATGGCTGTTCGATGCCTGCAGCCAAGTAGCAGATCGCGCGGAGGTTCCAGCAGCCAGGACTTGTTACCCCGACGCCGCCTAAGGATCATCGTGGAATTTGAGGGTGTAGTCTTGGGCGAAGGTCACCGAATGGCACAACAGAAACGAACGCAAGAGCAAAGCAACGTCGTACGGAAGGGGAGGGTTTCAGATGCACCCGGTCGGTCTCGAAGACATTAAGCAGCGCGCAGCAGCAATCAGCACATCCAGCTTGGCAATGTCCTCCTCGTGTCCTGCAGGCACAGAAATTCAAGACTGAGCGTGTTATCAATTGGGACAAAGTTGCTTGGACGCTAGCATTGCTTGCATCACGAACGGCCGGGGGCTTCACCAATCGTGCCACGTCTCTTGCAGCTCAGCATTCTTTTCGCCCGGCGATTTAGACAGGTGATCTCCACACGCCTGCGAGGGACAGGCTCGGCGTAAGATTCACTCTCTGTACAGCGGTGAGACGACCGGGGGATAAAAGTCGGTGCCGACACAGTGAGCCCCTTGAACAGTCCTCGGTCATGGCGCACCTGCAGACGCGCATGACCCGCTCATCCGGCGGCACCTCAGCCGCAACCAACATCTCGAAAATACCTTCAGCTCCCGACTCCACGCTCTGGGCTAGTTCTGCAGTGCGCCGTTCCAGCTCTGAGGCGAAATCCCGCCCGCGAAGCAGAGGCCTATCCTCTTCCACGTCGCCGACCGCACCCTCGCCAACACTCTCCCTCAAACAAAAGCCCTTGTCGCTACCATCGACGCCACTCTCTCTGCCGCCGCTGCTCCACGTATGCTGTGCTCCTGACGACAAACGCAGCTGCGCGAGGCGTATTGACAAACAGCACGTGCCTCAGCCGCGCCGTGCAAAGGACTGAAGGACTTACGCGCGTAAATTGGGTCGGCATGGGTTTGCTGAGGGATGCTGGAGCCACGTAGCTGGGGTGCGGCTTGCCTCTGTTTCTCCGTCGCGTATGGCGATACGAAGCTTAGCCATCCGCGTATTAAATCGGCTCCAGCGCATTATGCATCCACAGCTGCAGGTAACACCAGCTCAGAGATAACTATTTGGGGCCGGGTGGTCCGTGCAGGTATGAAACAAAAGCTGAGTTGACCAGCGCGGTCTGGCAACGAGAGCTTGGGGTGTCGCCTCTCGAGCTGTGGGCAAGCGTCGCCGCCGCTTGTACCCGTTGCGACACATCTGTCCCGCCCACATTTCCCTGTAGAAGAAGGCGCCCCTTGAGCCCCGGTCCCGTGCCTGTTGTTGGGCACTGCACGACGCCCAGCCTTGGCTACAGCTCGGTCTGTGCGCGCCGCACCAGAAGGTTGCACTGTTGAGAGCCCGACGCTAGTCCCTGAAAAACTCCGGCGACGCACGTCGGTGCAGGTGTCCTCGCCTTGCAAAGAGACGACATCTGCTCGCAAGGATGAAGTCCTCGTCGATTCGGTGCGTCCGTCTATATTGGTGAGGGGACGCGACGGAGAGCGGGACTGGGAGGAATCTGAGAGCATCACAGAGACGGCGTTGCCGTCCGAGATCGCACCTCTGCGTGTCGGAAAAGCAAGACAAAAATTCAGGTTTTGAAAGAGAGATGGTGGACAGAAAGAACTAGTGAGCTTGAGAGAGTGAAAGATCTGGAGACAGCTCTTGTGCTGCGGGATACTCGAGTGGGGCGCAGAGCGTGGTGCGCTCGTACGCACCGCTTTGCAAGAGGAATTGGAACGTAAGTTCCATCCAACTTGACCAGAGCGCGAGAGAAGCTAGGTCGCGACTGCGGAAAGAGAAACCTGCGCGCCAGCACCAACGATGGCCGCACAGTGAGCGCAGGGCACCATTCGCCGCCCACCACTACAGCTGCGCCCGGTCCGTCGCATCAATCTGGCCCAGTGAGAGGGTTACTCGGGCGATGGGCCAGCACCGGTCTTGTTCACGCACGGCGCGGAGGTAAGCCCGGCCACTCAGCGGTAGCCCCTGCACGCGCTCCTCGCTGCGGAGTGGAGGCAGATACGGATCCTCCCGAGCCTGCGACGGCGGCGAGACGTGAGCAGCAAGAGGCGTCTGGGCGTCCCACCCACTCGCTCGAGGCGCGCCGGGGAGATGTCTCTTTCGCAGTACACAAAAGAAGTTCACAGACTCGATGACGCGAGAGGCGGGCAGCAATGGAGCCAGGTTGGGCACTCTGGAATCTGGGCGGGGGGGGCGCCTCGCGAATATCGCGTTCAAGGCTTGCTGAGTCCACGTCACTGACTGGTAGCACGTGTGGGAGCGTCCTGATGCGCGCACAAAGTAATCGGTCAGCATCCGTGACAAGGGAACTGGACGCGACAGGATCTGTGCAAGCATGTGTGCAACACCTGCCTGCGAGTCGAGGCTGTGCGGTGGGGTGTCACATCCGCTCATCTTGGTCTCCCTCCTCATCTGACATGAAGATGGTACTCACAAATCCTGATAGCTCTGATGTTGCGCTCTCCTGGCCCGGAGATTCACCGCAATGTCTCGATTCCTCGTCCAGGCCTCCGCGCAGCCGGAAACGACCCGGGAGAGGGTAGCGTGCTGCCCCTGGCGCACCCATCCCAGCTCCACGTGATCCCGGGACCGCTTTGGTCCTCAAAGATGTTGAGCTAGGTTGCGGACTGCGAAAAGCTTCGGCCGCGAGGATGAACAGAACCGGAAGAGCAGCACAACTGAGACGGTTCCTTCTTCCTCGGATCTGAGTTGTTGGATTGCTAATTGGCGCGAAGTCCTTGGCGACGCTTGCGATGCGAAAAACCGCAAGATTCGCTCTAGGAAAAGCTGAGTCCGTACAGCGCCATGGCATGTTTATGGCTGCGCTGAAGGTGTCAGGCGCATGGAACGCGATGGCGCCCTTCCCCGCCTCAGAGGAAAACAAATGCCGCTTTACTCTCTCTCCCTCACTTTTTGTCCGCACTTTCCACGGGCGTGCTGGGCGGTGGCGCGTGAGGGGGTCTACGGGCCGTTACTGTACCCCACCAGCATCACGGGCACAGCCTGTCTGACGCTTGATTTCACCGTCATACACCCTGTCAGCAGGAGGGGCACGGAGTATACCTGTGACAAGGACCAAGCACTACGAGTGGCTTCAAGCTAAGATCCGGAGCTCTCCACCCCGAGACACTGCGCCTCCTCTACGATTTCCCACGCCTCAAGACGGACGCCGCCGAGCAGCACGCCGTCGCGAACTCCCCAGCGCCGCGGCGCTGTACAGCCTCCGGGCCTCAGCTACACGGCTCACTGGGAAGCACTGGGCTTCGCCCTATGCCTCCTCACTACTCCCGAGATCTCGAGCACGGGCCCGGTGCGGGGT
>ENA-UOXV01004848-UOXV01004848.1-marine-metagenome-genome-assembly--contig:-NODE-4848-length-15152-cov-91.793403_pt1 | contig 15152 bp, 14 predicted proteins | sample MGYA00238165_ERZ766961 | MGnify/ENA primary metagenome ERZ766961 (study PRJEB28924, sample SAMN03173240) | marine metagenome | biome: Marine; feature: Water; material: Subsurface seawater | place: North... | reverse complement strand
CATCTATTTTTAATTGGAAAAGATGCTTTAGTAATTAAGAAAATATTTGCAAAACTAAACAATCTAAAAATTTCTATATGCAATGATCTGGCCGTTGCTGTAACTGAAGCATTTGATCGCGCTAATGTAGGAGATATTATTCTGCTATCCCCATCTTGCTCAAGTCATGATATGTACCAAAATTATATTGAACGGGGTGAGCACTTTAACAAAATAGTACGCTCATTAAAAAATTGAAAATATTTTCAGCACAAACTAATTATAATTTACCAATTTATGATTATCATCTGGTATGGGCCTCACTTCTTCTTTTAGGTGCTGGACTTGTTATGGTTTATTCCTCGTCAGTTGACATAGCAGCAAGTAGTAAAGCACTAAACTTTAATAGTTACCATTACTTAATAAGGCAGTCGATATATATATTAATAGGTTTTATCTTTGGATATATTGCATTCTTGATACCCCTATATTTTTGGCAGAAAATTGCTCCCATTTTATTTATATTTGGATTGATCTTATTAGTTTTAGTGCTGGTCCCTGGAGTTGGTAAAGAGGTGAATGGAAGTAGAAGGTGGATATCATTGATTATCATTAATTTTCAACCTTCAGAGCTTGTGAAGCTTTTTACTGTAATGTACGCCTCAGATTATGTCTTAAGAAAATCGAAACAAATGAGGACCATAGTGAAAGGTTTTTTACCGATGTTGGGAATAATTGTACTTACAGGATTCCTTCTTCTTTTAGAGCCTGATTTTGGAGCATTTACTGTAATTACAGTAATAGCGATGGGGCTTCTTTTTTTAGGGGGGCTTACATATAAAATATTTTTTAGTTTATTGTTTTTTGCACCAATAAGTATCTACTACCTTATTACGTTGCAGCCATATAGGCTCGATAGAATTATTGGATTTTTAGATCCATGGGACGACCCACTTGGTAAAAGTTACCAATTGACGCATTCATTAATGGCGTTTGGTAGAGGTGAATTTTTTGGTTCAGGACTAGGAGCAAGTGTCGAAAAATTACAATATTTACCAGAGGCACACACTGACTTTATACTGGCAGTCATAGGTGAAGAATTTGGTTTGTTGGGAGTCTCTATAATAATAATTTTATTCGCATTTCTAGTTGTTAGGATGTTTGGAATTGCTAAAGAATCTATCCAAAATAAGAAGCCATTTTCTGCATTAATGGCACAAGGTATTGGGTTATGGTTTGGGATACAGGGCATAATCAATATGGGAGTAAATTTAGGACTTTTCCCTACAAAGGGGCTGACTCTTCCGCTCTTGTCATATGGAGGAACCGGTATTTTGATAAATATGATTTCAATTGCGATTGTACTTAAAATTGATTATGAGAATAGAAGAAATATGCGAGGGCAATTTTATTAAAAAAGTAAATATTACAATTGCTGCAGCAGGAACTGGGGGGCACATAAACCCTGGCATCGCTATTGCAGATAACCTTCAAATGGATGGATATAATATTTCATGGCTTGGAACCCCAAAGGGAATGGAAAATAAGTTAATAGACAAAAAAAAATTTCAATTTTTTGCATTATCAATTTCCGGTATAAGAAATAAAGGATTATTAAAACTAATACAGCTACCCTTTATAGTGACAATCTCGACAATTCAGGCGGTAAAGGCACTTAAAGTTACAAAGACAAAATTATTGATTGTAATGGGAGGTTATGTTTCCTTGCCAGCAGCATTGGCGGCTAAAATTTTAAACATAAAACTTATTGTGCACGAACAAAATTCAATACCTGGCTTAACAAACAAAATTTTATCTTTCATCTCTAATCAAAACTTTTCAGCCTTTCCGAATAGTTTAAGAAAATCAAAAATTATAGGTAACCCTATAAGGAAAGAGATAGAACAGGTAAGAAATCCAAAAAAAAGATTTTTAAATAGAAAAGGTCCTTTGAGGATCCTTATTTTTGGAGGAAGCCTGGGGTCAAAATCATTCAATCAGCTCTTACCATCTATTTTTAAAAAAATAAATGGTAAGAATAAACTATCGATTATTCATCAATCTGGCGAAAAAATGTTTGAATTATTAAAAGAAAGCTATAAGGGCGCAGACTTCAAAGTTGAAACCAGAAAGTATATTTTTGATATGGAAAAAAAGTATAATTGGGCAGACATTGTGATTGCAAGGTCAGGTGCATTAACAGTTTCAGAGTTGATTACTTCTGGATCTGCCAGTATATTAATTCCCTATCCATTTGCTGTTGATGACCACCAATTTTTTAATGCAAAAATTCTCAAGGACGCAGGTGCCGCAGAAATTATAAGAGAAAAAGACCTAGAGGAAAAATTAGTATTTAATTTAGAAAAGTTAGATAGAAAAGAATGTGAAAATATGGCGCTTAAAGCAAAAGAATTGCACAGTTATGATGCATGTGCCGAGGTTCGAAAGGTATGTAATACATTACTTAAATGAAAAATAAAATAAAAAGAATACACTTTATAGGAATTGGTGGATCAGGCATGAGTGGTATTGCAGAAGTGATGCAAACACTGGGCTTCACTGTAAGTGGATCTGACCTGGCAATTTCAGATACAATAAAATCACTTAAGAAATTAGGTATCAAAGTTTACTCCGAACATAGCAAAGCAAATATAAAAAAAGTTGATACGATCGTATTTTCAAATGCAATTTCAAGAAATAATCCTGAATTAATAGAAGCGAAAAAAAATAAAATACCGATGATCTCAAGGGCTGAAATGTTATCTGAATTGATGCGGTTTAAAAGGGGAATTGCAGTTGCAGGAACGCATGGAAAAACAACAACCACAAGTTTAATAGCCTCGATATTAACTGAAGCTAAAATTGACCCAACTTATGTTATTGGTGGAAGATTAAATTCCATGCTAAAGAATGCAAAGCTTGGTAAGAGTGATGTAATCATTGTTGAAGCTGATGAATCAGATGCATCATTTCTTCACCTAAACCCAATTAACACCGTCGTCACAAATATAGATAAGGATCACCTTGAAAACTATCATGGTGATTTTGAAACGCTAAAACAAACATATATAGATTTTATTCACCAAGCACCATTTTATGAAAATATTTTTTTATGTATTGACGATAAAATTTTAAAATCACTAATACCTAAAATTTTAAGACCTATAGTGACCTACGGCACATCTAAAGAGGCACAAATTAGAGCAATAGATATCACTCATGAAGGCAGAAAAGTAAAATTTAAAGTAATTGATAATAAATATACAAAAAAAAGATTTACGGTCTCAATAAATTTTCCTGGAGAACACTTTGTTAGAAATACGCTTGCTGCAATTGCTGTAGCGCTTGAGTATCAAGTATCCATAAAAGATATAAAAAATGCATTAAGCAAATTTGATGGTGTGGGAAGAAGATATGATGTATATAAAAATATTTGTAAGAACAAAAAAAATCTTACTGTTATAGATGACTATGGGCATCACCCCACTGAAATTGAAGCGGTAATTAAGGCAACAAAAAAAGCATTTCCTAGGCGTGAAATAAATTTAGTTTTCCAACCACATCGATATACGCGGACAAGAGATTGTTTTGATGAATTAGTTAGAGTCCTTCAGCTGCCGAATAAAACCTTTTTATTTGATATTTATTCTGCAGGAGAGTCAGAAATAAACCAAATCTCATCTCAAAATATAATAAAAAAAATAAAACAAAAAAAAGGAACATACCTGAATAATTTTGCTGATGCAGAAAAGGCAATTTTAAAAAAAATTAATACAAATTCAATCGTCCTTATCATGGGGGCGGGAAATATTTCTGAATTCGTTAAGTCCTTTGTAGAAGATTAAGATGGAAACGAATAAGGTATATAAGAATGTGAGCCTAACAAAATTTAATAGCTGGAAGGTGGGCGGTAAAGCAGAAAATTTTGTAATCTGCTCTGATATTAGCTTCTTGTGCAAATTAATTAAGAATAAAAAGGTACAAAGGCCGATAAAATTTATTGGGTTGGGGTCAAATATTCTTGTTAGAGATAATGGAGTCAAAGGGACAACTATCGTAATGCATAAAGGCTTGAATAACTTTTTTAAAGAGGAGGGGCTATTTTATTCTGAGGCTGGGTTAAGTTGCTCTAAATTTTCAAAATTGATAGCTAAAGAAGGGCACAGCGGTTCAGCTTTTCTATCAGGCATTCCAGGAACAATTGGTGGAGCATTGGCAATGAATGCAGGGTGTTATGGGTCTGAAATATGGAGTTTTGTTAAAAAAGTAAAGATGATAAATGCTGATGGAGATCTAATTGAGCGGAATCCAAATGATTTTAAAGTAGGGTATCGAAAAATTCAAAAAAAGAACGAGGCAGAGAATTTTGTTGGCGCTTGGTTCTCTTTTCCAAAAGGAAAAAAATTAGAAGCTGAGGAAAGTATAAGGAAATTATTGTCACATAGAAAAAGTACACAACCATTAAGCTGGCCCTCAGCTGGATCGACTTTCAAAAACCCTGATAATAATCATGCGGCCAAACTTATTGAGGATTGTGGTTTAAAGGGATTTAAAATTGGTGATGCTAAAATTTCGGAAAAACATGCAAATTTTATTATCAACCTAGGCGCAGCAAGAGCAAAAGACATAGAAGATCTAATTAAACATATAAAAAAGATTGTTTTTAAAGAGACAAAAATTAAATTGATTCCGGAAGTAGAAATCATTGGAGATGTTTAATGAATAAAGACACTTTCGGTAAGGTTGCTGTTCTTTTAGGAGGCACCTCAAATGAAAGAGAAATTTCAATTAATAGTGGGCAATCTGTTCTGAAGGCACTTAAGCGTAATAGTATTGATGCGACTGGGATTGACCCAAAAACTGATAATTTAGAACAATTAAAATTATTCGATCGAATTTTTATTTGTCTTCATGGAAAAGATGGTGAGGACGGAAAAATACAAAAGTATTTAGATAGCTTAAAAATTCCATATACGGGAAATGGTGCAGCGGCTTCTTCACTTTGTATGAACAAATATTTAGCAAAAAAACAATGGGCAAAAGATAATATTCCAACCCCACTATTTATGTTGGCAAATTCGCCAGATGATTACACAATTCTAAGAAAATATTTTGGCAATGAATTTATTTTGAAACCTGCTTCATCAGGATCGAGTTTAGGCGTCAGTATAGTAAAAAATAATAATGATTATATGGAAGCTTTTGATAACGCATCTAAAATAGATTCAACCATAATTGCTGAAACTTATATAAGTGGAAATGAATATGCCATTCCAATTTTAAATAATGCTGCTCTTCCCATTATAGAAATTAAACCTAAAACAAATTTTTATAACTTTGATGCAAAATATAACCGTCAAGATACAGAGTTTATTTGCCCCGCTAACTTATCTAAGGAATTTGTTGAAAAAATTAATGAAAAATCACTTGATGCTTTTTTTTCATTAGGGTGCACTGGTTACGGCAGAGTGGATTTTATGATTGACGATAAGAAAGAATTATTTTTTATTGAAGTTAATACCATACCCGGATTTACTGATCATAGCTTGATGCCGATGTCTGCAAAAGTCATAGGAAAAAATTTTGATGATTTAGTGCTTGATATATTGGGTGAGACATGTGATTAATTCTCTTTCAATTATAAAAAGAATAACGTATTTGGTTTTTGTATTAATTTTTGTATGCGTTATTTTTTTAGTGAATCATATCTTTAACCACGCAAATCTGCCTATTAATGAAATTTTAATAAAAGGGCAATATCAACATATTGATAGAGAACAAATTAATTTAATTACAGAAGAATACGTCCAAGGTAATTTTTTTAATGTGAATTTATATGAGGCTAGATCAGCTTTTAAGCAGCTACCTTGGGTAAGGGATGTTGATTTGAGAAGAAAATGGCCAGATCAGTTAGAGATAACTATCGAAGAACATAAACCCATTGCAAGGTGGGAGGGGACTGGATTGGTTAACGATAAAGGCGAAATATTTATTGCCTCTACAGAAGAAAATTTACCCATTTTTGTGGGGCCAGAGAATTTTGTAAAAGAGATGACGATTAAATTTAGAGAAATTAATAAAATTTTAGCTAAAGAATTAATACATATCAGTATAATTAAACTTTCTGAGAGACTTTCATGGGAAATTAAAACAAATAACTTTATAAGGGTAGTTTTAGGAAAGAAAAATGTATCCTCTAGAGTTAAAAGTTTTATTAAAAACTATCAATTTGTATTAGCAGAATTAAAAAGCGAGATCGATTATGTTGATATGCGTTACAGAGATGGATTCTCTGTTAGAAAAACAAAAAAGAAAAATAAAGACAAAACTTTGAATAACACAATCTAATGATTAAAAATAAAGACGAAAATAACCTTATTGTTGCCCTTGATGTTGGTACATCGAAGATTGTCGTTATAGTAGCTGAATTACTTCCAGATGGTGTTCTAAAAATTATTGGCCTAGGGCAACATGTCTCCAAAGGATTGAAAAAAGGCGTTGTTGTTAACATAGAAAGTACAATGCAAGCAATCCAGAGGGCTGTTGAAGAAGCTGAATTAATGGCTGATTGTAAAATTAAGGATGTCTATACGGGCATAGCTGGCAGTCATATTAAAAGTCTAAATTCCCATGGCATGGTAAAAATAAAAGATTCAGAAGTTTCTCAAATGGATATTGATAGAGTCATTGAAACAGCTCAAGCGATAACATTACCACCTGACCAACAAGTTTTACATATCCTTACTCAAGAATATGTCGTTGATCAACAACACGACATAATTGAGCCAATTGGAATGAGTGGAATGAAGTTAGAGGTAAAGGTGCATATTATTACCGGAGCAGTTGCTGCAGCACAAAATATTATTAAATGTATTAAGCGATGTGGTTTAGATGTGACAGAGTTAGTTTTACAACCTCTAGCGTCTGCTGAAGCAGTTCTTACAAAGGATGAGAGAGATCTGGGTGTATGTCTTGTTGATATTGGTGGTGGTACAACAGATATTGCAGTTATTAAAAATGGACAGATTCAACATACGGTTGTGATTCCCATAGCAGGCGATCAAGTTACTAACGACATATCAGTTGCATTTAGAACGCCAAATCAATCAGCAGAAGATATCAAAATTAACCACGGCTCAGCGATGACTAACATGGCTTCTGCTAATGAAATTATTGAAATTCCTTTGGTTGATGGCAGAGACCCAAAAAAGATAACAACACTTTCCCTAGCTCAAGTTATTCAACCGAGAATGGAAGAGCTTTTTGATTTGATAAAAAATGAATTGATTAGAAGTAAAACGATGGATGCAATTTCATCTGGAATTGTTATTACCGGAGGTTCGTCAATGTTAAATGGTGCAGTTGAATTGGCAGAGTCAATTTTTGATGCCCCAGTTCGGTTAGGTTTACCAAGAGATATTGATGGCTTGCTAGAGGTTATTGAAAACCCAAGGTATGCGACAGGTGTTGGTCTTCTTAAAATGGGTAAAGAGGATAAAGACAAGGATACTAATTTGCATTTGGATGGGAATACAATTACTAATATACTTAAAAAGATGAAGTTATGGTTTCAAGGAAATTTTTGATACTTTCAAGAAAAATAAGGGTAATTTATGTTTGAAATGGTAGATGACAAGGGCCAAAAAGCATTGATAAAAGTGATTGGTGTTGGAGGGTGTGGTGGCAACGCTGTTGACTTTATGATTGAAAAAAATGTTCAAGGCGTAGAATTCATATGTATCAATACTGACCTTCAAGCATTAAAGAAAAGTCAGGCCAGTACCATAATTCAAATTGGAGATAATTTAACAAAAGGTCTAGGCGCCGGCTCACGTCCAGACACGGGTAAACAAGCGGCAATAGATGACAAAGAAAAGATAGTCCAAGCCATTCAGGGTGCTGATATGCTTTTTATTACTGCAGGTATGGGGGGAGGTACAGGAACAGGAGCGACTCCAATCATTGCCCAAGCAGCAAAAGAACTGGGTATTTTGACAGTCGCAGTCGTTACAAAACCCTTTGACTTTGAAGGCCGAAGAACTCAAATTGCAAAAGAAGGAATCAGCGAACTAGTCAATTATGTAGATTCATTGATAGTGATTCCAAACGAAAAGTTAATGGGAGTATTGGGTGAAGAAGTTACTTTTGTAGATGCTTTTGGGGCTGCCAATAATGTTTTAAATAGTGCAGTAGAGGGTATTGCAGAAATTATTAATAACCCAGGCTTGATCAATGTCGATTTTTCAGATGTTAAAACTGTTATGAGTGAAATGGGTGTAGCAGTAATTGGTTCAGGATTTTCTGAGGGACCAGATAGGGCAATATCGGCAGCAAAAGAAGCTGTTTCATGTCCATTACTGGAAGAGGTTAACTTGAATAATGCAAAAGGTATATTAGTAAATATTTCTGCGAGTAAGGATTTTAAAATGCGAGAATATTTTGAAGTCATGGATCATATAAAAAAATACGCAGCTGAAAATGCTTCAATTATTGTTGGTAGCGTTATTGACGATTCTTTAAATAATCATTTGAGAGTCACAATGGTCGCAACGGGCTTATCGACTCCAATTAATTCAATTGAACCACACCATAATGAAGAATCAGAGACATCAAATTTCAATAATGAGGATACAAATGTTATTGAAGAAATAAACTTTTCACCTGAGAGTGGTGATGGGTTGAATGTATTTGAAGAAAATCAGGAGGCAGGAGTTGATTTATCAGGTGTAGTAGATGACAGTGAATATGATACGCCATCATTTTTAAGGTCAAGGGATAAAGAGAAGAATGATTTTTCAAAAAACGATTAGAAATGAAATAAGTGAAGTAGGGGTTGGCCTGCATTCAGGAGAAAAGGTTAAATTAACACTTAAGCCTGGGATAGTAGGACAGGGTATTATTTTTAAAAAAATGGACCAAAAAAAAGAAACTCAGGTCAAGGTAGATCCTACGATAGTTCTTGATACGAGGCTATGTTCAACGATTGGCAACAAAGATTTCCAAATAGCAACTGTTGAGCATTTAATGTCAGCACTATGCGCATCGGGAATTGATAATATAACAATTGAAGTGTCAGGTTCTGAAATACCCATAATGGATGGTAGCGCTATTACATTCATTCATTTAATTAAATCAGCTGGAATAGTAGACCAACAAGCACCTAAAGAATTTATTCGAATTAAGAAAACCATTGAGGCAAGGCAAGAAGATAAATTTGCAATTTTTGAGCCTCACCAAGGCTTTGTAATAGACTTTACGATAGACTTCCCGCATCCAGTTTTTAAAACGGAAGACAGCCATGTGAATATTGATTTTTTTCAAGACTCCTATGTGCAAGATATAAGCAGAGCTAGAACATTTGGTTTTATGCAGGAGGTTGAGGCACTGAGGTCTAATGGCTTAGCAAGAGGGGGGTCACTTGATAATGCTATTGTTGTAGATGAATATAAAGTCATTAATAAAGATGGCCTAAGGTACAAGGATGAATTTGTAAGGCATAAAATACTTGATGCGATGGGTGATTTGTTTATGCTAGGTAAGCCGTTATTAGGCAAATTTACAGCGTTTAAATCAGGCCATGATCTAAATAATAAATTAATTAGAAAATTAGCCGAAAACCCAGATACATGGGAAGTTGCAACATTAGATCTAGAAAGTGATGAAACAGCAAACTTAGCTCAGCAGTATCTTGATTCAAAATCTGAGTATGAATCACCGGACTATATTACTTAATCATGATTTTTTTAAGATTAGCAGGGATTCTTATATTAATTGGAATTATTGTTTTGGCAATTTTTTATATTGTTACAAAAAATAAAAAGTACCTTCAACTAATTCGTTTAGTTTTAAATTACGTGATTTATGCCAGCGTTATTATTTTATTAATATATTTTCTATTTAGAATTATCCATACGTAAGTAATGCACACAATATCAATTTTTGGTAGTTCAGGTTTTATAGGAACAGAGCTGATCGGCCAATTAGCAAAAAAAAACCATAAAATAAATGTTTTTACTAGAAACAAAACAAAAGCAAATCATTTAAAAGTATTTCCTAATGTAAAGTTAGTTTCATTTTCTGAGAATTCTAATTTCAATCAATTACTAGCAGGAACTGATGTATTAGTAAATTTAATTGGTATTTTGCATGAGGCAAAAAAAAATCAGTTCATAAATATCCATGAAGGTTTAATAAAGAAAATACTTAAAGGGGCAAAAAAAGCCAACGTATCAAGATTGATCCATGTCAGCGCACTTAAATGTGATACACCAGGGGAAAGTAAATATTTACAATCAAAATTTCGTGGTGAGAAAGCAGTGACGACAATATTTAAAAATAAAGCATGGACAATCTTAAGACCCTCTATTGTTTATGGGCCAAAAGATAAATTTTTAAGCTTATTTATAAAGCTAATCAAGTTTCTACCGGTCATTTTTCTAATTTCACCAAAAGCTAAGTTTCAACCCATTAACGTTGATGATTTCGTAGATATTTTGATAAAAGTAATTGATAGTAAAAAATCCTATCAAAAAGCCCTAAACATAGCAGGCCCTAAAATATTTACATTCCTTGAAATTATTAAGGAAATTAAAAATAGCCTTAATAAAAAAAATATTATTATTCCGTTAAACAAAAAATTAACATGGTTTTTTGTTCGTATGCTTGAATTATCTCCAGTTAAGTTAGTGACAAGGGATAATTTGAAATCTATGGAAATTGATAACACTGCCCCAATAAATGATTCGTATCAATATAAATCAAGTTTGAGACAATTATCATCCTACCTAAAAAAATATAGTGATTAACTTATGAAAATTTATTTAGTTGGTGGTGCATTAAGAGATAAATTTTTAAATATTCCAATAAAAGATAAAGACTATGTGGTTGTTGGAAGCACTCCTGAAGAAATGGTAAAAAAAGGGTTTAAGCCAATTGGTAAAGATTTTCCTGTTTTTATTCATCCCGATACAAAAGATGAATATGCGCTTGCAAGAACTGAAAAGAAAATTGGTATTGGTTATCATGGTTTTAAGTTTTATGCGTCACCAAAGGTAAACCTTGATGAGGACTTAAAAAGAAGAGATTTGACAATCAATGCAATTGCTCAGGATGAGGATGGAAATATTTATGATCCATACAATGGGCAAATTGATATTGAAAAAAGAATTCTAAGGCACGTAAGTGATGCATTTATAGAGGACCCTCTTAGGGTTTTAAGGGTCGCTAGGTTTGCTACGTTAGATGAAAAATTTGTAATTCATAAGGACACACTTAACCTACTTAAAAAAATGGTTTTGAATGAAGAGTTGAAATCATTAGCAATCGAAAGAGTGGTAGTAGAAATAAAAAAAGGCTTAGAAGGAAAAAAACCAAGCCAGATGTTTCGCTGTCTGTGCGAATGTGGCGCATTAAATCAAATTCTTCCAGGTATTAATCCCAATAAAAAAACAAATTCAGATTATGTTGAACTCGGCCTATTGATTGAAAAAAATATTGTAAATATCTCTCCTGATAATAAGTTTTTATTGATACTACTTATTCCATTTTTCTCTAAAAATTTCTCAACAAATAAAATTAACTATTCAGAAAATCAAGAAAAAAATTTATTAGAACATTTGAGGTTATCGAACGCACAGAAGAAATTATATGAAAGTTTAAAATCTGAAAAAGAAAATATTGATAATTTTTTTAGCTTACAACCCAAAGATAAGCTTGATTGTTTGAATCGCTTAGATTTTTTTCGAAGACCTGAAATTACCTTTGCCATTTTAAAAATGTTGGTAATTCTAAAAACGATAAAAAACAAATCACTTAATTCTGATTTATCAAGCAATGATGATTTAAAACAACAAGACGATTTTGTAAAAAAACAATCAACATTATTAAAAAAAATGACAGATTTGTTAAATACAATCATTGACCTATCAGCTAAGAAAAAGCAATCATTCGACTCAACTATGGATGGTGATCAGATAAAAATGCAGATTTACAATGAAAGGCTAATGATATTAGAAAGATTAGAAAGTTAATAAATCGCTAATTTTTTCTATTTTCCTATCAATGAATGAATGATGACTTATCTCATTAGTAATCCAAATCGTTGAAAGCCCAAAGTTTTTTGCTGTTTTGAGGTTTTCTTTTATATCATCAATAAAAACCCCCTCCTTTATATTATATTTTTTTAAAAAATTCGCCATGCTCCCCTGATTAGGTTTAGGCGTAAAATCTGAATCTTCAATAGTAAATACCTCATCGAACATTTCATAAATATTTGAAATTTTAAGGATTCTATCTGTGTAACTCTTAGGTGCATTTGTATAGATAATTTTTCTGCCCTTAATGTTCGATATTGTTTCCTTTAAGTTAACTTCTGGCATGACAAGATCATTGAAATTTTTTAAGTCATGAGTAGTCGATAAAAAATCGATCGGATCAATATTGTGATGTTTGATTAGCCCCTTAAGTGTGGCGCCATATGTATCCCAATAGCCTTGTCTTAATTTGCTTGCATCCTCAATACTTATATCTAAATAAGAGGATATGTATTCATTCATCCTTGTATTTACAAGGGGAAAAATCTTTGATTCAGCATCATGTAAGGTGTTATCAAGATCGAAAATCCAAGTAGTTGCCATCTAATGTGACGTAATTAGTGTGCCCACACCTTGATCAGTTAAAATTTCAAGAAGTAAGGCATGCTCAACTCTCCCATCAATAATATGAACACTGTTCACATTGCTTTTGGCAGCATGTATGGCAGATTGAATTTTAGGAAGCATACCACCAGATAGGGTGCCTGACTTGATAAGACCATCGACCTCAGAAGCTGCCAAACCCGTAATTAATTTTTTATTTTTATCTAGAACACCTTTTGTATTGGTCATAAGTACTAATTTTTCACTGCTCATTACTTCAGCAATTTTTCCTGCAACCACATCAGCATTTATATTATAAATCTGATTATCAATCCCAAAACCAATGGGCGCAATAACTGGAATTGATTTATTCGAAATAAATTCATTTATGAATTTTTTATCAATGCTCTCTATTTCTCCAACGTAACCTAAATCAACGTTACCTTTTTTCAAATTATTATCGCTAGCTAATAATTTTTTAGACTTAATAAAACCGAGTGATTCTTTTTTTGAAAGGCTAGAAGCATCACCTCCAATTTTATTAATTAACTCTACAATTTCTAAATTAATTGAGTTTAAAACATCGTAAACGACATCCATTGTTTCCTTATCTGTAACTCTCATGCCGTTATGAAATTGACCTTTTTTACCAATTAGATCTAAACTTTTATTAATCTGAGGACCGCCCCCATGGACAATAATAGGATGCATTCCAACCAATTTTAAAAGCACTACATCTTTAGCGAAAGAGTGTTTTAACTTATCATCAATCATGGCATTACCCCCATACTTAATCACCATAATTTTTTTGGTAAACTTTTTTATGTAAGGCAGGGCCTCACTTAGTATTTTTGCTTTTTCGTTGGGTGTCATTTGAAATTCTTAATTAATTTATTTTGTTTAGTCATTATTTTATAGCTTTTTAGTTAAGTATTTAGAATTTCGTTCAGATTGATAAGTTTTCTTCTTTAATGTTGGCATTAATTCTTTTGATTTCTCTTTAAATCCTTTTTCAGCAAACCAATGCTCTGATTGAGTTGTAAGAATAAAAATTTCATCATATTTAAGTTTTTTGGCTTCCTGCTCACAAAATTTTAAGAGTTTTTCACCAAAGCCCAGTTTCTGATATTTTGGTTCTATAGAGAAGCTGGCTAGCTCTAATGAATCTTTAAAGGAATTGAGAGAAACACAGCCAACAAATTTTTTATCATGTTCAAGAACATAAAATTGATTAATCATTTCTTTAATTTGAGTTAAATCTCTCTCAATGAGAATTTTTCTTTTCTCAAGGGGAAATAAGAGTCTGTAAATATCCTTTATGTCACCTTCTGTTGCCTTTCTAAAGTTCTCTAAGGCAAATTCTGTCAAAATAGTTCCAGAGCCTTTCTCAGTAAAAAGCTCTTCAATTAATGACCCATCTATATGTCTGTTGATTAAGTGGACTTTTTTTATTTTATTTTTGATAGCAAACACACTACTTTTTAGAATATTGAAGTCATCATAGGATAAATTTTGTGCGCTTTCTGGTGAAGGCTTCTCCTCGATATGAGAAATTAATTTGTTAGCCTTCTCTGAAGTTAGTTCATTAATGAGATCCCCTCTTTCGTTTTGAATGCCATTGCCATCGACATAATAAATTAGCTTATCCGCATCAATAGCAGCCGCTATATTTGCAGCAGTCTGCTCATAAGGTAGGTTAAATATCTGCCCAATGGGTGAATAGCCTATAGGCGAGACTATGACAATTTCATGATGATTTAATTTATTCTTTATGGCTTCCACATCGACTCTTCTTACTCTTCCAGTTGCCTCCATATCAATACCATCAACAACACCTACTGGCATCGCTGTCAGAAAGTTACCACTTGAAAGATGCATTCCCTCCGACGCAGATTTAATGGTTGATAATGTCGCTTCAATTTTAATTCTGATCGCACCATTTACCTCGACAACATGCTTGAGTGCAGCATTACTTGTAACGCGCATATTTTTTACTAACCTAATAGGGATCTTATTTTTTATTAATATGCTCTCAACCTGTGGCCTTGCTCCATAAACTAAAATGACCTTTATATTAAGAGAATGTAAAAGATTAATGTCTTGAGCAATTTTTTCAAATTGACCCTCATCAAAAATATACCCACTTATCGCAATTACAAAGGTATTTTGATTAAATTGATTAATATATTTTGCTGATAACCTAAAATTTTGTACGAAAGAACTTTGGGTTGAAATACTTGAAGCGCTAGCATGTGATTGATGGAAGAAATATTGAGGAGAAACCTTAAAAATTTCGACTAATTGATTTATTAGGTTTGTTGATACTTTCAACGCGCCGGTCTCTATTCTTGATAGATTACTTACGCTGATATTCAGTTTGTTGGCTAACGCATTTAATGTAAATCCACTTTCCTTGCGTTTCTGCCTTATGATAATACCGGTATTATTTTGCATTTTTTGCAAATAAATTTAATTAAACTCGCATATTATACCAAAATAATCAAATAATTATGCAAAATCACCATATTTATATTGTAA
>ENA-UOXV01004843-UOXV01004843.1-marine-metagenome-genome-assembly--contig:-NODE-4843-length-15163-cov-17.230606_pt1 | contig 15163 bp, 19 predicted proteins | sample MGYA00238165_ERZ766961 | MGnify/ENA primary metagenome ERZ766961 (study PRJEB28924, sample SAMN03173240) | marine metagenome | biome: Marine; feature: Water; material: Subsurface seawater | place: North... | reverse complement strand
TGATGTATCAAGCGAAAACAAGTTGACAACGTCGTGTTCGTTGTATTGTCTGAATGGAAGTAGTCTATTAGCCATTTTATTTTTCCTCTATTTTAGTATTGAATGTTTACGTTATCCTTCGAGAAAGCTTGTTTAAATTTTTCCCTTAAAGTTAGTTGGTCTTGAGTTGCATCGCCATTATTGTTGGCAACCACCTCTTCTTCGATTTCTGCATTTTCGATAGCTTCTTCAACAACCTCTTCGGTTGATTCTTCTGCTACTTCTTCTGTAGATTCGCTTGCGGAAGAAAGCTCAGAAATTCTCTTTTGAACTTGCTCTTCAACTTTAGCTGCAATAGCTTTTTGTTGTTCTTCCTTGAAAGATTTTGTTTTGTGCTTCCACATTACAGAAAGTTTTTCCTTATACTCAGCATAAGCTTCTTCTGTGGAATCAAGTGATTTAAGATCAGAAGCAAGAACGACTCGATCTTCGTCTTCTAATTCGAAAAGATCATCAAGTGCGCTCATTCTGTCGTTAAACTTCTCGGAAGCTTCTTTTGCGGCTGCTTCAGTTTTGAGAAGCTCAACTTGCTGATTCATTGCTGCGATTTCTTCTTTTAAAGATTCAATGGTCTTCTTAGACTCTTCGGAAGCTTGAACGAGTTCTTCGTTTGCTTTTCCCATTTCTTCTTTGTCCGCTTGCCACTGGTCATTCTTTTGAATGATAGCGTCATGAAAAACTTTAGTGATGTTGGCAATAGCCTCTTCAGAAAGTTTCTTAGACGAAGCTTGAGCTTCTAAGGTTTCTTTTACTTGGTTTAAAATTTCTTGTTCCATAATGATATTAGGTTTTAAGTTCTTGCTTAAATTTACATCGTGTTTACGTAAATGGGAACTTTTTTTATTTTTTATTTCTATTTTTTCATAGCTGGAGCTTTCTCCGCTATCTTTTAGTTTAAATTCTCGGATGCTTTTTTCGTCTACAGTTAAACCCTTTACGGCGGCTGCTGGATTAGCTGTGAAGCCGATTCCAAGAGGATAAACATCTCCAACGATCAAGCGATGAACTTCTTCTCCGTCGTCGTTTCTTCCGTTTCCTCCATATGCCTTAAGAAATTGTTTATTTTCTTCTTTGCCTTCTTCGTCTTCGATAATTTTCGCATCTTTTAAATTGTCGCTTCCAATGGCAATTACATAATCATTGAATCCAATTTCCCAGCTCGCTGATACTTTTTGATAAAGCTCATCCTCTTCATCTACGGATTTCTGAACGAGTTCTGCAAATTCGGGGTTAACTGTTTTATATACAACAGAAGATAATGCAATATTAAAAGGCTCATCACTTGCAGCCGCTTCTTCTTCGCTCATCAATTCGTTTGTGCCAAACTTAGAGAATGAAGCTCCTACGACATGTCCAACCACTTTCTTTCTTTGATGCTCTATATTGGTGGGCTTGTGAATGAAGTAGTCCTTTATAGCTATCGCGGTCTCGGTATCGATTCCATCTCCATTCTTATTGAACATGTTTGCTACAGCGCCGTTAAATGCTACTCCAACTAAATCAATGTTCTTTCCAAAATCAATATCTTCTGGTATCAAGTCCCTTAAAGATTCAACAGACGCTAAAGATTCAATCTGTTCGCTTTTCGGGCTAGAAGCTACAACACTTTCAGAAAACTTACATATATACTTAAAAGGTAAACTCATATTAATATATTAATACACAAGATTATTTATTATCAATATTTATTTTTTTACTATGATAAAGTATAGAAGCAGGATAAGATACAATTTCATGCTGTTCAGAAATATCTAAAACATCAGATAAAATATTTAATTTTTCAATATTATTAAAATCTTCAATACAAGAGCTTAATGCTTTTTCCCATTGGCCATGTTCTGTTGACATAACTATGCTTTCTGTCAATGTATCTATAATACCCTTGTGTTCTTTAGATAATCTTTTCTTGCCGTAGTGGTTCTTTAGCGCCGATTCAGCTTGCTTGCGTAAAGCTTCAATGCTGTACACCACTTCTTGAATATTCTTTCTGCTGTGAACTTCGTCCGAGGCAAATACTCCACTAGGCTTGGTTGTTGTTCCTGCTGGCCTGCCATTGTCTTTTTTTACGGCAGGCTTTGCTGGTTGAGGCTGTCCTGGCTGAGGAGGAGGCGGTCCCTTTTTCATTTGTTCCTGAGATACCTTTTGCTGCTCAATGCTCATTTCGTGCTGCTCTTCTTTCATTTCTTGATCTTCTTCGCTTAGAATAGGCTGAGATGCAGACAACGGAGTATAAAACCCTTTCTCTCTATCTTCAACAAATCTTTCTTGCGCTGGGCGAAGATCTTGAGGGTCTGGGTAAACACCTTTCTTTAGAGCAATCATTCCCTGTTCTGGGGTTATGATTCCCATCTCGATTAACCTGGACGTTACTCTTTGTAGTTGCACTTCATCCTTGATGTCTATCTCTACGAATTTCGCCGTTGGGAAATTCTTAAAACCCATTGCTTGACAAACTTTCTTTATCTGGGGCTGCATAAAGTCATTAAGAAATGCACTTCTAGCTTCTTTTAATCTCTCTAGAAATATCTGAGCTTTTACTTGAGTGCTTGAGTAATTCTCTTTACCCACAATAATGTTCTGTAAACCTTCCTTGATGTCTTCGTTTACTATTTGGTACTTGGTCGGACCTAGAACCTTATTTAGATCAGGTATAACAAATTCCGCCTTGGTTGTGTAGTCCGCAATCAAAGCACGCCCAATGCTTTCATTCTGGAAGAGGGATTGCATTGCTTTTAAATTATTTGGATTAACTCCTCCTTTGTCTGGAGTATTTCCCATCGTCACCAATAAGATTACATTTTCAATGGTACGAGTTATAGCTTGATCTATTTTCTTTAACTCCATTTTCCAATTTATATCATCAAGCACAGAGAAACCAAAAGGAATAGCAAAAGGCTCATAATCTTGTTTTTTATAAAAAGAAAAAATTAATTTATTAGGATCTAAATCAACCATGATTCCGTCTGACATCCACTGGTTCTGCTTTATTTTATCTTTGGCGTCTTTAGGTAACGCATTAAACATTTCTTGGTCGTAGTCAGACTGAGGAAACTTCAACTTCTCTATATCGTACTCACTTAGTATTTTTTTATAGATGCCATTCTTTGCGCTGAAAGTTAAGGCTCTGTCGGCCACAAAGTCATATGGGTTTAAAAATATGTAACCAACAGGTATTTTCTTGGATCCGATGTTTTTACTTTCTGCTCCATAAACCTGATTCAGTTTAATTAAATCTTCTGTAGTGAACTTGCCGTCCAGCTTATACATGAAAACATTCCCTGACCTATAATACTCCCTGAAGTATTGATCCTTTAACTTCCATATGTTTATTTTCTGCATCCATTTGTCTATGAATATCTTGGCTTTCTCTGAACCTCCGTCTAAATAAATGTCTGAATTTGAGAACTCAGCCATTACGTCTATAGCGTTCCTAAAGATTGGTACGTTCGCATAAGCTTTCTGACAAAGCTCAATAGAAATCCTTGGGCTTACATAAGAATCCTTGTACGAGTACGGCAACCCCAGACTATCGATATTCGAATACTTGTTTGCTTTGGGTGGTTTTGTTGCCCTGTTTGATCTGTAACGAGTTCCTTCTTCTCCTTCTATTTGGCCTACGTTTCTAGAGTAATTAGCTTCAGCATAATAAGACTCTCCCGCTGTAGCTGGTTTAACTTCTTGAGTACTTTCTGCTTTGCTTAATAAAGAATTTAGATCTTCTTTTTCTTCCTGACCTGCGCTTGCGTTGAATTTACTCCAGTATTCTGATTTCTTATTATATTTTCTTGGCATATTATATAGTACACCAAATCCATTGAAAGTCTATCCAAAGTTGCAAAGTTAACTTTGACTTTACTTTTAAACCATTATCGGAGTAAACGTTGCATCTACATGTGCCTCTTTAGCGTTCATCATGTCGTAATACGTCTTGATCATCCAATTCCCAAGAACCAAAGCTGAATAAGAATCCTTCCTTGTTTTACTTGGTCCGCTTTGCCTTCTTAGGTTTGACGGCAATCCAAAAGTTTGAGTTCCTTGGGGCGTAGAAGTTACCTGTATCAATGCACATTGATTTTTAGTATAGTTAACCATATCCCATTGATGATCCAGGAAATCTATTAGCTTTGCCCCACCGCTACTTTTCAAAAACTCTTTCTGATTGGGCACAAATGTCAAATCGTCTATAGGTACTTTTTTCTTTAATTGCATATGATAATTATCATCCAATGGCCTAGAGCCAAACCATATTCTTTTGTGGTCTAAGTTGGCCTGTAAAAGTTCATTCGACTTTCTAATCCAGTCAGAATTGGCTTTCCTCAGTATGCATATTTTTCTATCTTTTAAATTGTATTGCATTTTGAGCTCCCTGAGTCCTTCTTGGTAATGCTCGGTATTATCAAGGTCAGCAGAGATTTCCTGTATATTTATATTACTTTTATTGAATTGCTCGCTAGCGTTAGCTCCCTGTAAAAATTGTACACCTCCACCATAGTCACCAACAATAGCAACAATATTAAAATGAGTCAACAAGTAATGAAAATAATTAATATGATCCTGCATCTTTAAACCAGGAACAGCATAACTATGAATTAAAGTACCAGATTTTGTATTATCATTTAATTTAAATAATTGCATAGCGAAATCGTCAGAGCTTTCACTCTCCGCCCAACTTGGGTCAAATGCTAACAAATATTTACAATCTCTGTCTCCAGCAAGCTCCATGCAAGGAGTCTCTCCATCAGGAACAGTGCATGCAGCCATTGTGGATGTTTTAAAGAACCCTGAGCTGTCGTCCGTGAATATAGCATTAAACTCTCGATCAAACTGAGACTGACTCATTGTTTGCTTTGATTGATTGATCAAGTTTTGATCGTAAAGAGCTTCGGGGGCCACATCATAACTAAAATGCATTATAACCCTTTTTGACGTATCTATGGATCCTGGATGAGTTCCGTCGAGAATTAGATTCTCGAATGTCTCGTATACCTTATATAAATATTCAAACTTATAACTAGCAGAGGATAATGCTATCAATTTATTGTTTGGCCATTTGTACCTATCCTCTTCCTTCATTTTACCCTTGGCTATCATTTGGTCTTCTAGTTTTCTTACCTTCTCTCTTTCTGTGGGGTTTTGAACAACACTAAGGAACGGCAAAATAACCTCATTGTAAATATGCTCTGGCATCAAAAGAAACTCATCAATAATAATTCTATGAAACCTAAAACCACGCAACTTTGAACCATCACCCAAAGGTAAAGCAATAATTTTAGATTCTCCGATCTCTAGGGTCCACTGGTCGTTTTTCTTTGATTTCTTGGTTATGCATTGCGCTAAAAATGCAGCTTCTGGTTTTCTTGCTATGTCCTCAATCTTTTCAAATATCATCTTCGACTGCCTGAATGTGGCAGCCATAATACCTATCTGCACTCCCTGATTAAATATCGCATCCAGAAAAGCATATATAGCAGTACTAAAAGACTTGGACATTCCTCGACTCCATATACCAAGAAAGTAATCCGTTTCCAACATCGACTTGATGGCCAGGTGCTGAAAAGGAAAAAGATCCACTCCAGCTATTAAGTTTGTTGTAAAAGTTACATTATCCCTAAGGAAATTGTGAAGCAGTATCTTTGCGTCTGGCTCGTCTAGGTACCCCTTGATCTTCAACATTTCGTCGTTGACGTTCGTCTCTTTATCGTTGTTCGCTAGCCTGCCTTCTTCCCAAGTCATTGTTTATCTATAAAGTATTGCAAGTCTGTTTCCCATAATTTTTTACCATAAACCAAAAGCTTGGGTATCATTTCTTCTGATTGCTTCCTTCCTCCAGTAAAAATAAATTGACATTTTTTAGCGAATTTATGCATGAGTAATCTCATGTTATGCCATATGTATGGCAGGTTTGATTGCCTAGGTCCGTACATATTGTTTTTTATAATCGCTTCTATCGAACTTTCGACTACTATAAAAATATATGCATCAAATTCTTGTGCCCTTTCAAGCTCTCTAGTGAATCTTTTAAACCCTGTAGTCATTGTGCCTTTGAAGTCTGATTCGCTTTTCCTATCAACATAAGTATAGTCGTAATGCGGCGCGCCAACAGCGTAATCGCCAAAATCCAACTTCATAGACGTGGAGTTGTTAAACTTTAATGGTTGCTGCTCACGAGTGTCTATCAGTATGTTAATATTATCCAATTCTATATTTCTATCAAAAAAACCTTTCATTATATTTTTATCCAATAATGGTTTAATTTTTATATCATTGCATGCTTGCGAATAAGAACCAAAAAAATACTTATACATATCCATTGATGGCAAGTCATGAAGAAGAAGTTCCAGGTGACACGGAGCATATGCCAATTCCTTGACCGTAACGCGCTGCTGAAGGCGTTTCAATATATATTCCTTAACTTCCTCCTTATCGGCATCTAAAGCCCATTTACGAAGGTTTCCCTGCGACACAAAATCAATATTAAAATAATCATCTTTATTTTTAAATTCTAATAATTCATTAGTTAATTTATCCCGACGCTGATAAATATTAACATAATATTCAGCAAGAGGAATTTTATGCGTCTTGGGGATGTGCAAGTGCAAGCCTCTTTCATTCTTGAAAGATTTATTACATACTTTACATTCACAAGTCATCTATAAACAAAAATAAGCCACTACAAAATGCAGTGACCTATTTCCATACGCAATTAAGCAAAAAAATATATTAAGCAACAACTTCAGTCTCTGCGACTTCAGCTTCACCTGATTCGTTTTCTGCGGCTTCTGCGTCAGCTTTTTCGATGTGTTCAACTAACTTCTCTTTGTCTTCGTCGGACATCTTGTCCAACTCAGTGTTAGCTAATTGAATCGAGTAGCTTTTTGCCGCCTCAATTAGGCCGTTAAGGTTTAACTGATTGAGAATGGAGGTTCCAAGGGTTTCAATCATTTTATCTCTTATAATTTTATCACTCATAATTATTTAAATTTTATTTTATATTTATTGTTTAGTTTACTTGTTAATTGCTTATTGTTTAACTGTAGTTTTCTTTGTATCTGCTACTGTTTGTATTATATATTGACAAGTAGTATATTTCTATATTAAAGTTTGTATTCTACCTTACCTTCGTCGAGAGACTTGTTTTCCGGCTCTTTGACCTGCTTTATGGAATACGTTGTGATTTCTTCTCCACCAATATCCTGTTCAACTAAATTCTTAGGGCTCACGATTGAGCTAAGAGCTTTAATAATAATGTGGTCCGTTTCACCAACAGGCTTGAAGTCAGCCTCTTTTTCAAAGATTTCTTGGATCTTGGAGTATTCATAGTCGCCAATTAATAATTCAATTTTTTTCATGTTGCATCGTGTTTAGAGATTCCTAGTATTCTTGCTTTCCAGCTATCCATATTATCAAGTCGAGTTACCTCTTCGTCAACTAATTTTTTCTGCATCTCTGCTAATTCCACCATTCGACGTCGTTCGTCCTCAACCTGAAAGTTCTTTACCAGTGAGATTATAGTAGCGTTTTCCTTGCTTTTATTCTTCAATCTCTCTGACCGGTCACCATTTAATTTTTTAATTAATGATTCCATTCTTTTTTCACATTTATCGTATTCATCTGTTTTAGATTTTAATACTTCCGCTAATCTTACTGTCATGTCTTGTTGGTCTTCAACTTCATTAAACATTGTATTTAGCTTTTCAATGTGAGATGATATATTTTTTAAATTAATATAATCAACACAAACATTAATATATAAATTTATTTCATCACTTGTTAAATCTGGTTTATCCCATGTAGCTCTTATAAACTCTGCCTCGAACAACTCTCTATCTTTCATGTTGCTGTAGTTACTTATAACCTGTATGAATCTTGGCGCCGAAAGACTTTTTATTAAGGATTCAATGCAGTTTGTATCATCATGAGTGAGTTTATCTTCCCTTAGGTCCGCAAAGCAAAATTCGTTAACTTTATTAAGTCCAGTAGACAAAAGCTTGGGTGGGGCATAAACCCTATTAACTGCACTCTCACTATCATGGACGTAAGCTGGTTCATACTCTCTAAGGAAGTCTAATACAGCTACATGTTGTTTCGAGAATCTTTTGACAGACATTTCAGGCCAAATCATCTCTGCTATCTGAAAAGCGCTAAGACCGTTCTTGGCTTGCTGCTTGGCAAACTCAATCTGATGGTCAGTTAATTCAATATCTTCGACCTTGTCCCATGCGCTAGTCTTGTAATCCATGCTCTGCTCTGCAAGAAACTTCTTTACAGCTCGACCTTCTTTACTTCGACCATCAAGGTCTTCGTTTTGAAATACAGCTTTTGTTAAATCTAGTAAATTAGGAGTTTCCTTAAAGTTTTCCCTAATGTATTGCTTTTGCTCTTTAGATAATGTTATTTTCATCTCCTAGAAATGCTATACCTTTCTTTTTTAGTATTTTAACGGCTTTGTCTTTTAAGGTTTTCTTCAAATTTTTAATTTGCTTGTATCCCGCTTTTCTTCCAGACTCTGTGCTCTTGAAGCCCATTTGGTCTGCAACTTCTTGATCTGTCAAGTTCTGTATGTAGAGCAAGTGGAAGGCCTTGAACTGCCTTTCATTTAGACAAGCTTTAAGTTCTTTGATTAATTTCTCGGAAGCTGAATTTATATCCATGTCAAGATGATTATCTACGTTTCCATCAATCTCATGAATGTGACTATCTAGAGATAAAGTGATTTTTACATTGTATGCGTGCTTTTTTGTTTTGTCCCATTTTTTGTATAGCGGGCATGTTCTGTCTTGTTGCCCGGATTTAGTGAAGCTGCATAGTTGCATATCTGCATCATTGTTGAAGGGACAGTTTAAGCATGGACGGGCGTAATTACTGTAATGGTTGCGAAGAATGTTCTTCATCTGGTTTGCAATAATTTTATTGAGCCATGGCTTTATTGGGCGTGACTGATCCCATTGATCCCATTTTTTTGCAATATGTGCCCGTATAATTTGCGATACGTCGTCAAAGTCTATCCATGCTACTGAGCTTAAAAACCAATTCCTCTTTCTTTTGATCAGTTCTTTATCTATTACATCATTAAGGTCTTCGTACTTTGCCTTAACTACGGGCTCCTTGAGTTCAGCGTCTTTTGTAGGCTTAGTTGCTGGTGTCTTCTTTTTGGGCGGCATCAATAATATCTTTAAAGTTATGAATTGTATTGCCCGATTTAGTTATCTCGTAGCTCAGTGATGATATATTTGGAACATGATCTATGTCCGTTTCGTCCTCTGATAGGGAGCCTCTAGATTCCTTTCTGGCTTCCATTTGCTCTCTGAAGCTTCCGGCGCTCTTGCGGGCAACAGGCTTCTTGTCCGCTTGTGGCTTGACGCCGCTTGATGCAGTTTTCTCCATAGGAGTTCCGCAGGAAGAACAAAACTTTGGCTTAGCGCCAGAGTACTCGTTTTTTGCTCCGCATTCTGTACAAAATATTGTTTGCATAATACTTGTATTATAAACAAGCAAATGCATTATATCTAATAATTTATATTAAATACCCGGCAATTATCCTTGCCTGCCTGCGCATAAACTCGTTGGTTGTTTTATCAAAACATTTATCTCCACTAGAAGCGCAAGAGTCCATGGCGCATTCGTCTACGTAGCCTTTTACATAGTCTACCCCCAATATGCCAATAACGGTATCGTTTAAAGTCTTTATTGGAACATTATAAATACTTCTGACTCCTTTGTCTTGAGCCATCATCGCAAAAGCGTGATCCGGAGCAGATTTAATATCCGAGTAAGCGAACGATCCTTCGCTAGTTAATTTGTTAATATAATCGTGAAAATTTGAAACAATATGGTTCCTTGAATGTTCATGCTCCCTGCTTATTCCAGGAAGAACCATTTCATGGGTGCAGCTAAACTTCTGCTGGCTTCTCCCGGAAACATAATAACTGCCATTATGAAACTGCATAATATAAGCGCGGTCAGCACCCATTTGGTTCATCAAGTAATCTAGAGCAGTATAAATGTTTTCGTTATTCTGAGTTTCGCTTAGTATTGGGTCTTTTTTTTTCGCTATATCTTTTGCTCTTTTTCTTGAAATTAGTACGCTAGCTATTGTTGCTGACGCACCGATTATCGCAGATACTATAATATAAATTCCATCCATACTTTTTGTTACACTACTTTTTGTATGTTTTTAATTTAGTGATTATATATTTTAATATTTCACTTCTAAATATGTCATTCTCATTAAACTTAAAGCAATGTATACCTTTTTCTTTACTTACTGGGTCGTTGAATAAGTTGAACATGTCTGAGAATCCGCTTCTGCTGCCGATATCGCTTTGCATCATATCGCCGCACACAAAGAGCTTTGTGTTTTCTCCTATTCTAGTTGTCATCGTAACGAGCTCCCTGAACGAGAAATTTTGAGACTCATCTGCTACTACAACTTTATTAAACCAACTTGCTCCCCTAAGGAAGTTGATTGGCATGGCTTGTATTCTTCCGTATTTTAAAAGTTCACTCTTTATGCCAGAACCTTTTGGAAGCATCTCTTCGAGCTTGTCCTCTAGTGGAGCCATGTAGGGGTTAATCTTCTCTTCTAGTGAGCCTGGTAGTGCTCCAAGCCCTTTATCTGCACTTTCGATTGCTGTACGAACATATAGTAAGTCCAGTTCTTCGTTTTTTTGCAAATGTCTTAGCGCTGAAAATACAGCCATGTATGTTTTGGTTGCTCCAGCTGGGCCAGAAACAAATATTATCTTGGTATTCTCGTCCATAGATAAATCAAGGAAAACTTTTTGCTTGTCGCTTAGGTTTTTGCCTTTTATTACTATTTTGGTCTTGAATGGGTTTATGTCAAACTCTGGGTCAATATCTTTTGGCGCTTTTTTTCTTGGCATTTATTTAAGGGTTATTGATTATTACTAAATATTACACAGACTTTAGTGTATAATATATTATATATGTCAAATATTTCTAAATACGATATTCTGGAGCTTCTTGCGAAGAAAATGCCTTTTTACGCAGCCACTCAGTGGCTTAAAGCTGAAAATGAAGATCTGGATGGAAGTACTCCTTCTGACTATATGAAAGAAGGTAAATTAAAGGAAGTGCATAAAGTGCTCGTTAAAGAATTGGAGGGCAAATAAGATGGCGGGCTGGAGTAGTGGGTGGGTAGAGATACCACATAATGTTTTTGCCTTTGGCTTTGCTCACAATTTAGGTACTACAGATTTAGTTTTCTCAGTTTATTGGTCTGCAGTCTTGCCGGGTCAAGGCACCGTATCTGTCGAAGATATTGATGCGAATTTTGGATCAAAGGTAGAAGTTTTAAACGAAAACGAAATTAATTTAATCTTGATGCCGGATGGCTTTTCAGGAGGCCTTTTCAGACCATCTATAGGGGTTCCAGGTTATATAAAGGTAGCAGCTATTTCTACGGTATCGGACCCTGTGCCTGGTACCGGCGATTTATGCAAAATACTTTCAGAAGATTCGGGCTATCAAATGTTCCGCAATGGATTAACCATACAATGGATGAGTAGTCCAGCATTTACTACAGAATCATCACAGGTGGTAAATTTCCCAATACCGTTTGCTTCAAAACCGTTTAAGGTTGTTGCCTCTACGCGTTACCCAAATGGTGACGCAGTTTCACAGACTTTCTTTCAAGTTGTCTCATGGGCCAAAGATGGGGCAACTATTTTCGCCCAATCAGGATTTGCTGCTTTTAACCCAGTATACGCCGATATAATCGCCATAGGTATAGCAGAAGTTACAGATTGCCCAGGCAGCACCGACCCGAATGATCCCAGCGATCCAGAAGGAACAAAGATCAGTCAACTTACTAGCGCCGCCGAATTAAAAGATGATGATTTGTTTGTGATCTCGAAAGAAAACACCGGTGATGGAATATACGATATTTCTCAAAAGATTACTTTGTCTCAGCTTGCAACTTATATCGCAGGAGCAGAGCCACCGGCGCCCACTCCTCCCGCTGAAGGCATTGTTCATTTTAGCTCTAAAATAATAAGCAATGCTTCCTCTAGCACCGAGTCAAAAGCTTTTGAAGACGATGCGTTTTCAGATATAACCGCTGCAGGGGTTTATGAAATTCAATCGACTTATGCATTTGAATATTACAAACTAGCCACTCCTCAAGGGCCATATCCGTATACCAGGCTTGACCCGAACAGAGCTGGTGATGGTTGGAATAGCTCTAGTGGATTAGGAAAAGCCGCACCAACTGTCGCAAAGCAAGATCTAAAATCCATGGCAATTCCAGCAGGAACAACCGTTAAGTTCTCCCTGGACTGGACTCACTTAGGCGCAACCTACACACACCACAATTACACGAGAGAAGATTTAATATTTTTCGAAATCACTGGTCCAGCCTTAATAGTTGATCTATCTCCGGGCGAGCAGCTTCCAGACGCTTCCTCCGGTACACACCTAGCAAGCATGGGTATAACGCAAGGAAAAGTTTATAATTGGTACAATATATTGCCATATCCCGACACTGATGGCTCACCGAATCGTTCGTATGCGACAATATTCGATAAAGGAACATTCTCGGAACAACGAACCGACACAGGTTGGGCAACTGGAGCACCAAGTATAAATAGCCTTTATTGGAACGATGGGGTTCAATGGAGTCAAACAGTATCTCAAGAACTCTTCTTTAGAGATTCCACTAGAGCAACTATAGATTCGTTATTTAAATTGCCAGCTACCACCGCTAATGGGGTCGCAATTGACCAAAGAACTCTACGCAACATGCCCTATACGTCAACTTTGATTATAGAGTAGACCCTATTTTATTTTATTATACCAATACTTCGAGCTTTGACGCAGTGCGTCATTTGATTCTCTTACATACTCTAAGGCGGAAATAGCTAGCTCGAGCTTTTGTTCAATAAATGAAGAGTCGCATTCGTCTATTACTTCTTTTATTATTTCCTCAATAAAGTCTATATAGGGACAAGTATTTGTCGGTATTTCTGGCGCTGATTGTTTTAGTTTACTTAATTTGTTGATGTCCATACTTTATGGTACACATCAAAAAAAACAACAGTTTTACTTTTTCTTATCCTTGTAGCCTGAATCAGAAACTGGTACGCATTTGCCGTCTTTCTCGACATATCCTTCGCTGCACTCTGGAGGATAACCAGCTTTTTCGTCAGCTTTCGATTTTTTCTTTTTGTCTAAAATACTTTTCTTTATAGCGTCAGGAAGTTTTTTTTCTTTGTCTGTTAGTTTTTCTTCTTTTTTGTCGTCCTTCTTGTCGTCTTTTTCAGCCTTAGATTTGTCCTTCTTTGGTTTTTGGGCTTTTTCGTAAGCGTCTTTCTTTGGGCGATCTTTATCGCCAGGTTTTGCAGGTTTATAATCTTTACCTTCGCGTTTTTTCTTTTTGCGGATATTGTCCCAAAGACCTTGCTTGCTTTCGGATTCGTCTAAAAACTCTTCTTCTGATTCTTCTTCTCCCTTTGTTACTTTCGTGACACTCTTCTTGCTCCACATTTTGCAACTCCAGTATTTTGCCTTAGTTTTTGGCCCGGGATTATCGCATCCATGACGTGCGCGAAAACTTTTACGACGAGCAGGATCATCACGCTTGATTTCCATGTTTGGATCGCCGAAATTAACTTTAACGACATTACCTTTTTCATTCTTAACGTATACCGAAAACTTCTTCGGGCCGCCAGATGTACGAAATGGCTTGTTGAGCTTTTTGCCTTTTTTCTCTTCTGCCGCCCAAGCTTCTTGCGTTACTTCTTCTTCTGTACCTTCCGCCTCTTTAAGTTGGGCGCGAATAGCATCACTAAAATCAAGTTCATTATTTTTATCGTTCACGTATTATATATTACACGAATTTACCTGTTATTTCTATTTCGGCGCTAGAGAATTAACTGTTTTTTTATATTTACCCTTTTACAAAATAGGCCCCCCGATTTTTTTTCGATTTGCATTTTTTTGGGTTTTTTCTTTGTTTTGATTAATTATGGGTTTTTTATATTTGGTTTTTTGGTTTTTATACCCTTCGGATTTTTTTGTACTTGCTATTATTTGAAAATGTAAATTATTAAAAATGAGAATGAAAAACACCACCCCCCGCAAGCTACGCACAGAAAGCTATTTATTCATATTCAAAAAAGTGGGCGACCCCTTGCCTATTTACAAGCGTGAAAAAAATCGGGCATTTGCTAGAAAATAATTGAGATAAAGTTTGCAATTAGCTAAAAAATACCTTACCTTATATATATGAAAGATACAATAGAAACATTAAACATTAGACTAGAAAAGCAAATTAGAGAATTAGAAAACTTTAAAAACGATCCTTTGAACGAAGATTTTGAAGATGGAATTGCAACCTTTGCATGCGAAATAAATTCGACAAGAATACAGATCCTTGAAGAAATCACTCACAACGATAGCGAAAAGCAAATTGCTTTGAAATTACTTGCTAAAATATAATTGCAAATAACTACAAATAAAGTTTGCATAAACTGAATAAATAGCTTACATTATACTTATGAAATTAATACTAGAAGATTACGAAGACTTGAATAATAACGACACCTTTGAAGGTACATTTTACTATGGTGACGACACCGTAATTGCTCAAATCAGTACAGATTGGCTAATCGACTACGAAGAAAATGATTTTGAAATTCATGCTGTCGTCTTGTCAGCCCAACAATATGATGGCAACGATCAACCTACTGAATTGACTATAACAAATGAAGAAATTGAAAACTTCGTTGAAAATGAGATGCACGAATGGTTTGACGATTATCTCAAGAAAATCGCTTAAATAGTTTGACACCACACCTTTAATCAATTACCTTATATATATGAAAGTTAATAACGGAGCAATCTATCACAGTCAGTCAAACAATAAAGCCGTTCGCGTGGTGCGAGCAAATCAAGCCTTAGCTATAGCGTATGTCAAACACCACAAACAAGACATTGAGTCAGAAGTTTTCTTTACTGACTTGATGCCCGCAACAATCAAACAAGTAAAACAATATCTAGGCAAATAAATATGCTAATAATTTATATAGTAACCTCAATAATCATTGGTCTAGCTTATACAAACAAATAACAACATGAGAAAAGTAACACAACAAATTAAACAAGC
>ENA-UOXV01004839-UOXV01004839.1-marine-metagenome-genome-assembly--contig:-NODE-4839-length-15172-cov-5.981809_pt1 | contig 15172 bp, 9 predicted proteins | sample MGYA00238165_ERZ766961 | MGnify/ENA primary metagenome ERZ766961 (study PRJEB28924, sample SAMN03173240) | marine metagenome | biome: Marine; feature: Water; material: Subsurface seawater | place: North... | reverse complement strand
GAGGGTGACGCGACGTAGGTGAGTGTTTGGACTCCGTGTTTCGGTTTTGGTTTTTTCCGGTTTTTGGTTTTGGACTCGGCGTTTATTCGGATCTCGATGACGACACCATTGTGACGGGCGGAATGAACCGGCTTGATACCCGGATGATTATTGTCCAGCACGTGGCGTACAAACCACACTAAGCACCCGAGAGATCCACGCGCCGCCGTCCGCTTTTACCCCGTCGCATCCGACGCCGACGCGACTTTCATTCTAAACGCACTAAACTCACTCACCGCCCATCCGCAGGTCAACCTCCTCCCACTAGCCAACGAGACTGTAATACCAAACCTATTCATTCATCGACGAGCACACTATTTGCCCCCACCCGTGAAGTCACTCCCGAACATCAACTTGGCGTCAACCACCGCCGGCGTACCCGCCTCGTCGAACACCACGTCCACGCCCAGCACACCGCAGTTCTCCAGCTTGTGTTCACGCATCCGCCTTGACAACACGGGCGCCGACGCCTCAAGCGCCGGGCTCGTGAACCGCGCCAACGTCTCCCGTATGAACAGCGAGTGCGTCACGACGACGCACGTGTCGCTCGGGTCGAACCGCATGGTATCGAAAAAGTCGGTCATTCGCTCATCCACCTCCTCCTTGACGTCGATGTCCTCGCGCGCCGTCCACCATTGACCGAACGCGTCGAAATAATCCATCCGACCCGACACCGACGCCATGACGACGTCGGTGACGCCCTCGGGGATGGATCCCCTGAGCTCCTTGAGCTTCGCGACGCACCGCTCGACGATCGCGGGCCCGGACTCGATCCCGACGCAGTCCATGCTCCCCATCGTCCCCTTCACCTCGCGGCACGACCGCAACATGGCGGTGCCGACGAAATCGCGCGTCGGCAACTGCTGCACCACAAACGCCGCCGTCTGCACCGCGCGGGTCAGCGGCGACGTGAAACACCGCTTGGCCCGCGCGTACCCCTTGATCCACTCGGGGTAATCCGGGTCGTCCTCGTTCCCCGCGTTCGACGTGCCCGCGTACGCCGTGGCCGTGCCCGCGCCGTATCTATCACCGTCCCCGACCCGCGTTAAGATGACCCCGCCGCGAGGAGCGTCTCGAGCGATAAAATCGCCGCCGGGCTCTGACCCGCCGCCGCGCGCCGCCGCCATGAACGCCTCCTCCGACCGCAGCACGCTCCAGTCGATGTTCACGCCGGTAGGGCCCAACCCGACGCGCGCGTCGTCGAGGTTCATGTTCCGCGCGAGTAGCGCGTTGAGGTCGGACGCGTCCGTTTCGCGAACCTGAGACGTCGCCGCGGCGAAATTTTGTTCCGCCCCCGTCGCGCCCGTCCCGCGTCGGCCGTTAACCCGCCCGCCCATCCCCGACGTCACGAGCTCGATGGCGTGCGCACCGTTCGCGGCGAGCCGTCGGCACTGCGCCACGCCCGCCGCGTTCAGCGGGTGGTCGAATTTCATCATCTTCATTAAATTGGTGTTCCTCGTCGCCTCGTTCCGTTCGGTAGAGTCAGCGTGTGGTCCAGTTGGAAACAAATGAGAAACGTGGAGGAGAGACAGGGAGAGAGATGGAGAGGTACGTAAAGTGAGCCCACTTACCACGCGCTCTCCCCGTGCCTGATGAAGTATATCCGCTTGCGTCTGATTGGTATGGGTCCGAGGTCGCGGCCGAGGGCGTCGGTGACCCCGGCGGAGTGCGCGTGCGGTACCTTGCGCAACGTGATGGTCCCCGCGACGCCGCCCCCGCCGTTGCCGCCGCGTTCGCCCCGGCCGCGTTCCAGCCGCCTGTGCAGGGTCAGCGAGAGCGATCCGTCTTCGTTCACCGCGCTGAGAGCGCACTGCGCTCGAGCCACGCATCGATCCCACGCCGCCGACTTCTCGGACACGTCCCATCCCGCGTATACCTCCACCACGAGCGTGTCCCCGGGCCTCGGGACGCATCGTAGGTCTCGCATCGTGCGCCAGACGATCCGGGACCCGACCTTCTCGCCGCCGTCCCCGGCGGACGCCGAGAGGGTGTGCGCGCGTACACCTTTCAGATCCCCCATCTGCGACACCACGCGGAGGGCGACGAAGCACGACTTGTGGCAGAGGCCGTCCGCGTGCTCGACGCCGACGAGGAGGTGCGCGTCCGGCTCGGCGACGCCGTCGTCGCCGCGCCGCGGCGGGGTGGTGTCGGGCGGCAGACCCGGGCCGCGGTAGGTGGGCACGCGGTCGCCGTACCTGAACTCGTGCGCCGATGCGTTCGTGGTCGATGCGCCCCGGAGTTTGTACCCGGGCGGGAGCTGGCTGTTGATGCTGTCGCTGGCGGACGCCGCCGCGGCGTTCAGCGCGGCGCCCATCTTCTCCTGCGAAGCCTTGAGGCTCTTGTGAATCCCCCTCATGGCCGCCTCGAGTCCTCCACCTAGCACTACTCCACGCCGCCCCGTGCTCTGCTGTAACAACGAATCTGCGCGGCGAGAAAACCAAGTCCGAGGCTGGCTGGCTCCGAGCGTGAGGCCAAAATCCGGAGGCGTCACCGTGCCAGATCACCCGACGCGCCTCGCAGGGATCGAAGCGTCGAACGTGTTCGGTGTCCATCGTCGGCGTCCACGGATCCACGGACGTGACGCACGCGCCAACCCGCGAGGACAGCGCACACCTCGGCGACTAAGACGCGCGGGGCAGATCGATCGGGCAAAGCAAAGCCGCGGGATCGGCACCAATTCAACGGGGAGAGGGTAAAATGAACGCGGCTCCGGCGTACGGCATGGATCAGGGCGACGGCAGCAAGGCTGCGCAGCTGCAGGCGCAGTTCAACCGCAAGTTCCAGCACTACCTGGACAAGTCCGTGCCCCATCTCAAGGAGCGATGGGGCGCCTTCGCGGTGGTGGTGATGATCTACATCCTTCGGTTCTCCTTTCTGCACGGCTACTACATCGTGACGTACGGCCTGGGCATATACAACCTCAACCTGATCATCGGGTTCCTCTCGCCGCAGGTCGATCCCGCGACGGACGGCCCCACACTGCCCACGACAGGCGCCGAGGAGTTCAAGCCGTTCGTCAGAAGGCTGCCGGAGTTTAAGTTCTGGTACCGGAGCATCCGGTCCTTCGTCATCGCGTTCTTCATGACGTTCGTGCCAATCTTCGACGTCCCGGTGTTTTGGCCGATACTGTTGATGTACTGGTTCATGCTGTTCTTCATGACGATGAAGCAGCAGATCAAGCACATGATCAAACACCGGTACGTGCCGTTCTCGTTCGGGAAGAAGCAGTACGGCAAGGGGGCGGGCAAGGGCGGCGCGGGCGCGAGCGCGGACGCGGCGTCAGCCGGGCTGAAGGACAACAAATGATGATTTTTGGACGTTTGACACGGCGACGTGAGGGCTGAGTCGCGCCCCGACGGTGTGTGCGGGCGTGGGATGCGGGGCGCGCGTCGGGGAAGAGGCTCGAGCGATCGCGGTGAGAGGAACGAGAGGGAGGGACGCGGAGATGTGCTCCCTGGTGTCATCACATAGAGTCGCGCTCGTATCAATGACACACACAAAAAGCGGAGGCGACAGATTCCATCCAGGCTGTCCCAAATCAGATGAGACCCGAGACAAGGGTCGCGGCGGGTGCCCTCGACACCTCTTGAAGGTGCCGTGACGCCGCGGGGAGTCACACTCAGATACGCGCGGGCCGTACCCCGCGGTCGACGCGATACTTCCGTAGAGTTCCTCGGAAGTCACCCGGCGCCGTATCGCCTCTCGTATCCCACCCGCGTCCGCCACACGCCCGCCCGCGTCCCGTCTCGTTCACGAAAGGTCACATCAACACGTCAGCTCGGCGAGTTTGAAAAAGCGTGCATCATGCCGGTATTGTACGCGGCGGTGGCTCGCGATACCGTCGTCCTCGCCGAGGCACACGCCGGCGTCAGCCGCGACGTCGCGGGGGTGAGCGCGATCGCGCGTCGCGTCCTCGAGGCTCACGGCACCGAGCCGGGAAACGCGCGCTCATCCTACGCCGAATCGGATCTCGTGTTTCACCTCCTGGAAGGCGTCGACTCCACCTACTTCCTCTGCGCGGCGGGCACACACGACGGCAAGAGGGTGCCGTTCGCCTTCCTCGAGGACGCCAGGCGCGAGTTCGTCCTGAAGCACGGCCGGGACGTCCGGTCCGCGGAGTATCTACCCCCGATGGCGCTCGACGCCAAGTTCGGGTCCGTCATGGCGAACAAGATTTTGGACTTTAACGCGGGCAAAGCGGGCGACGCGCTGGCCAAGGTACAAGGGGAGCTGGACGAGGTGAAGACCGTGATGCTGGACAACATCGAGCGCGTGCTGGAGCGCGGGGATAAGATCGAGCTGCTGGTGGAGTCGACGGCGCGGCTGCAGACGGACGCCGCCGCCTTTAGAGCGCAGACGAGGCGGGTGGCGAGGAGAATGTGGTGGAACAACACGAAGATGTTCGCCATCGGGTGGTTAATCTGCGTGTTCGTGTTGTACCTCATCGGCGCGCAGTTCTGCGGGTGGAACCTGTACCTGTGCTCGTCGGAGCACCACAAGCACAAGGCTGCGCAACACAAGGGTTGACGAGTTGGTAAACGCGAACGAGAGCCGAAAAAGCTCGAAAATCGAACACCGTGTAATAATAACATCAGCGCCGGCGTGCTCACGATACTACTACGCCTGTCCTGTTACTTCACCCGCTAATGTGTGTCGTTTAGGGTTAACCCTAACTCCCTCCCTCTCTACCTCTACGGTGTCCCATCACGCGTCGAACTTTGTGCAGTGCCAAAGGCCGTCGTTGAGGTGGTGCACCGTGTCCACCCCGATCCCTTTGTTCACGCTCTTGATGTCCGCCGTTGACATCTTGGTGATCCCGACCGCCAGCGCGTGTGTCTTCCCTTCCGCGTATATGGCCACCGGCACGTCCTCGTCCACGTCGTCGATGATGTCCGCGCCCGGCGATGTGAGCCCGGGGCACATGATGTTCGCGCCCTGGAACACGAATCGGATGGCGCCCTTGTCCACCCTCAGCTTGGGCATCATGTCCGGGTACTTGTGCAGGACGCGCAGGTGCGGGAAGTACGCGCCGTCCCTGAGCTGGAAGAACAGCGGGACGCCCTCGACGAGCACCACGCTGATCTTTGCGTCCGTCTTGGCGATGTTCATGACGCACTTCTTCGGGATGAGCTCGTCGAGGACCTCCTCCTCCTCCAGCTGCGGGTACTGCTCGGCGATCTTGCCGCGGATGCCGCGCTGCACCGAGCTCTTGAGCTGCTGCAGCTTGGGATCCACGTTCTCGCCGGGAGCGAACTTGCGGAACATAGTGGCGGCGGCGCGCGAACCCTATCTACTCCGAGCGCCTCGGTCGCGTCGAGTGAAGTGAGGTCGTCGTGGCGGCCGAACAGATAGCACTCGTAGGGCATCGTTTCGTCGATCAGTCCGCCGGGATTTTTTTTGGCAGTTTGTGATTTTGCGTTTCACAGAATTTCAGGTCCGTTTCGACCCGAACTTCCGAAAGGTCGCGCCGCCCTGCCACACTGGACGGCACCCCAGTCCCACTCACGTCACCTTACCGACCATGGGATGCGGCTCTTCCTCCCCCGTAAGTGAGTGGGATGCGGCTCTTCCTCCCCCAAAGGAAGCGCCAAAGGAAGCGCCAAAGGTAGGGTTTAGGGTCAGGGTTTCAAATGGAGCGCCAAAGGAAGCGCCAAAGGAAGCTCCAATTCCCACGAAAGAATGGGCCGGCGACGACGAGTACAACTCTTTGTTGGCCGATGCAAAGGCGTTTGAGGCCACTGGGGACAAGACCAATGAAGACTACTACCACGATCTCAGATGGAAATACGAGGACGTAAAGGACTATATGTTGAGCGACGACGCGGGCTACCAGTGGAAGGCCGTGATTCCCATCGCGGAGAAGCTCGTCGAGACGTTCAAGCACTGGGTGGACCATCCGGACCCGAACTGGGAGGACCCGGCGGATGAGCTGTCGGACGCGACTTTAGGGTACGCCGAATCCATCGCCGAGGTTGGCCAATGCAACGCGCAGGTCCAGCAGTGGGGCCCGTGCACCGCCTGGTTCAAACGAGCCATCGGGGTCTTGAAGGATTACACGCCGCATGGAGACGAACACGCGGCGCGAAGAGACGAGTTGGTCGCCGAGTACCAAGAGTTGGTGAAGATGAGCGACGGGTTCGCGGCTTCCCCTTCGGCTTTTCCGGCTCTTTATCGAGGAGACGACGCAACGGGAGTCGAGTAGGCGCGGATCATCACACGCATGTACTGAATAAAAGATGTTATTTTCACTTTACGACGTAATCGCGATTTGTCACTCACTTCACTGCGTGTTCGCGATGGCGTCCACGGACTCCTCCGTGTGCTCGAACGTCTGCTTAGGGTAGGCGCCCGCGATGGACTCCGTGACCCCTCTGCCACCCGCGGGCGCCGCCGTCCTCCCCCCGGGGACAACCTCCCACTGAAGGATGGACGCGTCGTTACCGCCCGCGCTGAAGAGCTGCGTGCCATCCTTCATGAACCGAACGTTGGTCACGTGCGAGCTGTGCCCGCCGTACGTCACCGCGCGTCCGCCGAGCGCCGGCGACTTGAACAGGGAGACGACGCCGCGGTCGTCGCCCGTGGCCACGACGCGCTCCTCCCGGCCGCCGTCGCCTCGGACGACGGTGACCTCGCAGGAGTTGACGTCGGTGCCGTCGGAGCCCTTGTACCACACGCCGGTGGCCTGGAAGCCGAGCACGCCGGTCCATCCGTCCCATGCGACGTCCTTGGTCTCGGACGAGCGGACGATCTGGACACCCTTGGGCATGTGCCAGTAGAGAATCTCGTAATCGCCCGAGTTGGTGAAGAGCGTGGTGCCATCCTTGGACCAGCCCATGTGCGTGATGAACGAGGAGTGGCCCTTGCACACGCCCACGAGCTCGTACCGGTTACGACAGTCGTACACATCCACGTAGTTGTCGTGTGAACCGACGGCGAGGTACCTGCCGCCGACGGGATCGTCCGGGTGCGCGGGAGAGAACTTGAGGTCGGAGATCCACTCGTCCCGCCCCTTCGGCCGTTTGAGCTCGGCGACGCGGACGAGGGAGTCGTGCTTGCCGCCTTGGATGCTGTGGGTGTAGATCTGCACCATCCCGCCCATGGTACCCGCCGCGCACGTCTCCCCGTTGGGATGGAACGCCACGCATCGCACGGCGTCAGTGTTGAAGGACGTGTTCGGGATGCGCTTGATCTGCGCCGGGTCTTCAATCATGCGAGCGCGAGCGACAACCTTCCTGGGCTTCTCGGGCTCGACGTCCCAGATGCGCAGCGTGCCGTCGTCCGAGCCGGTGAGGATCTTCGGGAGGGTGGGGTGGACGGCGAGGCCCCACACCTCGCCCTTGGCGTGCGCCTCGACGATGAGTCGCGCCTCGTCGGAGATTTCCCAAATCTCGCCGCACTTGGTGCCGCACAAAACCTTGGACTTGACGTCGGTGGTGATGCTGCTCACCGCGGCGGGGGTGCCGGACTCCGCTGACGTGATCTGGATGCGGTGCAGCGGCGTGACGTCCGAGGCTTTCCAGAACGCCACCACGCCGTCGTCGCCGCCGGAGAAGAGAACGTTGGAATCGTGTAGGCAGAACACGGCGTTGATCTTGCCGTTGTGAGCTGGGACAACCTTCACGAGCTTCATGTCGGGGTTGAAGACGTACAGCTTTCCTTTCTGTCCGCCGACGACGCACAAGCCCTCCGGGGTGAAGCACGAGGAGTAAAAGTTCTGCCACTTGCCGAGGTCGCCGAACTGCGCCTTCTTGGGCTTGAACACCTGGCCCTTGACGATCGGTGACTCCTTGCTCCAGCACGCCTTGACCACCTTGATGTGCTTGACGCCGGTGGTGACCAAGTCGCCGGAGAAGGGCGACCAGTTGATGCCGAGGATCTTCTCGCGGTCAGCCTTGTACCAGGCCAGCAAAGTCTCGGTGCGCCACTCGTAGATGGCAACCTTGTGCTCGTCGTCCTGGCCCACGCACGCGACGAAATCGCCGCACGGCGAGAAGCAGAGCGCGGTGACCGCCTTCTTGTGGAACCCCTCCAACACCGCCAGCGCCTTCATGCTGGCGCTGTCCCAGACCACAACCTTGGGGTTCTTGCCAATCTCGCCGGTGGCGAACACAACCTTGTCGGGGTGCCGCGCCATGCACAGGATGTCGTCGCTGTTACCCTCGGCGACGTCGTCGGACTCGGGGTTATCGGTGACGTGCTTCTGCGTCTCATACACCGGGTTGTACACGACGCCCACCGCGGCGGAGTGGTAGCAAATCTCACCCTTGTCGTTGTAAAACGCATTCTGCCTGGTGTCGTACCCGCGGAAGCCGTAGACCCATCGGAGAAACAGCGTGGTATCGGGCGGATCGTACGTGGTGGATTCCTTCTGCCACCAGGTGGGAACCTCCGTCTGGGATAGGCAAGGCTTGCCCGTCATCGGCGAGCGGTAGCCTTTTCGGCATCCGAGCTCCGCGAGGGAGTGGTTCTTGTACGGGTTCGGGTGGCCGTTGTGCGCGTTGACTGGGGTGTACACGGACTGGCCGTTCTCCATCCCGGAGTTGACCATCAAGATGGACTTGGACGAGACGGCGTTGTCGTAGGTGCAGTTGTCGTCGTCGTCGGAATCGGTGTCCGAGTCGACCCAGTCGGGAACGACGGGGGTGGTCGGGGATAACGCCCGAAGCTTAGCCTCCTCCTGCGCCTTGTACGCGGCGGCAGCCTTGTCCGCGGCAGCCTTGTCGCCGAGCGGGTCCTTGGAAGGGGTCTCCTTGACGGACAGCTTGGGGGAGGTGGAGACGGCCATCGCCGCGGCGAGGGTCCGGGTGGTAGCCGTTCCGGGGGGAAGCGTCTGAACGCCGAATTGCGAGCCGGACATGTGGCTCCGTTCAGTGGCGCCGGTGCCGGGCCTGGAGGACCCCGGGACGTAGTCGGGGCCCTCGTTGTCCGGGTCCTTGTGCCGCCACACGAGGACGCATCGGTCGCCGCCGCCGGTGGTCACGAGCCATTTGTCGTTGCTCGAAAACTCGCAGTTGGTGACGTGAGCGCTGTGACCCCAGTACTCCCGGTGCGCGGACTCGCCGATGTTCGCGGGGTACCGCGACAGACGCACGCGGCCGTAGTCATCCGCGGACGCGATCACGCGCTCGCCCTCTTCCCAGTCGCCCTTGTTGCATCGCGCGACGGCGTTGAGATCCCCGGGCATCATCGTCGGCGACCACAAGCCTTGCGTGGGCCAGCCGCACGGGAGCGACCACGTGGCCCACTCCGCGTTCGCGACGGTCGGGTCCGTCGCCAGCACCTCGTCGCACTGCGGCGCGGTGAAGAACTTGATCTCGCCGTGCGCGGTGTTGACCTGGATGAAGCGTGAATCTTCGCTCCAGTCGAGGTGCGTCATCGCGAGCTTACCGGCGTCGTCGGGGTTGTACTTGCTGCCCAAGGCGGCGGCGTCGGGGTTGGTCACCGGCTCCGTCTGGTCCACGAGCCTGTACCCACCGTCCGTGCCGTTGAAGACGTCGAGGATGCGGAGCTGGCCATCCTGGCAGGTGACGCCGAGGAACTTGCCGTCGGGGGAGTAGCGCAAGTTGGTGATGGGCGCGCCGCTCTCGTCATCCGCGTTGACGTTGACGTTGACGGACGCGACGACGGAGTTGTTGCTGAGGTCCATGACGGTCACCTTGCCGTTCGTGGTGCCGCACGCGACGTGCTCCACGGAGGGGTGCCACGCGACGGATCGACCCGCGCCGGGAAGTCGCTTGTGCGACGTCATCTTCTTGTTCTTGAGGGACCAGATGCGCAGCGTGTTGTCCTCGCCGACGGTGGCAAACTTGGGCTTGTTCGGGTGCATGCACAGCCCCCAGACGTCGCCGATGTCCTTGCCCGTGCGCGGGTCCACCGCCGCGGCGTGGCCTTGGATGACGAGCTTGGCGGAAGCCGCGGCTACCTCCCGCGTTTGCGAGATGTCAATCTCAAAAACCTCCGAGGTGGACGTGCCCACCGCGAGGGTCCGGCCGTCCACGGTGGCCGCGAGGGCGCGGATGGACGGCGACCGACCGCTCTGGAACGAGAGCGTGGAGTAGTACTCGTCCAGCATCGTCTCCTTCGCCTTGGCGAGGTTGAGCTCGAACATCGGCTGCATGAACACGGACCAGAGCTTGATCTTGCCATCCTTGCCGGCGGTGACCAGCGCCTTGCCGGTGAAGCACATGTCGTGGATGGGCCCGTGGTGCACGCCGGTGAACTTGCGAACCGCGCGCACGCCGCCTTCCTCGTACTTGTACACGTCGCCCTTGACGGTACCCCCGAAGGTGCTCCCGTCGGGGAGGAACGTCAGGGAGATCACCGAGCACGCGGCGTACCCTTTCCTCGCGCCGTGCGAGTACACCGCGGGGGTGCATCGGAGCTGATCGCCATCCACCGCGAAGAACTTCATGCTCTTCGTGCCGCCCACCACGAGGCGCCCGTCCGTGGGGTTCCACTTCATGCACAGCGGCGTGGCTCGGCCGAAGATGTCGAAGAATGCGCACGACACGAGCTTGCCGCCGTACGCGCCGCCGATGTCGTCGTCCGGGTTCTTCTCCCATTCGTGCACCGCGACGGTGTGCTCCGGGTCCGCGCCACACGACGCGAGGTACTTGCCGTCCGCGGAGAAGGCGAGGAGCATGATGGACGCGTTGTGAGCGCCGCGAATGGACGCGACGCGAGCGCCGTCTGAAGCGCGCCACACGTGGATGGCTGGCTGGTTTCCAACCTGCCCGGTGGCGACGTACTGTCGTGACGGGTGCATGGTGAGGCACATGATGTCGTCGTCGTGCAGGTCGAAGAAGTTCTGCTTGCGCGTGGATGTGTTCATGGTGCATCCGACCCCCGCGGCGTGGTAACACAGTTTGTTCTCGTCGGAGTAGCCGAGGTTGCTTCTGCAGTCGTGCGCGCGGTACCCGTGGACGAACTCGAGCTTGAGGGTGTCGTCCGGGAGCTTGAGTGCGTCGGATGGGAACTCGTCGGGATACTGCGCGGGTTTCTGGATGTTGTGCGCGCATGGCATGATGTTGTACTTGCCGCCGAAGGGGTGGAGGGACAGGCGGCCCTTGCGCGGGTCCAGAGTTGGGATTCCCGCCGACGGGGTCTTCTTGGTGGCGATGAGTCGCTCGTGGTCGGCGGCGAGGTCGGAGTCGTAGCCCTCGTTCTCGACCGGTTCATTAGGGTCGATCTCGGACTCGGAGAGGATGTCCTCGGCGCTGAACTGCCCGGTCGACGCGCCCGCTCCCATGGTGACTTCTACTCAGAGGGCTCACTATCGGCAAATTGGTGCGCCAACGGGTCGAGGATTGTGGATCCGCGTCTCGGGCGTGCGAACCCTTTCGCGTTCGGTTTAACGAACGGGTTTCGGGCGCGGTGTGGTCCGTGCGCCGGCGACGCGAGGAAGTCTCGCGGTCACGTGAGTCGGTACACGCGCTGCGGCGCCCCCGAAGTCTGACCGGCGCGGAAGAATCGTGGATTTGTAAGCAACGGGAGCGGAAAAGGTTGACCGGATTTGGAATCACCGCGGCTCTTTTCAGCTGTCTTTCCCCTGACTGTTCGCTCGTACGAAGGTACAAATAATACGAATTACGGGGTCAAACTTGATAGCACTAGTGATACTGTTGCTGAAAAGTTGCCCCTAATTGGCTGGACAGCTGGAGAGAAAGCGCGGTCGTGGATCATCCGAACGACCACGTACCACGACATCGCCTCGGACGTAACGAACCTCGGTGGCACTCTTCTGAACACGCCATCCGCGTCGATTCATTCAACGATGGCAGCGGCCGCGGCGAGGGCGTACGACCTCGTGGTGTGGGGCGGGAGCGGCTTCACCGGCCGCCTCGCCGCCGAGTACCTCGCGCGCAGGTACACCCCCGGCTCCCCAGATCCCTCCGCCCGAGGGAACGTCGAGCCCGTCCGGTGGGCCATCGCGGGACGGGACAGGGCGCGGCTCGAGGCCGTCCGCGACGTCATCGAGACGAAACACCCGCACGCCAAGGGCAAGATCGACATCCTCGTCGGTACCAACGACGATCCCGCCAGCCTGGAGAGCGTCGCCGGCAGCGCCAACACGGTGCTGTCGTTCGCGGGGCCGTTCGCGATCTTCGGCCAACCCATCGTGTCCGCGTGCGTCAAGTGCGGCACCGACTACTGCGACATCACCGGCGAACCCACGTTCATCCGCGAGACGATCGAGAAACACGACGCCGCCGCCAAGGCAACCGGCACCAAGCTCGTCTCATGCGTCGGATACGACTCCGTGCCGTGGGACTTGGGCGCGTGGGCGGTGGCTAAGCATTTCAGAGAACGCGGCGACGAGTGCGTCCGCGCCGTCGGCCACGCGGGGAAGGCCAAGGGCGGGGTCAGCGGCGGGACGATCGCGTCCGCGATCAACCTCATGGAGACGACGCCGTGGGACGTCCTCAAGCGCATGGGATCCCCGTTCTTCCTCTCCGGCGGCGACCCGAAGCCCGGAACCGACGTCGACGCTAAAGCGTTGTGGAAAACGCAAAGCGGGTACAAGTTCGACGAGGACACCAAAAAGTGGACGATGCCCAGCGTCATGGCGGGCATCAACACCAAGGTGGTCGCGCGGTCGTGGGCCATCGACACCGCCGGCGTGTACGGCCCGAAGTTCGCGTACGACGAGTCGGACCTGTGCTCGGGGCGAGTCGCGGCGGCGTCGGGCACCGCTCTCATCGGACTCTTCGGCGCCATGCTCATGTTCCCGCCCACCAGGTGGCTCCTCCGCGAGTACGTCCTGCCCAAGCCCGGCGACGGCCCGAGCGAACAGTTGCGCGAGGGTGGGTACGCGAACATCTACGTCGTCGGGACGGGGGGTAAGAACGGTGACAAGGCGGCGGCGCACATGGAGTTCAACGGCGCCGACCCCGGGTACAAGGGAACCGCCGCGCTGGCGGTGGAGGCGGCGCTGTGCATGGCGTTGCCGTCGGAGAAGGCTAAGCTGGCGCCCGGTGGTGGGTGCTTAACGCCGGCGACGGCGCTGGGGCAGACGCTCGTGGACAGGATGAACGGGTCGGAGAACTTTCGGTTCACGGTCAAGCCCCTGGAGGACACCGTCATTAAGGGTTGACAGCTTTTAATTGGGGATAATGACGTCGAACATAACAAACGTGGTTGCTGCACGTCGGGGGCAGGAGCAACAGGGCCAAGGAGGAGTTCAAGTCGGAGCTCGACGACGTGTTGAACCAACTGCCGGAATACATGTGAGCCAAGTAGCGGATCGTGTAATGTGTCGAGTATTGTCATTACAACAGAAAGTTTTGGGTGGTCATAACACGTACGAGTAGATACATTTATGAGAGCGCCTTTCCAAAGCGAGTCACTTAGTTTGGGCGGGCAACATCAGAGAGCAAGGTAACAGGGATGTGGAGTCATCAATATATGTACAATGGCGCAGCCGCATTCAACCAGGACATTAGACCGTGGAGTACCGTGCAGGTCACGAACATGTGGAGGATGATCCAAGGTGCAGCCGCATTTAACCAGGATATTCGCAATCGGAACACTGCGCAGGTCACCACCATGACGAAGGTAACTTCTTAGAGTGAAAAGCATAGGGCGGCAATGATCAAAGCCGATAACATAGAAAGTGAGTGCGCGTTGCTCTTGGCAAGAAACTGTGTATCATTGCGAGAGCAGCCGATACCATTCCAATCAGGGGTAATCCATGTCTTGTCTGTGGCGGTGCAAGCTGCTTTGGTTGCGTACTCAAAAGAGATGCAATCTTTTGAAGTTTTGTCAACGCCTGCCTGCTGATGAGAGTCACGGCAGGTGAAGCCGTTGCCCATTCCATAGCATTGATCGCACGCGTTTGCATTCTCATTATTGCCGACTCCATAGAAAGCAGCGCAGCACGCGCCGTCCGGGGCGTTGTCGATGAACTGACCGGGAGGCGGTGGAGGAGGAGGGGGTGGGTAAGAGGTGTTGGTTGCTGGGCATCCAAATCCGCCGTTCGATGAGGAATCAAACCATGTGCAATCTGAACACGCTGCCTTACACGCGGTTTCGTCGGCGTATGTGAACGATATGCAGTCCTGACTCGTACTGCTTACGCCCGCCTGCTGATGCGAGGGGCGACACTCAAAATTCTCCCGACTGCAAAAGCCACACTGGGCATCCTCATCGCCATAATATGCTGCGCAACAGCTTTTGGCGGGCGCTTGCGCGTGCACGAAGCCGATGAGACATGCAAGAAGGAGAGCGTGAACGAGGAGGATGTACGAGCGGAGCATGACGCGTGTGTGAGGGCGCGAAGGGTTCTGTGTTCGACCCCGGGATGCAAGGATCGGGAAAAACGAAGGGAAGAAAAGAGTAATCCCCAGATTCTTCTGGATACGATCGTAAAAGTATTCTCAACGAGTATTTAGTCAAAGAAGTAGAAATAAGAAAATCTTGTCGCGAGGTCGAACAGAACTTTCTCGCGAGGTCGAACAGAACTCTCAAAAATGCGCAACTAGATAAAAATCAACACCTAAAGGATGATCACTCGACGCACGGATCAGACGTCCATCACGGCGGACTCCACGCCGGCGCCGATGCCCACCTCGCCCACCGCGATCTTCCCCACGCCCTCGTCGCCCCAGTTGAGCCACGAGTTGACCACGATCCAGTAATACCCGTCGCCCTCCCCGGCGTCTGGATCCGCCTTGCCCCAGCCGATCACCTTCACGACGTGCCCGCCGTGGTTAGCGCCGCGGGTGGACACACCGCGGCTCTCCCGAAAGACGCCGCTCTTGTACGCGTAGAACTCCTCGTAGATGTCCCCGGCGTACGAGCTCACCGGACCGTTGTGATAAATCTCGTTGGCGACGCACCCGTAGTCGAACGACGGGCAGTCCACGATGGCCTTGACCTTGAACCCAACCTTGGTTTCGCCGTCCACGCACTGCGTGGGGCACCGCGGGGTAGGGAACACCTCGCACGGGTGGTGGCACGGGCTGAACGGGTACGGCGCACAGCTGTGCGGGTCGTGGAATCCACCCCCCGTGACAACTCCGTTGGTCTTTGCGAACTCGTACGCATCCGCGGATTCGCCGCCTTCGCACCCGAAACTACCCGCGCTGCACGCCAACAGCTGGAACGGCGAGAGCTCCGAGTTAACCGCCCCGTC
>ENA-UOXV01004832-UOXV01004832.1-marine-metagenome-genome-assembly--contig:-NODE-4832-length-15193-cov-6.409433_pt1 | contig 15193 bp, 7 predicted proteins | sample MGYA00238165_ERZ766961 | MGnify/ENA primary metagenome ERZ766961 (study PRJEB28924, sample SAMN03173240) | marine metagenome | biome: Marine; feature: Water; material: Subsurface seawater | place: North... | reverse complement strand
CCGCCGGCCGCCTCGTCTACGCCGCCTGCAGCTGCCGCGTCATCGCCGCAGCCGCGCTCAGGAGGGCCGCGCAGCAAGCCCCGCAGCAGCAGCGGAGCGACGCCGCCAGCGACTGCCAGCGGCCGCACGCCGGAGGGCTCACGGCTGCGTGAGGCGACGCCTGCGTCCTCAGGGTCCGAGGCGTCAGGGCAGTGGGACGTGATGCCCGGCAGCGGTACCAGCGCGCCGCGCCGGCGGAGCGGCGCGTCGGAGCGGAGCGAGGGGGGAGGAACCGATCTCGACCGGTCTGGATGGTCGATTCGCCCAGAGGTCGCCGGATTCGTCCGCGCCGTGCGAGGGCAAATGCATGCCGACTCGGACTCGGACTGAGGACCGCAAGGGCGGCCAGCGGCCGTGCCGCAGCCGTAGGTGACACTGAGGTGACGACGGTTTTTGCCTAGTCCTGTTGCGGTAGAGGGCAGGGTATGAATTATGCAAGAGAGTCTGTGGGAGCATGGGCGTGTCGTGTGCTTGCCCAGCGGCGCTGCAGCAGCAAGCATCGGCCGTGCCCCGCATCCGTGCCACACGCATCCGTGCCACAAGTGCATTCAAAAACGGGGCCGTCCGCTCCGTTCCGCACCAGGCCGCGCCGCGCCGCTAGTCCACTGCACTAGGGGAGTGCACCGACGCTGCGAGGATAAGCTCGAGGGAGCCCTGCAGGCGGAGGAGCTCTGCATCGAGCGCAAGAACCTCGTGCACCCGCCAGCGCAGCTTCCAGAACATCTCGTCCACCTCGGGCGCCCGCCCAAGCACCGTCGCGTAGAGTTCGAGTAGCACGTGCCCGCAGTCACAGAGCAGCGACGCAAAGGCCTGGTCGGCCATGTACTTGCAGAGGAAGCGGAGGATCGGAAGAACTGACTCCTCGTCGCGTCCTGAGAGCGCAATGCGCAGCGCGTCGCGCAGCGTGAGCTCGTGCAGGACCGAGACCACCACCTGGGGCTGCGCCGTCGCCAGCGCAGCGTCCAGCGCGGCGCCGTAGTGGAAAGCCTTGAGCATCTTGTCGTAGGGCGCCAGGCGCGCCTTGCGCACGTGCTCCACGCGGAAGTCGTCCTCCGCCGCGCTGTCGCGCTGCCCGCGCACAAAGTAGTGGTATGTGCCAGCGCGTGGCGCGCGGCGCGCCACCACTTGGGCGCGCTCGCCTGCGCCCTTGATGTTGCGCGCGCGGACAGTCAGGAGGCCCGAGGCCATACCAACGGCCACGGTGCCCGCCTCCGGGGAAACAGCGCAAGACAGGATCGGCTGCGTATAGTCGAACGAGTACCGCACGCGGAACTCGCCCACGTCGTACACCTTGAGGTGGTGGTCGAGAGAGCCTGAGAGAACCCGCCCGCCCTCCGCGTCCATGGCAAGACACGTGATCGGCTTCGAGTGGTTGCTAACCGACTGCAGCAGTCGCCCACCCGCCAATATGTCCCACACCTTCATCACGTTTCCCCCGGCGGTGACCAGCACGCCCCCGCCCAGCAGGATCAGAGACGCCTGCACGGGCTGCCCGTGGTCCACGGATGCCACGCTCTTCCCCGTCCTGCAGTCCCACAGCTTCACCGTATGGTCGTAGCTCCCGGAGGCCCATATCTCCGGCGACGCTGGAGACGGCGCTAGGCTCCGAACGTGGTCCGTGTGTCCCGTCATCGTCAACGTTGCCTCGCCGGTCGCGACGTCCCAGAGCCGCACTGTTGCGTCGTCGCTCCCGGAGACCACGTGCAGTTTGTCATCAGAAAACCCGCATGCGTGCACAGCCTTGGTGTGCCCCCGCATCAATCGCAGCATACCGCCGTTTGTGGCGTCGAATACCTTCAAGTCCGTCTCCTCGCCAGACGCTACAAGCAGCTTCCCGTCGCGACGGAAGCTTGCACAGTACACCACGTCCTTGAATCGGCTCACTGTCCGCTTGACTGCCTTACCACGCGCACCATAAATCTGCACCCTTGTTGAGTTGGTCGCTGCGAAGTCGTGCGGAGCCACAGGCGAGTATGTCACACAGTGCACAGCAGCGTAAGCCTTGTGCGATGCAGTAGTCTTGAATCGCCGCCAGAACTTGTGCTCTGGCGTCTCCTCCTCACTGCCCTTTCGCGGGCGTGATACTTCGACTTTTCGGTACGAAGCCCCCGCGTCCATAGCCCAATCATCCATCCTGCAGCCTGCTCTTGCGCGCTCCCGGCCCCAAGTGAACAGCAGAATCGCAACACCCACACGTGCACAACTTTTTAAGAATGTTGACTTCTGTTTCCTGAGTCGGGCCCGCCTCCGAACGCTGGTAGGAGTTTGTGTCACGCACTGAGCACGGCAAGCTCCTGGTGCGGCATGTCGGTCGCATACAAGGAAGCTCTCGCGGAGCTGCGCAGGCGGTTCCAGGACGGTGAACTCGGAGATGAGGCCTTTGAGCGTGCAAAGGTTGGTGCCCCTGGGAAACTCGCTCAGTGGTGTAGGCGGGTCGTGAGACCCTTCCGCACTCGTGGGCTGGGCAAGTGCCATTCCAGTGAATGCGGCGGTTGCCATTGGCCGCAATGCTCAAGACACGCGGGATTTTCACGCTACGTTGTTGTAAGACTGGTTTGTCTTGCGGCATTGACTCACGTGGAGCTGCCTCACCCCCACGGGCAGTTGGCACTCAAGAAGCAGGATGCTGAGCTCAAGGAAAAAAATGAGCCGTCCCCGGCTGACGGACGCAAGGAGACAGCAGATGCCGATGGTCAGGACGAGGTTTGCTTCTCGTGGCAAGCATAATTTTTGCTTAAAACGGATTGGCCAGGATGCCAAGTGCGCCTTACTGTATCGTGCTGAAGGAAGGACCGTTGGACAACACGCAGCGGCACGGCAGTGAGAGCATGAGCGGGCCCGCAGGTGCGGCGACTGGTGCGGAAGGTGAAACACGGCAGGGAAAAAGAGTTCAAGGAAATGCTCGCCAAGAACCCTACGCTCGCCGGCGAGGCGACAGACCCGGTGATGCGACGCCGCCCTGGACCCGGCCTGCGCCGCACGCACCCAAACCAACGATGCTGTCATCCGCGCGCAGATGACGGGCAACACGCTGCTGCACATCGCGGCGGTGAATGGCCACAAGCGTATCGCCAAGGAGCTGCTCCGCCACGCGCAGCATCTCGATGTCTGGGCAGGCGCCGCCCTCGCCCGCCTGCCATCCCCCCCGCTTCTTCGGCTGCCTCAAACTGCAGCTCGTATGTGTCGAAGAGAGATGAACAAACTTTTCTGCCGTTTGACTTTCCGCGATTATCTATGAGCACTATCTACGCGCGCCTATCGTGCGAGCCTCAACTGGTGCCCGGCTGCGTCACCGATCGCTTGGCCCTGAGAGGGTGAGCGCGCTCCCGCGCGTGCAGTGAACGCCAAGGGGCAGTCCGCGGTCGACCTTGCGCGTGAGTTCAACTTCCCGGAGCTTGCCGAGTACGCGCCTCACCCCTGCTTGGATTCCAGGCCCCGCTCCCCCTGCAGCCAGCTGGGGCATTCTCAGAGCCAACAGCGGACGGGGAAAGCGGCACCGGTTCTGCACGCATGCGTGGAGTGCACGCGCGGACATCCCGCTGGGGCATCGCGCGCTGTTTGCGGCCTGTTTTGCGCGTGCGCCCACCTGTACCCGCTGCGTATCCTGCGCGAACGCTCTCCACGGCTACGAACGCTCTAACGCCCTGCGCGCTGAAGGTACCTGCGCGAAAAGCTGCCCGGGATCACCGAGCAGGGCGGGGAGGCCGCGGCGGCCGCGGCCGACGAGACGCGGGAGGCGGAGCTGGAGGAGGCAGTCCAGGAGCTGGCACGTATGAAGGACGAGCGGGCGCGCATGGAGGCGGAGCTTGAGGTCCCGCGCCACGCCAAGCAGGCCGGCCGTGGTGCGGCGGGTGCCCAAGTGCGGGGGGTCCCTGGGGCCTTGCAGCCGCGAGCGGGCGGTTAGAGAGGTCTGCGCGCGTGGCAGGCGCGGCTCCAGGAGGTGGAGCGCGGGAAGGAGACTGAGACCGGGCGGCTCGAGCGCGAAAAGGTGCCAACGTGCGCCTCCACCCCCGCGCCGCGCTCTCCGCTGCCGAGACTCGGTGCCGGGCAGTCATCGCAGAGGGCGCTGCGTGGGCGCGTGGCTCGAGCCAGCGCGCCCCCTCGCTCGCTGTCACGCCCATTGCGGTGCGGTGAGCGCGCGCTCGGCGCCGCGGAATCCAGGCGGAGCTGCAGGAGGCGCTGCGAGCGGAGCGGGAGGAGGCGCTGCGAGCAGAGCGGGAAAGCTCCTCAGCGCTGATCGACGCGGAGCGAGCCAAGCGCGAGGATCTTGAGCGGCAGGCCGCAGCCAAGGCTTGCCCCCCGGCCTCCGCCATCTGCATCCCACAATCGACTGCCGGACCTAAAAGCAGATTTATCAGTCCCGCACACTTCCCCTGGGCTTTGCCAGCTGATGACCACGCTTCTCTCAGGAGGACGAAATGCGGGAGCTCCGCGCGGCCCTCGAGGCTGCGACGCGCACCAACACGGAGGCTGCAGCTGCGGCTGCAGCTGCACCGCATCCAAGAGTCGAGAGCGAGCCAGCGGCTGTCGCGATCTCTCCCGCGACGCCAGCCGGTGCGCCCCACCGCGCAGCTCCCAGGCCCACGCGCTCCTTAGGCTCTCAAAACCCGAAACCCTGGCCGAGCATATGGCTCCACCTCCGACGCCGCGCTGCGTGCATGGCGCGTATGGACGTAAATGTGTATGCGGCCGCAAGCGAACGGCCGCATGTGTTGCAATGAGACATACGACGCTTCAACGTGATGCGCGGCGACGCGACGTGCAGACGACGACAGCCCTGCTGCGCGCGCTCCAGCGGGTATGTCGCAGCTTGGCTTAGGCGGGGGAGCGCTGGCGTGGGGAGGAAGCCCCTGTGATCCGCTGGGTCAGTCGATGCAGCATGAGAAGGTACGTGCCCACCTTATCCTACCTTTCGCGCCCCACGTAAATATCTGCGTCAGTTTCGGCCTTGAGGCCACGGAGCGGTGCTGTTGCTCGCCAGCCCGCGGTGCAGCAGCATCTATGACGGCCGCTCCGCGCCATTCCCGAAATCAGGCGAGACTGCTGGCGGAGTTTGACGTGCGGCGTAAGGAGCTGGAGGCGCAGCAGCAGTTGGAGCAGGTGCCGCCGGCGTCCGTGCCATCCCTGCCCCCTGTGCGCATCCGTCTTGGCGGCGGAGGCTACCCAGGCACTCCCCGCGGGGGGCAAGGCGCTCGCCGTGCACGTGCGCACAGCGATCGACCAGGCCCTCGACCAGAGCAGTGTCGGCGGGGATGCGTTTGGAGGGGGCTCACTCCCTGGAAGAGGTGTGGTGTCGTGTGAAACGACTCAGACGATGCATGAGCTTCCGCCCGCGGGGTTCCCCGCGGGCTGAGGCGCGTTCGGCGGAACGCGGGGCGTGCAGGCGCGCCAGGAGCGGCTTGTCCAAGACCTGCTCGCGCTCAAAAAGAAAAAGCGGGAAGCGAGCGTGCGCAAGATTATCGAGCCCGTCGCCGCCCCCGCGCCCGCGCGCGAGTGAGCCGGCCTGCCGTGGGCGTGTGCGCCTCGCCGTGGGCGCTGTGGTACACCTTCGTGGGTAGCTCTTGAATGAAAATGAATGCTCCTGCTCGGCGACGCAGGCGCCTCAACACAACCCATTTCCTCCGCGCTTTCGGACTCACGCGAAAGAATTTTTCAACCCAAGGTTGACAATCCCTGTTACACGGCGTTGATACACGGCCATCAATTTGCTCTCATTAGTTGGGACGTAAGGGGTGATGCTTTTTTTTCCCGAAAAAATATGTCGAGCGAAAAAAACAAAAGAAAACAGCATGCCCTTGCGTGATTGGAAAAAAACGTCCTCGGTGATAAAAAGATCAAACAAGCTTAATCAAGCAGAGGCGTGTGGCAACTCATACGTCCTTTTGCAATTTTCTAATGTCACTCAATGACATTGAGACTCGACGATTTAGCGTTTTGGATGTGCCAGCACAGGAAATAATGCAGAAGAGTCAGGGGGGGGACTCTTGTGCACAAGAAGGAGAAACGCTGCTTCTGTGCTTGTGGTCAATTGTGAGCAACGAGGTGTGACTTAGCACATGTGCAGTATTCTTCAATAAATTTCGCAGTGCCTCAGCAGCGCACTTGCCACTAGCGTCAACACACGTGAGTCTCTATTGACTGGCAGCGCTCAGGAAGCAGACCAGTGCACCACCACAATCAGCGTCCGATGGTCGTGCTGATCGTGGTGCGCAGGACTAATCCTGCAATCGCGTTTTCGTCCTAGGAATCATCCGAACGAGGACCGTCGCCTACCGTAACTTTGCGCCGTTGCTCACGCGCCACGTGAGCCGGCGAGGACGCAGAACTTTGCTGAGTGTTTGCAGTTGCTTGGATGCCATCATCACCCATGATCGTGGGTTGTTTCGCGTCAAGCACAGGCAGTGGTGCTCCGTCAGCAAACACCATGTCCGCCCCAATATTCAGAGTGCTCTCCTTCTCTATTTTGCCCGGCACGCCAGCTGAATGCAGGGAAGCAGCTCCATCAAGGTCGATACCAAGCTTCTTTGCAGCACGCACAGCATTGCGCTCCTTTTTCTCTTTGTGCTTGCGACGGCGCTCTGAGCGTGCGGCCTGCTTCTCCTCCTCTGTTGGCTCCGCCCGATGGTCAAGAACCATTGCGTGCGCAGCCTCCTCATCAATCAACTCGCCGAAGTCTTGGAAGTGTTTCGTGATAACAGCCTGCCGTTCAAGCATTGAAGTCGTGCCCATCGGCCCGTGCATGAGCTTGCCAGCGTCACCATCGTGAACTGCCGCTTCGTCGTCCTTGTCGTCCAGGTGATCGCCGTCCTTCTCTTTGTCATCAATTCCAAACAGCCTCATTGACGAGAATGAAGCGCAACAGGCAAGGTATACTCCAACGCACATGAAGAAGAAGATGATTGAGCCAATGCCAATCGTAATCTTGGCCCAGAGCTCGATATCGGGGATCAATACTTTCTCAGCGACCTTCGGGGGCGTTTGCGTCTGAACAGCACGGTCCAATGTGCCGGGGGCTGGTTGGTATGAAACGGCAGCGAGAGGGCCGTGGAAGCTCGTCGCCAGGGCAAAGACAATTCCCGTGTTATAGTCGACAGAGCCTTCCGCGCGTGGCTGGTACTCGAGAATTTCCCACTCGTTGGAGGTGAGGTTCAGCTGTGCTCCCGCAATTGCTAGGTTGCCATAATCTTGTTTGGCGTCAAATGTCAGCGACACAACCATTGGCGAGGACAGCCGGATCGCCGAAGGCCCGAGGTTCAGGTAAGGACCAACGACTGCTTTCACGGTATCAACGGCTGCACGTCGAGCGCTCTGATCTTCAGCAGCGGCGATCCCGACACGGCGGACTGATGACGGCACAAAGACGGCTGCGACCGGCCCGGATGTTGCATCAGCCGGAAACGAGCCCGCAGCGAACTGCATTGTGATACTTGCATAATCTCCTGTCATGCCGTAGGTCACCTGCATATTGAGACCGCATTAGTGGGCCGAACAAGAATGGTTTTTTTTGTGAATTTCAAAAACACATGGCATAGCACATTTGTACAGAGGAACCAGGTGCAGGGCTGAAAACGGCTGAGGGTTGGGGCCCGGACGTCAGAATTCGGGTCTGGAGGATCAAAGACGGCGTAGGAAAGAAGTTCGACGTCACCAAGGGCTTCGAGACCAGGGAGCCTCATATTCGAGACCATGTAATAACCAGGTTCGCAGCGGAAAGTGACGACGTCGCCAAACGTCTTGGGTGATTCAACGCTGCTTGGAATGATCAAGTTGGGTCGTACTTGATCAAGAAGTTGGTATGGTGAGCAGGTGTCCGGTTCGCAGCGTGGAATAGGAGCAAGGGTGCAATCCTCAGAGCATATGCTAGTAATCGAAACAGGGGAGCCTGCTGCTTGGCGGAACCCGATCGAGCAGCGGGCCGTGGTGGCATTGCCAAATCCCAGGTTGTCGCGCCCAAATGCAACCTTGACAGCACCGTTGGACAGCTGCAAGGCCTTTTTGTCGATTGTGTACTGCAACGTGCAAGCGAGCGGAACACATCGTGGGGTGACCCAATCGCCGCGATCACCACACACCGCAGAGAACTCGGTATCGCAAGCTGTGTTTTCGACTTTGTATCCTGGTTCGCACCTGATGACGATTTTGTCATCATACTGGTACAAGTTTCCTGAACTGGGACCAGGGTCGATGCGCACATACGAGTGCAAAGGGGGCGAAAACGCGCCGCAGGTAACGCGTTTGCAGATGCAGGGAAGCGCCCAGTTGCATGCATCGCCAGTCGTGTCGGTCGCGCCGCAGACTGCCTCGTAAGTTTCACCATCGCAGGCGCCCAATGTTCCTGCGGCAAAGCCGGGTTTGTTGGCTGGCATGAAGCCAAGCTTGCAAGAAATCTCCAGGCTTGTACCCGACAGAACACGGGTCGATGTGTCGCTGTTGACCACAATTCCCTCGACGACACTAAGCAGCGCGGGGCAAGTCGCAGGCACGCAAGGAGTTGCGAGCATTGTGAAGGCGAACGTCTCATCGTCAGGGTCTCCATTCTCCTTGATGCATTGAGGGGAAAACTCCTTTCGGCACTCTGTAAATGATTCGTCCGGGTAGTCCTTGGACACGACGTATCGCTCCTTACACTTCATTTGAAGTCGATCCCCGAAGATTCCGGATCGCTCCTGGAGCGTCGTAGGCAGCACAGTCTCTAGCTCTGGGAATGGAGGACATTCATGCCCGACACATGTTGAGTTGAAGAAAGACATGGTGCAATCGTCTTGACATACGGGCATCTGAGCTCCTGGATTGCTTGCCTTGTAGCCAACATCACATTGCACTTGCACGACGCCCTTGTATGGTACAGCTAATGTCTTGTCCTGCGTCGAATACTCCACCGGCGGAAACGGACAGAACATTTGCCGGCACTCTGGAATCTCCCACTCGCCGTTCGCGTTACAGTCGACGGGCGTACTCTGCATGCAGTACTCGATCGGGAGAGTAGCGAGCTCAGGAACTCGTCGAGCGTACCAGCCCTCGTTACATGTCAGGTAAGCGAAGTCCCCGACAACAGGATCTTCTACAGTCGAGTAAAAGCTCAGTGAATTAATGATCGGTGCAATGACAGCTGGAGCCGGACAAACCGGTGAACAGAAGTCGTCACTTTCACTGCGATTGTACGGTGCTGCAAAACCGTTTACACACTCGCACTGCAGTAGAGTCGTTGCCCCGTCGAAGAACGTCTGCGAACCAGTGGGACACGCCTTGCAACTTTCTTGGCCGAGCAGATCTTGGTACATTCCAGTCATGCAAGGGAGGCATACAGCCGCGCCAGGTTTGCCAGAGAAAGTGCCCTGCGGGCACACTTGGCATTCATGCGAGCCCGCGTCCACTTTGAACTTACCGGAAGGGCATGCAGTGCACTCCCCGGCAACGCCAGTGAACCCAGCCATACACACGCAGTAGGTGTAGTTGTGCCCCGTGACCGAGTTAGGCGGACATGGGTCGCACTCAACAGTCCCGAGGCGTGTCGTGAATGTGCGCTCAGGGCACGTTGCGCAGGATTCAGCACCCCACTGATTCTTGAAGAATCCTGGCTGGCAGCGCTCACAGACTCCAGAACCGTTTTCTTCATAGCCAGCATTGCAAAGGCAACCGTCCTCGGCACTCATGCGTTTCGAAAACGAATGGTGGCGGCACTGCTTGCAAACCGTCCCTCCAAACCGAGTGTCTGGTGCATCTGGGTTCTCGTTGAAGGCATACTTGCCGGCTGGACACGCCTGGCACAAGCTCGATCCGACCTGGTTCTTGAAGAGACCGATCGCGCACTGGGTGCAGGTGCGCTCGTTTCCGGTCCAGCCCGGTCCGCACCCACATGCACTGGTCTTACCATCAGTGACAATGCCCTGTGCCGGTGGCGTACAGATCAGCTGGTAGTCGCAGTTGTCTGCGTCGAATGGAATACCACCTGAGATGTACTCTGAGGATTTTGGCGCGTTACTACACTTCTCAGAGCAAGAATTGTCCACAGTAGCGGTGCACTCCGAGCGATAGAGGCCCGAAGGACATATGTCCGTCGTGCAGGAACGACACTCGGTGTTTCCGGTCGAGTTCTTGAACGTGCCAGTGGCACAGGGCGTACAGGGACCGTCTTCACTGCGACCATAGCCTTCGTCACAGTAACAATCCATGAGCGAGCTCGCATTGGTAGGCGAAATTGAACCCTTGGGACATTGGTCACAGGGCACATTGCCGGGAACTGACTTGTACGTACCCGCCTCACAGGGCTGGCAAATAAGCGTCCCTGGCCCTCCTGTCGATCCTTTTGGGCAAACACAGTCCAGTGGTGACCTGGAACTCGGCATCGACCACATGCCTGCCGGGCAAGGGTCACAAACTTGCGCCCCCACTTCGCCCTTGTAGAATCCCGCCGGACAAGCCTCGCAAACGCCGGTTGTGCCCGTCTTCGAGTCTATTGCGTCTGACACGAAAAAAAAGCCCTCCGTGCACTCACACTGTGCGACCGAAACAGCACCGGCAGGGCTTGTCATATGACCCGGGCAAGGCTTACATGTTTCGTCACCTGCAAAGTCCTTGTAGGTGCCTGCAGCACATGGCGAGCACGTACTTCCGGACCCATCGAAGCCCGGTGCACAGGCACATGACGTAGCGGAAATGTCAGAGATCGTGTTCGGCGGACATGCCTCGCACGCAGCAGCGCCAATTGTGTCCTTGAAGGTCCCCGGAAGACACGATTCACAGAGCTCAGGATGGTCTTCGGTGGCACTGCTACCTCGTGGAGAGAATCCAGCGCGGCACTGACACGAAACTGCACCCGGAACGGAAGTTGATGTGTCGTCACAGGGTACACATTCCGATGAATACGACTGGAATTCACCAGCAAGACATCGTCGGCATGCAGACCCTGGACCTGCTGTGTATCCGTATCCAACCAGGCACGTGCAGCTCGAGGAGTTCTTAGCGCCTACCTGCGGCGTTGTCGACCATGAGGGGCACTGCGCGCAATCCTCGTTTGCGGTGTAGGACTTGTACGAGCCTGCGCTGCACGGTAAGCACGGTCCACACTCCCGAAGACTCTCTTCGCCAACGCAATAAGATGGCTCTGAAAAGCCTGCCGTGCACTCGCACGAATCTATGCTGGTGGAGCCCTCTGGTGAGGTTGAGTGGTTGAAGCACGCCTTGCATTCGACAACATTGTCAAAAAGTGTCCAAAACGTGTTTGGCGGGCAATTCACACATGTGGCACGCGCACCGACAAAGACGTCGATTTTCCCTGGAGGGCAATAGCAATCATCGCCATCGAAGTACGCACCTACGGGGCACAAAATGCACTCGCCCCCACTGTTGAATGACTCACTGTTACAGAAGCACTCGTCCAGTCCAACGGCACCAGGCAAGCTCGTGGTGAAATCGCGGAAGGACGAGCACTCCATGCACTCCCCAGAATTGAAATCGAAGAATGCGCCAGCCACACACTCGCAGTCACTGATGCTCCCTGAGCCTGCAGGTGCTCCGGAACTCGGCGGACAGGCCTTGCACTGGAAAGGCTGTGCGTACCCATCCACTGAATCATCGGAAGACGTCGACAAAGACATCGAATCATCGAAAAACCCATCGTTGAGAAGTTTGTATGAATTTTCAAGACAAAAACAGTCTTCCGACCCGCGCGCATCCACATCAGATGTGGATCCATGAGGACACGTAACACACTGATACTCCACCGCATTTGGATATCCCTGCGGAGCCTCGTAATAACCTTCCAGGCAGTAGCACTCGCGGCGGGGCTGCCCCTGAATCTCTCGCGAGAAAGTTTCGATCCCGAAACCCGGGCAAGGAGTACAAAGGTCAAAGCCTCCTCCGTAAAAACCATCTTCGCATAGGCAAGAGTCGATCCCCAAGCTGTTCTTTGGAGAGTGCGAATTGTCGGGACAGGATCTACAGATGCCGGCCGCGTCACGATACGTGTCGGCAACGCAGAGGCACTGCGAAACGGAGACGCTGCCAGGTTCCGACCACGAGTTCTCGGGGCAAAGTTCACACCCTGTCACAGCGTCTTCGGCGTATGTCCCGGCTACGCACTTGCACTGCTCGATCGTAGTACTCCCAGCGGGAGAAGTTGAGTTGCTTGGGCACGGTTTGCACTCTAATGGACCATCGCTGGGGACACCGTACGTACCTGAATCACATTTGCAGTACAACAGGGTAGCGCCGTTCGCATCAGATCGCACCGCTACGCTAGATCCTGGCGGGCACTCGCACTCGTCCCTTCCTTCGATGTAACCGAGCTCGTTGCAACTTACAATGAACGATGCAACCGTCTCTCCACTCGCGGCGCTGGTCTTGGGAGCAAAAAATCCAGGATCGCACGAGATTGATACCGGCACCAGCGTCCCAAGAACAATTGCGCCCTTCGTCTCGGGATCTTCGGTGAATGTACCGGCTGGTGGTGGCGCATACGGAATGCACGGCGACGGGTCGCAGAGGCGACAAAAGATTGACTCGTTGAGAAGCTGGCAGTCCGGCCCACAGCGCGTCTCGAAATTAATTTCGGCCGAGCAGTTGACGCGCCCGGGACCCTGCACCGCGCGGTGACGCTCGACGCACGTGATCTCAGCTGTCGACCCGTATGGCACAGTGTCGCTATTGAGAAAGAAGCCGTTGTCAACGTTGAAGTCTGCAGGATCGCAAGTTACGGGTTCGCACGTATTGTTTGCGCCATTTAGAACACCATGTTCGGAAACTGTGACTTCAAAAGCGCGCACACACATCCGAGCCTGCTGCTCTGCGACCTTGAAGCCTGCTTCGCAATGCACGACGAGCAGCTCCTCGAATGATACGCGACGTTCGAGCCATTCCGAGCTCGTGACGTTTGAGCCGTCGGGCATTTCCACGAATGTGTATGGAGGAAGCTGATACTTCTCATTGCTCAGTAACGGCATACATACAGATTCTGGCTCCAACATGTCCAGGATGCACTGATCGGTACACAGGATTGCCGAAGTGATGTTGGCCGAGCTCTCTTGCGAGTTAGGGCGGTAACCTGGTTTACATGTGACCTGCGCTGCATCGCCAAACAGCACATAATCTTCGTCAGGGAGGACCCCTGTGACACTGCGTTGCAAGCGAATGCCAGCAACATCGCACTTCACCTTTCCGCACACCTCACCATTCAGATCAAAGGCGCAGCCGTCTTCTCTGCATGTTGCATTGAAATTCTGTGTCTCTGGTGCATCCGTACACGTATTTGGCGCTTGGCTTCTTCGATAGCCCGGTTTGCAGGTCGCAACAGAATTCAACCCGTGCAACACCCGAACTTCAATTATGACCGATTCGTCCTCGAATACGGGGCACATGCACTCAAGCGACGTGCATTTGGCCACAACGGGGGAGTAGCTGCACGTCTCGCGCGAGTCGCAATTTGCGGAATACGTCAGGGGGTCCTGACGTGTTGCCTGACTTGCAGACGACACGCGAGAATTTTCTTCGCACGTTATCTCGACGGTTGATCCGAAGGGCACTGGGCCGTTGGGCTGAACGCTGATGGATAAAGAATCAAAGGTGTATTCCGCACAATTGTAAGCCACACAGCTCTCGTTCCAGCGATCGATCTCCCCATCTTCATGGACGAAGACAACCCATTCAGTTTCGCAGGAGACTCCTCCTGTGACAGTCTGGTAACCTGCATTACAGCGAACATGCACCGCCTCACCAAAGTAGAGATATTCATCATTGTTGGAACGGTTCACGAGGACTGCGTTTTCGGGCACCTGATACTGCACACGACTTCGAATTCGCTCGCAGGCATCGTTCTGGCGAGGAAAGTCCAGCATGCAGTCGCTCTTACAGATCGCTTGGATTCGGCGTGGACTGAGAGAATTGTCGGTGAAAGGCCGGAAGCCTGGCAGGCACGTTAGATTCGCAGCCTCACCGTACAAAACCTCACCCTCGGGCCAAACACTTGCCACACCAGCCTGCTCAGGTAGATGTGACACGTCACATGCGACGGGAACGCAGCTGAGACCCCCCGTGTCGTCTCCACAGTCGTCGCATGTCGTATTGAATGTCGCGTTCATCGAACAGAGCGCCGGGGACGAAAACCATGCGCGGTAACCTGGCTTACAATTTGCCTCCACAGACTGCCCGTGCATCACTCCAGCTAGCGCTGTGGACACGTTATCCACAGCAGGACATCTCAGCGCAACACAGCGCTGATCTGAAGAAAACGCGCACTCATTTCCCGGTGAGCCGCACACTGCCTTGAGCGTGCGATTGTCCTTGCAAGACGACTCAAAATAAACAGGATTTGCAGTGTCCCGTGCTCGGTAGCCCAAGGCGCAGTGCACAGTGAGATCATCTGCCCACACCTTTGGGCTGCTGTCGGACCAGTGAGAAATCGACGCATTCCAACGATTGACGCCTGAGTCAACGCCTCCCCCGGCCTGAAAGACTGCGGGTTCGAAAACTCCGCATCGAGTCGGCGCACACCATTTTTGGTCCTCATTCGACTCAAAGACGCAGCTGCCACAACGAACGGCATACTGGCTGAAATTGTGTCTGTCGAGATCACACCCAGCGTCATCTCGATTTCTTGCGACGGCACGGAAGCCAACGTCGCAAGTTACCGTGTAGCTTGTTTGAAACGATGACGAGGTGAGCGGCGCCTGCTCTTGCAGCTCGGGAGCGGCAAATGGCTCAGACCACGTACCGCACTCAATGGGAACGCAATTTTCCGTAAAGCCTGTGATCGATGAATTTGACGCACAGCCCACCTCGAACGAAGTAACACACTCTCCTGCCAGTGAGCTGTTGAGCTTGTAGCCATAGGAGCAATTCAAACGCAATGTCTTACCGTAGTGTAGTACCTCTTCAACCGGATCGAGCCACGATCGCTCTGGTACCTGACATTGCACAGGACGGCAGTGCTCTTTGGGTACGGAGAGCGCGCATGCATCCCAATCGTCGCAACGCGTTTCGTAGAAGATAGCGTCGTTCATACCAGACGTCACGGACGACGAAACCCTGAATCCATCCTTGCACGTTACCGTGACAGTCGTGTTTGCTGCAAGCGGCGTGTCTGAAGACACTGAAGACGCACCCACGTCGCGGGTGGCTGCGTCGCAGAATAGTGGAACGCAAGTCTGCTCGACCCCTG
>ENA-UOXV01004830-UOXV01004830.1-marine-metagenome-genome-assembly--contig:-NODE-4830-length-15202-cov-6.637618_pt1 | contig 15202 bp, 20 predicted proteins | sample MGYA00238165_ERZ766961 | MGnify/ENA primary metagenome ERZ766961 (study PRJEB28924, sample SAMN03173240) | marine metagenome | biome: Marine; feature: Water; material: Subsurface seawater | place: North... | reverse complement strand
AAGGGAGGGAGGGGGGGGGGCAGATTGAGACGTGAGACTTTGGAATGTTTCAATTCACTGTGGATTGGTCGACCCGCAGATTGTTCGGCACCGGGACCAAGGCGGCAGGCTTTGCAAAGCACCCTTCCTTTTACGACAGAAATTTGCTTGGATATCGCGGGGCCCTCACCTCGTTGGGGCACTGAAATTGCCCTGAGCAGAAGCGCTCTGTGGCCTTTGCATGCGTTTCTTCAATGAGCCTGTTGGAAAGTGCGATTTTGCATTCGTCCGATGGAACCTGCACACCGATCGCAGATGCCTGACTTTTCTGGAATATTAAAGGAGGTGAGCAACTGGGAAGGGTTTGTATCAGTACAGAGCGATGCAAAGTCAGCTAATCGCAAGTGAAGCCAGTGAAACCTTGCGTGACTGCCATATAACAGGGGCGGACAGCAGCATCACTCGTTGCGTGTAGTCCTCCTTCTCTACTTCGATCTTCCTATCCGCCTGCATTGAAGGTCACACTTCAGACGTTCACAAAAACGGAGCAGAAATGGTGTCGATCAGAATTGCGACAAGGACCCGCCACCAAACGACTAGAAGAGAAGGAAGCTACCATCACAGCTCTTGAAAGCGCCGGACCGACGCGAAGCTTCATGTGATCGCCGCTCGCGTAGTAGAGCTCTTGGACTTTGGAAACGGGGAGTGCCTCAGGGATGAGCATGATGGGTGAAACAAGCATCGGAACCGCGAATTCGAGTGCAGTAAACAGTGATTCGGCGTCGAACGGGCACATCGTGTGAGGACCTCCTGACCCTTGCGACACGGTTGTGCCTGAAAGCACCGAGCGGGTGAGGCCTTGCTTGTTGCTCCGCGAAATCGTCACAAGACTCCACTCTTGATTTGAGAACTCCCCTACCGTGACACTTGATCTCCAGTCCACGCCAGCACAAGCGTCCATCAAGACAGCCTCTGCTGGTCCCGACGCATTTTCGAGGCGTGAAAGCAGCACGTGGTGATTCGGCGGCGAGAGAGACGACATGAATCCGACCGCCGGGTGAAAATCTGCCGCCTGGTCCAACGAAAGTGCTCCCGCAGCTCGTGCCCAGAACGCAATGGTGAAGTCGCCTCCCGCGTGAGCCGATGCAGACGAGAATTCTTGCGCTGCTTTCGAGTCGAAGGTGCACTGCTCGTCTACGGCGGCCGCCAGTGCGTCACAGTCCCGAAAATCGATGCGGGATACGCCAGCCTGTTTCGCCCACGCGAAGAAGTGCTCCCATTGTGCCTCCCCGTTGCCACTCTCCCACCACATACCGACCCGCGAGTCCCGCACCCATTCACGGCAGGCCTTCACGGCCGCTTTCTTGCCACCGAGCGCGCTCCCGAGGCAGAGTGTTGGGCCTTTACCGCTCGGCGGCTCAATTCGTCGTATAGAGTCCCAGAGGTATGTCACATTCGGCGCTGATGCGTTCCCGGGAAAGCACGGCTGGCGCGACTTGCACGCGATCGGGCACTTGACTGCAGCTTGCGAGTACTCGCAGATGCGCGGGACCGACACCAGCATGCGCGCATACCATGCGCAGTCGTGACCGTGCATGTCAGCCCATGCTACGTCACGAAACGACTCGTCGCCGCGGGCAGCGCACGTCCGAGCACCCGATAGCCCAGGTGCTGAGTTGGACGCGATCGCAAGCACATCTGCGGAAGAGAGCGGATTCGCGGCACCCGACGTGTGCACGTAGAGGCGCACGTCATGCACCTCGAACTCAGACCCAAACGCGTACCCTGGCGCCGCATGTCCCAGGGCAATTGCTCCAGTGCTGCATTCCGTCTGTGCAACAGCAGAGCCCCAGTGGGCCCTGTACGCCAGCATTCCATCGATGTAGTAGCGGACCTCGTCTGTCACCTCGTCGAGGACCCACGCGACGTGCCGCCACGCGTCGCCCGAGAGCGCGTTCTCAGGGCGTGTGACTGTTCCCGGCATGGAGTGCTTGCGCTCGGCGCGCGAATTGCGGAGGTATGGATCTGCCCCCACGAAGCCAAACGCCATGCATGTCGTGCCTAGAAAAGGATCAGTGGAGTCGCGCACCTCGAAGAGTACCGAGAGGCACGGTGGTGCAGGGCAGCGACCTTCGCCAAGGCGCACCCAGCCCATGAGGGAAGCCCCGGAGCCTCTTAGGTCCGGCAAGTTGGTCAGGTACCGCTGCGTCGCCTCGGCCTCCCCCGCGGTGGACGTGAGACGCACTGGCCCGAGTGTGAGGTTGTAGTAGCTTCGCCCGGTGGTGCTGTCCAGCTGGCTCGCGCCGCCCACTGGTGTCACTCCCATGGGTGCTGCAGGCGCGTGCGCCGTGGTGGCAGGTGCGATTGAATCCAGCGCGGTCAAGATGTTTGCGAGGCGTCGCTTCTCGTCCTCCTCTGCAACCTGCGCCTCATCTGGCGGTGCCTCGTCACTCACTTCAGCCGCAACCGGTTCCGACCCTTGCGTCAGATCCTCGAGCAGACCGCCATTCCCCGCGATCTCCTCAATAAGAGCTCTGTTGAGCGCAAGGGGATAGAACCTGACGTCATTCACCCCTCACTCAGCGCCGTGCAACACAGGGTACGTGCAAACTGTCGGAACATTCGCTGCTGACGAATCTGTCTCGGGTGCGGCATCAGGGCAAACCGCAAGCCGCCTAGTTCAAGGCCATCAGAGCCGACAATGAGCCCGTCGCCCGAGATGCAGTCGGTAATCTGGCGTGCCAAAGGCACCGAACAAAGCTGCTCATCATTGCGGAAGATGTGAATTTGAGCCAAGGACACAACGATCGTGAGCATCATCTCCTCCCCGGCTGTGATAGGCGTTTCGTGTGGGCATGCAGCACGCACGAGCCCATCACCCCACCTCAAATTCAGCGTCGTGTCATGAGGATACCAATCGTGGGCGCCATAGTGAAACTCCAAACCACCCTTCGCTGTGAGGAACACGCCCCAGCACGTATCCTTGTCACTCGACAGCCCGCCTGACACCCGCTTGCGCACAATGTTGCCCTCGACAAACTCTGCCGAAGTGCGCACCCACACTGTCCACGAGTACTCGTTCCCGGGCAGCGCGAAGGATGGCCCTTCGAGTGGTCCGGTCAAGTGCTGTGCACCGGCAAGCAGCTGCGTCGGTCCATGACCACGCGCAGCATCATCGCGGACGCGGAAGTAGCGCGACGAGAGCGGAAAGTAGTCTTTTGACGCTGCCGAAATGCGTGGAAGGACCTCATCGGCGAATTGAGCGCGCGTCTGTACTCCCTGCATGCCGTCAAAGTCGAAGGCGGCGTCGTAGCCGAAGAACAGTCCTCGCTGTTCATCGATTGAGACCGCCATGTACAGAGCGCCCCAGAACATACCAAACACCATGATGAGCACCAAGAGGCGGAGAGTGCCGATCAAGACCTTCTGCTCTAGATGCAGGCGCTCGACAAGGTTTGCGTGATGCAGCCGCGTCTTGTAGATTCGCACTCTGACTTGGCGCTGCATTCCCTTCACTGCGCTTTCGAGACATTCGAACGCGTCCTGGTGCTCTGGCAGAACTCGGTGTTGGTTGCGAGCTTCTCTCATCGCGTCAAGTGCCTCGCGCACACGCTTCCACCGTTTTACGCGGTCAATTTTTGCCTGAGGAGGACTGGAGCTATCATCAGACGATGACGACGACGAATCTGTGAAATGCCCCGGGTCCACCATCCCCATCGAGCCCTGGTGCGTGAGTGCCTTGATGAGCGCGACATTGTCGGGCACTCCGGCATATGAATGCTTCTGCAGCCCGAGTTTGTCTGCAATGAGACGGCCCTCTCGGTTGCGGTCGACCTGCATCATCGTCTTGGTCTTCACAAGCCTCCTGACCTCGCGCTTCTTGTTCTCAGCAGTGGCATCGCCCGATGAGTGGCTGCTGGATGACGTCTGGAGCACATCTCCACCGTCCGACACGCCACCTGCACCAGCAGGTGCCTGTTCCGGTCCAGGCGCCGCGCGCCGCGCTGGGTAGACTACAGCACCACTCCCAAGCGCTGCTCCGTTTGGAGGGGACAGGAGGCTGAGAGGGACGTTGCGGATGTCCCCCTCTGGAGACGGAGAGAGCCGCGCAGGCTCCGCGGTGGGTGCGCGGAAGTCCTGCAGCGGGTCCGTCTGCCGTGTCGGGTGGCCGCAAGTCAAATCATTGCAAACAAGTGAGTGCTTGCGAAACTAGGACGGAGACGCATAGGGGCCAGCAGATCGTTCGCCGCCGGAAAGACGGGGGGTACGACCTTGAGCGGCGCGAAAGCCTGCCGACCGGCACCAGTGCCATTGGAGCCATTCTCAATCGCACCTTGCTGAAGTGCCCGACCTGCACTTTGCAGAACCTGCAGGGCAAGAGGGGATGTGGAGATGTGCACGGGGTTAGTGCGCATCGGTTCGAGCTCGCGGGATCATTCCATTGCTGGTTCGATACAAGTTTCCCTATTTTGCGAACATCGCTTTCATACGAGATTGCAGCGTCGCGAGACGAATTGCTGACTTCCACACGCTGTGACGACAATTCGGTCCAAATTACAGGACAGCGTCTCTTAGCGATGAAGAGGGCGGGATGCCACCTGACTGCCCTGTTGGCGTGCCCACTGATTCATCCATGGGTCGAATACGCCCTGGCGCACGCCCGCAGCAACGACGACATCAGCTCTTGGCGGCGGTGTCAGCTCAAGAGGATCTTCTTCTCCATGATCATGGTGACGGTGATGATGATGGTGATGGTGGCGGCGGAGATCGCGCGAACTCTCTTTGTTGTGAGAATGGTGCGGTGTGTTGGTGTCGCGTGGTTCCGAACCGCGGCGCGGAGCGCCATGTGCTTCCGACGTTCTGCGACTAGCATGATGATGCATGGCTGAACTGCCACCAAAATTGCCTCCGGAGACCTCGACAGATCCAAAGTGGTGACCGTGCGCATGTGTACCTGAATGCATGTGTGAGTGGTGGTGGTGTTCGGGTGAGAGGTGCCCGGAGTCAGAGAAACCGACGTCTGCGAACTTGGCGTGCGTCCTGTCCGCACGGGACCCATGGAAAACGTTTTCCATCGTGCCAGAAAAACGCTTGCGCCATCGCAACATGCTGTCGTGCGGATGATTCGGGATGCCATCGAGGAAAATGCGCTCCAACAGAGTCTTTTCGGGCTCCTTTGTCCTCCTCCAGCGGCAAAAATAAAAGAGACCTACGCTTGAGAAGAGTAGAAGCGCGAAACCGACACCAGAGATGAGAATGATCATGTCTCGGTATCCGAAGCCACCGATGCTGCTCATCCCGTCCGGAAGAACTGTCTGCCCACCAGTCTGATTTTGCACCTCAAAACTACCCGATGAAAGCCACGCATTTCCATCGTGTTCGAGAAACTCGTAAACTCCAAATGCACGCTGGCGCCCCGCGAACGAAATTCGCCCCGTGAGCGACTTGAAGTCTATGGTCGGCAACACGTTATCGACTACTGCACCTAAAGTTGTAGGTGTCAGATGTTGAGAATCATTGTGCATCCTGTGTACCGCGCTCCAAATGCGAGCAACAGCGAGCACGGCGTCGTATCTGCCACCAGCGAACGATTCATGCGTTACTTCGTCAGCATCGCAAATGGATACAATCTGCACTTTCTTCCGATCCGCGAGCCCGCCACACGCTGCTGCCCTAGTGAGATCAGGGCGCGCACCCCAGCGCCGCAGCAGAGGAGTTCCAATCGGCGAGATCCATTCGACGCGTCGCCCCCGGGAGTGTCGTCGAGTTGCTCTGTACGGTGGCGCCCACTCTCGCTCAACTCATGAAGCGGAGCAGCGGGCCTAATTCGCACCTTGCAGCTCCTACGCGGGCAGGCATGTGGCCGAAAGTATACAACACGAAAGGGCTCGGGTAGCTGAAGGGTGGGTTCTGTTCCTGCCCGATCAGTCCGAGTGGCTCGGCCGCGCCACCTCGTACACCACGCACTCCTTTTGGCACATTAGATGGTAGCGATGCGGCCTCGCACACCACGAAGTTGAAGCATGCATCCCTGCACACGGACGAAAGTTGTTATCATTCCACATTTGGTCTCGGCGTTCAATTACTGCCAAGGGTGGGGAATGGCCATGTGTCACGTTGAGCCACTGCGTAAATTGCCTGCAAGGCGAGCACGTTGCGGTCAGCACCGGCGACTCAACCACAATCGCAAGGACAGAACGCAATCCTGGAGCAAGTATCCAAGCCGAAGGACGCAAAAGGACCTCTGCCAGGTGCAAATCGACAAGGAGAATGAGAGCGCTGTGCGAGCAATCAAGTGCGAGGTCAGCCATCAAATCACGCTCCCAAGCCACGGTGCGTTCCCCGCCGGGCGGTAGGTCACGGATCTGCAACAGGAGGCGAGGCTTAGTGAGCTGATGTTTTTCCAAACCTCAAAATAACGGCGTTTGAGGAGTCAAGATGGGGGCAGGACTTGGACGATTTCATCCAATTTGACGGGGAAACAGCTCGAGGCGGAGGGAGGGCTTCCGCACCAGCACAGTGCTCCCGATCTCAATCTCGAGGCGGTTCGCTTCGAGTGCGAATTCTTCCGACATCCTACCGCACACGGCTGATCCGCAGCGCAACACCTGCACCTTCATCAGCCCTGAGACAAGGGCAAGGTTTGCAGCCGCACGCCCCTGCAGATGAGCTGGCGGGCTGAGATCGACAAGTACACCGCTGACATTGAGAGTCGCCTGAAACCCTCCCCCAGAAGAGAAAATCGTAGTGCCAAATGGGCCGCTCGGAACCTCTTCGACCAGCAACGGAACATTTCCAAGTAGCTCCTGATTCCTTGCCTTCACATGCTGCACGCCGTACTGCATTCCGCGAGTCATGTTCGCTTGCAGTGGGCCCAAGATCCTGAAAGACACCACAACTGGGCTTCCGAACACTGGGCAGGCCGCAAGGATCGACACAGCGACGGAGCTCCTTGTCGGCCCCAGCACATGCTCTTCGATGAAGTACGGATCCACTTCTGCGCACTTGACACAGCTTCGTTCCTTTCCTGTCACGTTGTTGTAATGTCGAAAGGATCCGATCGAGCACGCCGCATCAAAAGCGCGAAGGGTCTCCCCGCCGGAGGCCTCTATTGTGCGCTGTATGCACGACGAACCGCCTGCACAATCCCACTGCACTATTTCATCGCTCGATGCCGTATTGCGCTGCGCATTGTCTATCGTGATCCGCCCGAAGAAAGTTTCATTGTCTACTGCCCGAAGCGCTGCGAGCACTCCTGCGTGGGACAGTGACCCTCCGCTCGCGCGCGCCGCCTGTTCGATGCCAAGACGCAGGAAAACGCCAGACGCCACTGCGGCCGCCGTGTCTACGTCCAGTGTCTGCGTGCAGCGCGTCCCTCGAATCACGGCTCATGCAACGGGCTATTCGCATTTCATGTGTGGGGTGCACCGGCGTGTCGCGTGAGCGTGCAGGAGCGGAGGCGCCAGCGACGAGAGCCTGCATGGCCAGCCATGAGCTCCAGTCCGCGCGAAGCTGCGCCGACGAAGAGTAGTACGGGTCTAAGTGCGCGTCAGCAGAAGACCACCTGCGAGCAAGGGGTCCCACGCAAGGATTAAGCTCAGATTCAAAAACACAAACTTTGTGGGGCTGTTGGGTCAAGCAGCAACGCACCGTTTGTTCGACGCGACAAGCCCAGCGTAGCCACCCATGCGACGAAACCAGCTCTCATCTGCAGGTCCCTCCGCGAGGAAGATGAACTTGAGCGCGAGACTCTCGACGAAGGCGGGGTCAAGCGTGGCGCCGTGCAGCGACCACCCTTGCACGACCCCCGTCACTACGAGTGCCCGGGAAAGAGCCTGACACGCCGCCCTGGGGTTCATTGCCACGCTGACACAACTTCGGCTCCATTTGTTGACTCAATGCTTGTAAAGCGGTGGCCTGCCTGAACTGGGATGCCTGAAGGGGGGACACAGTGCATCGTTCGGGCGCACCTGGGCATCGACTGCAGCCGTGCACCCGACCAAGACGTCGGCAGTGGAGGCCTTCAGAGCCTCCGCGAGTGCCTTGTAGTCAGCCATCGTTGCAGTCGAGCGTATGTAGCTGCGATCGAAAGCGATGGACATCCCAGACAGGGCGTTTGCGCTGACCCGTGCTGCCGCGCACGTATCGTAGGACCCGGCGTCATCCGAGGCATGAACGAGCGCTACCCTGCGTGCGCCACCTGCATGCGCCTTGGCCAGGAACGTGTTCACCATCCCGGTCATATCAAACTCCACCCCGAACAGCAGCGGACGTGAGCGGTAGGAGCGCCCCGTGCCAGTGCAGCACGCAACATTCAGCAAGTTCCCAGCTTCCGAGGCCTGCAGGGAGGGAACGTCGCATTCAGCTGAGGGGTGAGAAGGGACCAGCAGGGAGAAGACCCCTGAGTGTTTGGTTCGAAGAAAAAGCGTGAGATCGGAGCACGAACATCGTAAGAGTTGTTGAGGGAAGCTGTGTTTGGCGTGAAAATAGCGTCGACGTCCCCGTGGGCAGCAATCTGCTGGTACAGCTCCTCGCGAAGTGAAGCATTTCCCAAGTCGTCATACACTCTTAAGTCGACCTTCAACCGGCTGCTACCCAACGAAATCCCCCCCTGATCATTCGTGGAGTCAGCCCAAAAGCGATAGCCTCTGATCTGAGCTGCTGTACCCTCCGATTGAACCGTCGCAACGACGAGCTTGTCGGCTGTGGCGAAGTTCGAGCTGAGGATACGCCGCCGTGGTATCTCATCGACCACATGAAGGCTTGGGACAGAGCCGCTAGAATCAACGATACTTCGCTTTGTGGCTGCCAGCTGCAAGCACAGCAGTACAAGTCCGAGCCCCGACGCCCAGGCCCTTGGGAGCATTCCCCTCCCAGGATCAGTCAGCCGCCAACTCCGCCTTGCAGCTCTTGTCCCACTTACAGCCATCCCCGCATGCACGCCGTTTCCACCAGCACGCAAGCCGATTCCGTCCATGGCGATTGCGCAGCGAGCGAGGGGTTTACACAGCGGGGTTCGCGTCTTGCTCCCGGGCAGCCCTCTTCGAATGCATTTTCAATTTTTAATTAAATGTTTCGATTTTCTTGGATTTCCCTAAAATCTACAGGGATGGCGAGCGGATCGCCATTGCGGCCAGGCGTTCTCGACGTCCGGCCACCTGGCTGGGCACAAGCGCGTGTACAATGTGGCAGGGACCGGAAGCTATCTGCGACGGATAACTCGCCACAGAGTCCGCATGGAAGGAGCATGCAAGCGCTTGGTTGCACTTGTAAAACGAACACACACCAATCTGTCACAGGCGACTGGCGTGGCAGCAGCATGTGCATTCCTAAAGTTGCAACTAACTATATTCCGCGTGAGTAACGCGGTGGAAGTCCATCAGGCTCACTATCTTTGCGAGCCAGACCGCTTTGCCTCCCGCTTGCCCTTTTTGGTAGCTGCCGCGGCAGTACTTTCGTCGTGCGAGTTTTCCGGTAGCACAATCTTGAAGTTGTTCCTACCTTCGCCGCTCCTGACCGCCTTGCCCTGCGCATTGCCGAGACTGCTTCCAAACGTCCCCGGCGAGATTGTGGGCATCCACGGCTCCCCCTCAAACAACATAGTTTGCTTCCTGCTCGACGCCATTTCGGTCTCTCCTTGCGCTGCGCTGGCGCCAGCTTTCGAGCTCCCATCCGCTGCAGACGCTTTCTCAGATGACAGGGAATTATCGCGTCGTTTCGTGAAGACCCATCTGAGGCCAAACGCCCACACGCCGTCAGTTGACACGGTCCAGGTCTCTTGAAGCAAGCCACATCCCGTCTACACGATGTGGTGAGTCCTCTGATGCATAGAGCACCTGCGTTTCCGGACATAGCGTTGGTGCGTGATGGTTTGGGCAGCTCACCGCACAAGACGCGCCGAAGCAGACACCCGCAGAGCACGCAGACCGAGAGTACGAGTGAGGAGCAGCATTTCGCGGCGTGAGCAGTAGCGTGAGTTGTCAACGCACGCCCGGGGAAGTGCAAGCAGCAGCAAGCCCCCTTTCCGTAGCGCGCGCGCAGCGAGACGCAGCATCGTGCCCCTCCGCTCCGGGGACGGCTCGCAATTGAGCACCATGCTCAGCACCTGCCGGCCAGAGGCATGCTCGTTTAGAGACAAAGCGCGTCCGGTTTGCACGGCGCATCTCCGGTTGCTATCGCTGCACGAATACGGCCTCTCTACCATGTGTGAAGACAGGGAAAGCGCACCACACAGTCGAATGGTTCTGGCTGCGATATGTCGTCGACAGATGCTCGACGATCACTGTTACGTCGAGAGCGAGGCGGCGACGTTTTCAAGGCTGTCGTGTTGAAAACACGAAAACCCCACTCCACAAAGTCGGCTTTCAGTACCCCGGTGCCGCGCGGATTTGTGTCCATACACAGGGCGTCGACTGAAGCTCGCACTGCGTCGTATCTGTCCGGCGCAGAAGCAAAGGTGGCGTGAGGTCGGCATGTGCGAAATACGGCTCTGCTGCAGTGTTGGCTAAATCACCTATTTTCGAAGGTGCCTACGTCCAGCACCCGAAGCTTGCACCCGCTGCTTTGCGTGCCGTTGAAAAGTCTGCGCCAGCGCGCCCATTCTGCAGTCAGGTGCACGCTGGGCTCGGGCGTAGTGCGCACCGCCCAACCCGCCGCGGTTCGCAGGCAGCGGAGCAATGGGCCACGTACCCTCGGTATGAGAGCTCCCGGAGAATCCAGGCGGTGGCATTGAACGTCCCAGGAGAACTCCCTAGCCGCACCAACCCTGAGAATTAGCCTCATTTGCGGTACAGCGTGTTGAGTGGGTGCCGAAACGAGCGTGGGCAAGCGGAGCGGCGGCAGAGGTATTGGCTTCACCAGTCGCGCGGCATGCATCCTGATAGGCGTGAATGCCGCCCACAGCCGCCAGCGTGTTTGCAACCACTGTAGCACCGGTCGAATTTCCTGCCACGCGCATGAGTTCAGATGCCGACGCGATGGATGTGAGAGCTGACGGTCCGCAGTTACACAATCGGAATAGACTGTGCTGCCAAGCCGGGCACCAGCGAATGGATCGTGACGGACCCGCCCGGCGCTCCCGCTCAAGCGACTTTGACAGCGTATGGAAGCGATGAATCACTGAGCGATGAATCACTGCCGACCCTTTTCCTGTGGTGGGGTTCCCCGTGTTCCCCCAAGCTGACTCGTTCGAGTCTAAACGAGTCCCGGCCAGCATCATTCGACGGTGCACACGCTGAGCCCTGCCACGCTTTCCCCCTCTGCGGCGCCCCCGAAAGGATCAGCGAACCGTAGCTTTGAAAGAATCCAGTACACAATGTGGCGTGGACCGGACGATACCTGCGACGGGGCTTCTGCAAGCCTCTTTTCCCGTCCTTCGAGTCTTGAGGTCGCAGACCGGTTCCCTTCGTGCCGCTTCTGTTGTCTCCCGCGGAATTGTTTCTTGCAGATTCCTTTCTTCTCGACGGACGGTTGCTCTGCTCCTTGCGAGGCGCACTGCGCCCGCCTCGCAACGGGATCAGCGCCGGAGGGCCACGTTCGGCCGACACAGCTGTCTCAGCCTCGGTAAAGGCGGAGAAGCTGGGAAGGAGCCCGGTTGTAGGCATAGCACAGATTGCCAGGGCCACCAGAGCTGATGCGACCAAGCGCTGCCCCATGGCGCCACACGGTTGAGATTTTCAGTCGGATTCTGAATCTCCTTGCGTACAAATTGGACGCGCCACGGCATTTGGAAGCTTTGCGTCTTAAGGCGCCGACAAGGTAGACAAGACGGGCATGAACATGAGGACGAGGCCCCTCCTTGTTGCGGGGGCGCTGCTTGTCCTTGGCACCACCACATCAAACGCGCTGATCAGGGCGAAGGGCTCTCCGGCATTCGTCACAGGCCCAACACAAGGGTCCCCATGGAAGATTGGCAGACATCGCGCACTAGGCGCTGCCGCCGTGCGTCCTGCTAAGGCGCCACGGGCGGCGCGGCCGCAAGTGCTGGAGCTCCGCGCTCAGCAGCAGCCTGGTATGGGAAGGGATAGGGATGATGCGGAGAAGAATATTCCAATTGACCTGGAGCTCGTGCGGCGCCAGCTCGAGGTGTTCGCGAAAATCGCAAAGGTTAAATCCCAGCAACCCTGACCCAGCGGCTAGGATGTGGCGGACGAGGTGCCATCGGACCAGAAAGCGCTTGTCATTATTGCTGCACCATGGTTCTCGCCTGCTCAGTTTCCCGTTTTGACTGTGAGGGAAGCTCAAGCACAGAGAGCCCGGCACGGAAGCAACCGCACTCATAACTGATTGTGCAACAGCCTTACTTTGAGGAGGAGAAGAACGCACGAGTGCTAATCGCAGTGGTCCTCTGTTTCACACTTTTCAATTCTGGCATATCCGTTGGATTCTCGTGAGCACCCCTGGGCACAGACTCGAGTCCGCGTGCACCGCGCGCCAGCAAGCGCTCGGGATCCGACCCCCGCGACTCAGCAGCCACCGTCCCCTCCTATGCACCACAGTCATTCTGGCCGTTCAACCAGGTACCTGTCCCGCGACTTCTGGACTGCGCTCAACACCAAGAACCCAGACGCCTTCTACCCGCTGGTGAGCAGCGCACGTCGCCCTGCCGTCGTGCAGCGCGGCATGCAACGTGCTCACGTTGCGCCTCGTGACAGGTGAGCAAGTACGCACTGGCTCTCGCGGGGGGAACACCGGTCGGGGTTCTCTACAAGTACTACAGGCAGAAGCTTTCCATACAGTGAGCTTGCCCTCTCGACCCGGCGCGACCCTGGTCTCGCAACTTGCACTCAGCCGCGGAGGGTTTCGATGGTGCCTCTCCCATCGATTGGACGCCCGGTCTCGAGAAGATGCCGTCACTCGCAAAGCTCCTGGTCAAGTCCCTCCGCTGCTCAGGTGGCGGTCATGGATGACCAAGCGGGTGCTGGACACATACGAGGCAGACCGAAACTACTACGTACTTGAGTGCGCAATCCCGCCCACTCCCCCCCTCCCCTTCCCTGCCCCCTGCCCTCCTTGGTTCAATTGTGTGGGGTTCTGTTCGTGGCCAACGCATCTTTCTCTCTTCAGAGCGCGAGCCCTTACTGTCGTGAATACTCATAGTGAAAAGCTCTGTCCGCCCCCGCTGTCCGCCGAGCGTGCCGCGGCCCACCGACCGCGCGGTGTGCGGCGCAGGTCGACTTCCAACATCGACAACCCCGACCAGCGCATGGCCGAAGACCTCCGCGCATTCACCTCGACGTCGCTCGATTTTACCATCTCGCTCATCACCTCGGTGTGGCTCCACACGTCGCTGCGCATGCCGTGCGGCGCTGCGTCCTGCGGCGCACACAAATCCGGGTGCATGCGGGCCCGACCGAGGGATAACGCAGCAGCTGTGCGGTACCATGCTGGCAGATCATTGATCTCTTCTCCTTTTCGGCGATTCTCTGGAGCATCTACGTGAGCTTCCCCCCCGCCCTCCGTCCGGGCACACGATAGACACAACGCTCTGCCTCGCCCCGCTGCAAATTAATTTTGCGTGGCATCCGGCCTTAGCAGCCGCAAGCCCTCCTCGAACCCTTTCCGCATTCTCCCACTGACGCTGCCGGCCACCCCCAGCCGCCCCTTTGGGGCGCGATATTGGTCTACGCTGGATTCGGTACTGCATCGACCATCGGCATCGGCAACAAGTCTGGCACCCGACCTCAGCCACTCGCCCACGGCCGAACCAAGCCCGGGCTGCTCCCAGGCCAAAATCGAGCAGCTCGTCTGAAGTGCTAGTGCGCGCGCCGTGACTCGTGCAATCGCATCGCAGATTGGTTGGGCTCAACTTCGAGCAACTTCAGCGTGAGGCTGACTTCCGTTTCTCGCTGATTCGAGTGTGTTCCCGTCTCTGTGCGTCGTGCAGACGCCGTCCGCTTTGCCGAGCGGATCATGGAGCTTTTGAGAGGTTGACCTCTTATGGTGTGCAGATGCGCGAGAATGCCGAAAGTATCGCATTTTACGGGGGAGAGCAGATCGAGATGAAGGAGATCAAGAGACGTCTTGACAAGTGCGAAACGCCCTTCTCATCGCTCCGTTTCCTCGCTTTGTGTGGCGAACAACCATTGCTGTTGCTCTCGATCTGACAATGTTTCGCTGTGGATTCTGACTTGCAGGACGGTGGACAATGCAATTCGGCTGGTTGGGCAGCAGCGAAACCTCGAATTCTTCACTGTCGGATATCGATACATGGTCCAGGTCATCCCGTCACTGGTCGTCGCACCGCTGTACTTCCAGAGCAAGATCGAGCTCGGCGTTGTGTCACAAAGCTACGGGGCATTCAACCACATCCTCAACGACCTGTCCATCATCATCAACCAATTCGAATCTCTCTCCACCTTTGCGGCTGGCATTGGCCGCCTTGGAGATTTCGTCGATGCAATGGAGATCTCCCAGCAGAGGCAAGCTCGGTTGCTGCAGCAGGAGGCTGCTCTCACCAACACGACCGTGCAGGCGACGACATGGGAGCAAACTACCTGGTGGGATGCGTTCAAAGACGCCATCTCCGTCTCGGGGATTGAACCGGCGGACCCGACCCCGCTGCGCGTGGTGGTAGATCGCGCAGTCAAAGAGCTGCTTCCCATCACTGGGGGAGAGTCGGCAGCGGAGCTCGCGCAGGCAGAGCACGCGCGTCCGTCGGAGCCTACGCCGCCTCGCGACGTTGTGGTCGGCGGCTCGTGCGAGGTCGGCGAGATCACGAGTTCAGAGGTGAGCGGGACGCCGCTGCGGGTGCAGGGCTTGCGCCTCTTCACGCCAGACTGCGCGCGCGAGCTCATGACCAACCTCGACCTCGAAATGAAGCCGGGCCAGGTGCGCGCCCTAGCAGAGGGCCCCGGGCCCTGCCGTACAGCCCCCTCCCCACCCTTGTTGCACAGGGTGGGCTGCACGCGCCCGGCGCTTTCCTCCGCGGCATCCAGCCGCTCCCGGTCCTCCCCTTGCGCAGCGCAGGCCTCACGCTCGGCCCTGCCTGTGGATGCAGCACCTGCTCATCGTTGGCGACTCCGGCACGGGCAAGTCGTCGTTCCTGCGCGCAGTGGCCGGGCTCTGGACCGTAGGCGCCGGGCACATCACCCGCCCGCCGCCTGGCGAGACGTTTTTCCTCCCTCAGCGCCCGTACTGCACCCTCGGCACGCTGCGCGAGCAGCTGCTCTACCCGCAGCGCCCAGGCCTCTCGGCGACCGGCGCGCAGCGTCCTAAGCTCTCG
>ENA-UOXV01004829-UOXV01004829.1-marine-metagenome-genome-assembly--contig:-NODE-4829-length-15205-cov-6.701386_pt1 | contig 15205 bp, 16 predicted proteins | sample MGYA00238165_ERZ766961 | MGnify/ENA primary metagenome ERZ766961 (study PRJEB28924, sample SAMN03173240) | marine metagenome | biome: Marine; feature: Water; material: Subsurface seawater | place: North... | reverse complement strand
AACTTCTGAGCGGTTAATTTCTTCTACCAAGGTGAGTTTTGATGCACCCAATGCTTGGGCAAAATGAAAGGCAGAACGAACTGTATTTTCCGTTTCTGGACTTTCGAAAGCGTTTACGACTACATGCTGTGATGCCTTTCGAATTACAGAAGGTTTAATCATTAATAAAACGGAACAGGGGGCGTTTCGAGTGAGTTTACGGGCAATTGAGCCCATATAGAATTTCAACATATTTTCTCGTTGCATAGCTCCAAGCAAGAGTAAATCTACCTTGTTTTTCTTGCACTGTTCATTTATGGTTTCAACGGGCTCCCCCTCTTCCCAAAGCACTGAAAGGTGTTGGGGCTGAACAGGAGACTCTTCTAAAATTTCAGTAAATGTTTTTGCTTTTGCAGGCGATTTTGACCCTACATGAAGAAAGTACAGGTGGGCATTTAAAAAATCAGCCAACCGCATCGCTTCAAAGACATTTGCTTTGAGGTTGGGCGAAAAGGCAAAACCGATTAAAATTTTATTGAAAGGCGCGTTGTTCACTTAGTTGCATTTTTTGAAATATACAGAAATTATTTGAAAAAGAGAACCAAAAAAGGGAGGACAGGAGCGGACAGAAAACTTATTTTTTGACAAACTCAGTTCGTAAAACAATGTTCATTTTGTTGATTCTGCAATCAATTTCATCTGCATGATCGGTCAAACGAATGTTTTTTACGGTTGTTCCTCTTTTGATCGTCGTTGAGGTTCCTTTCAGTTTTAGGTCTTTGGTTAGTTTTACCGTATCACCGTCATTTAACATGTTTCCGTTGGCATCTTTTACATCCATAGAGCTCTTTTTTGATAAAGATAAGGGATAAAGATAAAGGTGCAAAAGGAAATCTGTCTCAACAAAAGAGGCCTTAAAGCGAAAGGCTTTCCCCAATTTTAGGGAGGTGAAGGGTTCTTTTTTGAGCTTCAAAAAGATGCTGAGCTTGGGACAGCTCTATTTCAATGGGTGGAAAGGTGTTGTAATGACAGCCGATTATTTGGTTACACTGAATAAAATCAGCCGCTAGTACGGCCTCTTCCATTCCCAAGGTAGATGTCAGATGCGTTGTAAATTTTTTGATAGATTTCTGGAACTTCATTTCCTTCGGTCATTATTGGATCATCATCAGAACCTCCACAAGAGATTAAAAAAAGAAAAAGAAGAGCGAAAACATGGGGATGCTTTTTCATAAGAGATTTATTTATTCTGGACTGTAGGTTAGAATAAAGGTTTAATATCGTGGTGATACAAAGGTTCAATTTAAAGTTTTTTGAAAGCAAAGGCTATTATCGGTAGTCAAATAGGGTTCATAATTTGGAATGCGTAGGTATCCAGATTTGCTATATAGGGCCACTGCTTCGGGGAGGTTTTTGCCCGTTTCTAAAACGCAACGTTTGTTTCCAAGTTCTTTCGCCCAGGCTTCTAGCTCCTTTAATACCCGGGTTGCGGTTCCTTTTTTACGACCAATAGGCGGGGTATACATGCGTTTGAGTTCGACCGTACCAACATCAAAAAACTTAAAAGCACCACAGCCAACAGCGCTATCGCCTTCATAGGCAAGGACAACATGACCCAAGCTTTCAATCCCATTAAATTGGTTGTAAAAGGCGTGGTCTTCCCCATCACGAACGGATAGCTCTTGGTTTAGTGTTTCAACTAAAGCTTTAAAATCAGGATGATTGTGATCGGTTCTCAGCAACAACATATTATTTTTTTTGGGCAAAAAGCCAAGGCAGGAATTCGGGATCTCCAAAAACAGTATCCCAACTGTTATGGTTCACTCCAGGATACCAATTATAAATTACAGAAGCTCTTTTTTTAAGCAGGGCTGAGACCATTTTTTTTGAATGATCGATCGCTACAACTTGGTCCGCATCCCCGTGGTCGATACGCCAAACGGGGCGTCGAATTTTTCTAGCAATTTTGGGGTTTGCTCCCCCACAAATTGCAAAAGCTGCAGCAAACATCCGAGGGTTTCTATAAACCAATTCAAAGGTTCCCATACCCCCCATAGACAAGCCGCCAACATAGATGCGCTCCTTGTCGACACTATAGTTGTCCTTGATGTAATCCATCATGCCTTCAACCAAATCGAGCATGGGATTATTTTTAGGCTTTTTTACATACGAAAAGCCAGTATCAGTTCGACTTGTTGTTGCCCAATATGCGTTTTTTGAACACTGAGGAAATACAATAATTGCAGGATTATTTTTACGAAATTCTGAGCCTAAAAAAAGACTACTCCCGTGAACCAATTGGAGTTCATTGTCGTTTCCTCGTTCTCCAGATCCGTGGAGGAAAAAAAGTAAGGGATAGTTCTTTTTTGCAGAATAATTTTCAGGCAATAAAATCCGATAGGGAAGGGATTGCCCCTCTTCTTCATAGGTTGCATAACGATATTCTTGGGCAAAAATTTTGGAAGGACTCATTAGAAAGGTTAGAAACAGGAGAACAGAATAATATTTTTTCATTTGTTTTTTTTAAAGCTTTTCAGCTAAAAGGGCAATCATGGTTTTGATACCATCGCGATAATTTCCTAGGCGAATGTTTTCGTTTGGACTGTGTTGGTTGTTATCAGGGTTTACTGTTGGAACTGCAACAGCAGGAATACCAAGTGTAAGAACAAAAGGAGAAATTGGAATTGAACCCCCGCTCATTCGGATTCGGATAGGCTCCTTGTCAAAAGCCCTTTTCATGGACTTGGTTAGCCAAACACCAATTTTAGAATCAAAAGGCGTTCTAAACGATTGGTAAGAAACGGTAGCCTTATAGGTTGCTATTTTAGGATGTCTAAGGCGCTCTTCTTTGGTAGGAACACGATCAATAACATAGTATCCTTGTTTTTCAACATGTTCTTTTATGAGCCCTAAAAGGCGTTCTGGATTGGACTCTAAAACCAAGCGGACATCAATTTCTGCCTTCGCCCATGCGGGAATAATTGTCCGTGCTTTTTCATTAATTTCTCCGGACTGCATGCCTCGGATATTGAGTGAAGGGAATTGTATGGATTCGTGATAATAAGAACCCACCTGATCTGTTGTTGCAATTTGAACCGCATCCAGAAAGCCTGCCTTGTCAAAAGGCGTACTCTTCAAGGTCTTTTCAGTTTCCGAGTCGATAACAATACCATCATAAAACCCAGGGATAATAACTTTTCCGTCCTCGCTTTTCATTGAAGCCAACAAACGCGACAAACGGAGCGCCGGGTTTGGAACGTAATTTCCGAAGTGACCACTGTGTTGAGGAACAATTGGGCCATAGGTTGTGAGTTGAGCAGTTGCAATTCCTCTTGCCCCAAAGGATAGGGTTGGCTGGTTGGATCGGTGCTGTGGGCCATCGAAAATAACCAGGTTGTCTGCCTTCAAAAGGTCTTTGTTTTCGAGAACTGCCAGCGGTAGGTTTGGTGAACCTAACTCTTCTTCAAAATCGATAATTACCTTCAGGTTAAAGTTGGGGCTTTTACCCAACTCTTTGATTGCATCAAGGGCTGCTAGAAACATGATTACCGGACCTTTTGCATCACTTGCAGATCGGGCATAAATGCGCCAGTCGTCTTCATATTTTACTAAACGATCCCAAGGAAGAGTTTCCCATTGTCCCTCATCATTTTGTTTTTTAACCACAGCTTCGTATGGGTTTTCTTGTTCCCACTGACTAGGATCAACCGGTTGACCGTCTACGTGGACATAAAACAGTACTGTTTTTAGATCAGGATCAAGAACTTTTTCGGCAAGCAGTAAGGGTGCAGCTGCTGTATTGATTCGCGTAGTTTTAAAACCGCGACCTTGAAATTCGTTTTCGCTCCAAAGCATATTGGCTTCATAAGCCAAAGGCTTATTGGCATCGTTGGGAAGCCTCAAAAAAGACCGCAAAAGAGGAAATGTTTTTTGAGCGTATTGTTCTGCAATACGATCCAAGGTTTTTAAATTCTGAGCCTCTGAAAAGAAAGGAGCTAATAGCAGTAAGACAAGAAGGCAAATCGTTTTTTTCATAAGGGTTTTTACAGTAATATTATTGATTAATGTCCTCAAGGAATTGAGCAGCTCCCAAGGCCTCTAATTCTTGTTTATTCAATTGAAGTACCCGAACTTTCAAAGGCACCCGCTCCAGCGGAGCATCTAGTGAATCTGTTGGGAGTGTAGCAATGCTATTCAAAACATCCAACCCTTTAAATACCTGACCGAAGACGGTGTATTTCTGATCCAAACGGGCTATCCCAAGCGCATCATGAACAAGGTAAAACTGACAACCTGCCGATAGCTTTTCGGGATTATCATCACGTCCCATTCCAACTGCGCCATAGAGGTGTTTGATTTCGGGTACAAACTCCGGTTCAATCAAATAATCAGAAGGGCCGAAGCCTTCGGGCGTGTCTGGGCAGCCTCCTTGTACGACAAAGTTTTCAATCACTCGATTAAAACTCAAATCATCCCAATACTGTGCTTGTGCCAATTCTATAAAACTAGCTCGATGCAAAGGGGTTTCTTCATAGAGCCAAAAGTAGAGTGCTCCCAAAGGAGTTTCTATATGACCGATGGGGTAGGTTATTTCTTTACGTTCTTGACAAGAAGTGAGTACAATAAGGCAAAGAAGAACGATTTTTTTCATGATCATTTTTTTAAACAAATTAAGAAAGTACAAGGGCCATAGCGAAGCCCGTTTGCGTTAAAAGTACTTTTTTCTGATGAACCAAGAGCGTTACTAAGCAAGGCTTGAAAAGATTGAAACGTAATTTGTAAGATCAAAACCCCCAAGAGGCTTAGTCCGATAAGAAGCGAATAGTCAATCATATTATTGCCATTGGGTGTGGAATGTTTGTTCAAAAGCTTTGTCTACACGACGGTAGGTATGCGCTCCAAAAAAGTCGCGTTGAGCTTGAATGAGATTCGCTGGAAGGGTTTCACTGCACATCGCAATCCAATAATTATATGCCGAAGAAAAACACGCTAAAGGAATTTTTTGATCGACTCCGTGATGGATAATAGCGGCAGCACCCGCCTCGTTTTCTTTTAGTAAATCTAAAACAGCCGTATTGTTAAGCAGTGATTTTTCTGTTTTAAAGCTGTGAACGAGTGTTTCCATTAAACGCGAACGAATGATACATCCCTGAGTCCATATACGAGCTGTTTCAGAAGGGTTGTATTCCCAACCGTATTGTTGAGAAGCATTTTCAATCAGATTAAAACCTTGAATATGATTCACAATCCGAGCAAAGCGATAGGCTTCAATTAGTGATTTTACATCAATGTCAACATGTTTTTTGGCCTTAGGCTTTCTTGCTGATAAAGCGATCCGCTGTGTTTTAAAGGAAGAGAGGTAGCGAGCAAAAACAGATGCAGACATCATGGTATTGACGGACCCCAAAGACAAGGCTGCCGAACTGGACCACATTCCCGTTCCTTTACTACTCGCTTGATCTAAAATCAAATCGACTAAAAAATGTTCTCCCTCTTTTTTTTGCAGGATCTCTGCAGTAATTTCTAAAAGGTAACTGGCTTCTGAACCGTGATTCATTTCTTGAAGAACAGCAACAAGTTCTGGGTAACTCATTTGATGTGCCAGCACAGCAAAGGTTTCGGCAAGAAGCTGCATTTCTGCATATTCTATTCCATTGTGAACCATCTTTACAAAATGCCCTGCACCTTCTTTTCCCATATAACTTTGACAGGGAATACCAGTTTGGTCTTTAGCCGCAATTTTATTTAGAATGGGACGAAAAAGAGTGTAGGCTTCAGGACTTCCACCAAACATTATTGAAGCCCCATTACGAGCGCCAACTTCTCCTCCAGAAACGCCACAACCCACAAAGTCAACCTTCTTTTTTTGAAGCTCTTGAGCCCTTCTTTGGGTGTCGGGATAATGAGAATTACCCCCATCAACAAGCACATCTTCTTCGCTGAGTAGCGGAAGAAGTTCGTCAATTAAGCCATCAATGGCGGGACCACTTTTGATCATCAACCAAATTTTTCGCGGCCGCTCTAAAGCAGATACAAATGCATTCAGATCTGTAAAACCCCGAAGATTTTTAAAGGCTTTATTTTTCGACAAAAAGGACGGAATTACCTTTTCTTCTCCGGGAGTGGAACGATTATAAACGGCAGTTGAGATTTCGTTTTCTGCACAGTTTAACGCTATTCCCTGCCCCATAACGCCCATGCCGATTACGCCAATGGTTGCCGATTGTGTGTGTTGAATTTTATTTAAAACAGAAGAAGCCAATTGTGGAATTGTGTCTTCTATGTTGAGGTGAATCCCATAGGATGGGAGCTCCAAAACATCAAATTGTGACTGGAGGAGTGCTGCGTCAAAAAAATGGTTTTCACGATTTTCTAAACGCCCTTTAATTAAATCAAAAGAACCGTTTAAAACAACCCAAGTAATTGTATTATTCTCGGCAGAAAGGATTTTTCTGTAGGCTTCTTTTAGTGCGGAGCAGGCCAAAATTGCCGCTCCATTTTTTGACCAGCCCCTAATTTTTTGAGCCAACTCGGCTAGCCAGGGCGCTCGATCAGCGTCATCTAACTCGAGGCCAGATTTCATTTTTTCTTTATTGGTTTGAGGATGAAAATCATCCGCATCATAAAAGGGCCAATCCATTTCTTGAGAAAGGTGTTTTCCAAGACTGGTTTTTCCAGTTCCACTTACCCCCATTATGATGATCATATACGCTTGTTTTTGTTATAAAGATATAAAAGTAATACTCGTTTACATTGCAGAGAGAATAGCTCCGTCTGTGGTATGAAATTCTTTCATTAAATTAGCTGCCATACACGAATGAACTGGGAGCACCCACAGCAGGTCGCCAATGGCATAATCCTGCATTTTTTCTTTCGGGACAGAAACTATCCCGTGTTCTTGAGAAAGACTTTTGAGGTGCATCTTTGGGATACAGCCTCCCCAACCGCTTCCTTTTTGTTCTACAACTCGACCAAAGATAATGCCTACTTCTGGATCTTCAATTCGGTCTTTTGAAAAATGAACACCACCACCGTAAACGACAATTTCATTCCGATCAGGATGTTTGGTAACAACAGGGCAGGCCATAGCAACTGCAACCTCATCCAATTCGTTTGATCCAATGATGTTTTGTGTTAGGTCATAAAAAATAAAATTGCCGGGGCGAATTTCATCAATTCCAGCAAAATCTTCGGACACACTACAACTGGGTGTGTCTCCATACGAAAGTATCAGCTCAGGATATTGTTTTTGATAACGGTCTCTGAGCAGCAAAAACGGCTCTTTACTCTCTTGGTGTACAGCCTCGATAGACTCTTTAGAACGACATTGATAGGAATGGCCTGCGTGTCCTAAAAACCCTTTGAACTGAAGCAAAGGCGTTCGATCCATTTGACTCAAAAGTTGATCGATTATAGAATAGCGATCTACTGCAATTCCGGTCCTGTGGTAACCAAGATCCATTTTCAAGAAAATGCCAACGGGTGCGTTTAAGTTTTTTTCTAAAAAGTCGAGTACCTCGACATTTTCGACACAGAGGTTGAGTTGAATTTTTGACGCAAGGTTATTGATGGTTGTGATTTCTAAAATGTTGGTTGGAAATGCGACGGTGATATCGTTCCATTCTTGAGCAAAATAGGCAGCCATCTTAAGAGAAGAAACCGTTATTTTGGAAACGCCTTCTTCTTTAAGCCATCGAGCGACTTCCAGCGATTGATGGGTTTTGACATGGGGACGGAAAGCCAGCTTGTTCCTTCTGGCTTTAGCAGCCATTTTTGCAATGTTTTTTTTGCATCGAATGGGATCTAAAAAGAGGGTTGGTACGCGAATCATTAAGTTTGGATTAGTGCTTTATAAGACGAAAGTGTTAATGGAACCCTAAGGTACAATGAAAAAGTGTGTCGATCAACTTAAACCGACAAGGGTTAATTTAGAGTTTCTATAAAAAGGAGCGAGGTAAAAACCTTTACCAAATCCCTTTTTCCCAAGATAAAAACGAACCTCAGGAGTAATGCTGTAATACGACAAAGAGATGTCTTTTATTTGCTCAAAACTCTCAGCGTCATTGATGGTACTTTCTACAGAACCGACAAGGGGTACGCCTCCTTCGAAAATTCTACTAAACGAAAGAGCAACCGATATTTTTTTATTTATTACGCGTTCGTATTGTAAATGAAGGTTTCTAAAAGCGAAACTGGTCAAGCTTAGTTTAACCATATTTTGTTTCGCTTGATATTCCAGACTTAAGGAGTCCGTTTCCTGTTCCAAAGCAGAATCAGGAGCGTCTAATTCTTGTGCATAAACCAAAGGAGTAAGTAAAAGTGTAAGTAAAAATAAGATCTTTTTCATGGGGAAATGATTTTAAATTAAACTCAAAGATACTGTTTTTAAGCAGATTACAAAAAGCTTAGAGCTAATCATTTAATTTAAGAACAGCCATAAACGCCTCTTGCGGGATTTCTACATTTCCTACTTGGCGCATTTTCTTTTTCCCTTTTTTCTGTTTTTCTAAGAGCTTCCGTTTCCGAGAAATATCCCCCCCATAACATTTGGCAGTTACATCTTTTCGAACGGCTTTGATGGTTTCTCTGGAAATTATTTTTGCGCCAATAGCCGCTTGAATTGGAACATCGAACTGCTGTCTTGGGATCAGTTGGCGTAATTTTTCACACATTTTTTTCCCAATATTATACGCATTGTCTGCATGGATCAATGCGGATAAAGCATCCACTTGACTTCCATTCAACAGAATATCGACCTTCACTAACTTGGAGGGACGCATTCCAATGGGAGAATAATCGAAAGAGGCATATCCTTTTGAAACGGTTTTTAAACGATCATAAAAATCAAAAACAATTTCCGCTAAGGGCATGTCAAAAGTAAGCTCTACACGTTCGGTTGTCAGATAGGTTTGATTGGTAATCACACCTCTTTTTTCTATACAAAGCGACATTACGTTTCCAACAAAATCTGCCTTTGTAATTATTGCGGCTTTAATAAAAGGCTCTTCAACACGATCTAAAGCCGAGGGATCGGGAAGATCGGAGGGGTTGTTTACTAGGATTTTATCGTCAACGTCTTTGCGAACATAGGCATGGTAAGAAACGTTGGGAACTGTTGTTATCACGGACATATTGAATTCCCGTTCTAAGCGCTCTTGAATGATTTCTAAATGCAACATGCCTAGAAACCCACAGCGAAAACCAAAACCTAGTGCTGCTGAACTTTCGGGAAGAAAAACAAGGGAGGCATCGTTTAACTGGAGTTTTTCCATCGAGGAACGAAGCTCTTCATAATCTTCGGTATCTACAGGATAAATACCCGCAAAAACCATGGGTTTTACTTCTTCAAATCCGTCGACAGCATTTTGGGTTGGGTTGTCTGGAGTAGTGATTGTATCTCCGACTTTTACCTCTTTAGCGTCTTTAATACCGGTGATGAGGTAGCCAACATCTCCGGCTTTAATTGTTTTTTTGGGTTCTTGTTTGAGTTTTAGGGTTCCAATTTCATCCACATTATAAGTGTTTTGTGTGGCAATGAATTGAATCTTTTGTCCTTTGGAAATGGTACCGTTTAAAATCCTGAAATACGTTTCTATCCCTCTGAAGGGATTGTAAACAGAATCAAAAATTAAGGCTTGCAGCGGTTCGTCTGGACTTCCTTTTGGCTGGGGAACGCGCTCAATAATTGCCGTTAGGATTTCTTGAATTCCAAGGCCTGTTTTGGCAGAAGCCGGAATAACATCTTCGGGAGCACAGCCTAAAAGATCGACAATATCGTCGGTTACTTCTTCTGGATTAGCAGAAGGCAAGTCGACCTTGTTGAGTACTGGAATGATTTCTAAATCATTCTCGAGCGCTAGATATAAATTCGAAATGGTTTGTGCTTGAATACTTTGAGCGGCATCTACGATCAGCAAGGCCCCTTCACAGGCAGCAATTGAACGAGACACTTCATAGGAAAAGTCGACATGGCCGGGTGTGTCGATTAAGTTCAAGACATATTCTTGACCTTCATGGGTATATTCCATTTGGATTGCATGGGATTTGATGGTAATCCCTCGTTCGCGCTCCAAGTCCATTCCGTCTAGGATTTGATCTTGTTTTTCACGTTCGGTTACGGCACCTGTAAAATCTAGGAGTCGATCGGCTAATGTACTTTTCCCATGATCAATGTGGGCAATAATGCAAAAATTTCTGATGTACTTCATAGCGTTTCTTTCCTAAGCTTAAGCCGCAAATATACTTATTTGTACACTGCTTTTTTGCTTTCTGTTCAAATATAGTTCGCTAAAAACCAATTGTTTTTTTTAAATAATTATTATTTTGATTGTCGATTTAACCCATTAATCTTAATTTCATGAAACTAACTGTCACACATCAGGAGCGATATTCTAGAATCAAGGCATCCTTGAGCTACGAAACAGCAGGCAATTTTGGAGCGCTAGACTTCGACATTGATTGGAAGCGGGTTAAAGAAGCCTTGAAATAAACCTATAAAAGATGCGAATTAGTGTAGCTGGGTTAAGAATATTATTGGGAATTACGTTTCTCTTTTCGGCCTATACCAAGTTTGTTGGTCCAGGTTTTTTTGAAATCACCCTAATGGATCAGGGATTAGCACCCGATCGTTTTTTTGCAGCACAGCTAGCACGATTTTTTATTGGGCTGGAATTTGCTCTGGGAATCCTGATGTTACTGCCTTTTTACACCAAAAAACTGATGCTTGTTTCCTTACTTCTTTTAGGAGGTTTTACGCTACACTTGGTATATTTATGGAGTATTGGAGACACTGAAAATTGCGGCTGTTTTGGTGAGATGATTTCCATGACACCTCTAGAATCGATCATTAAAAACGGAATTCTTATTGGGATTTCCGCCTTTGTTTTTTGGAAAACAGCTTATGATAAGCGTTCCATAAAACCAATTTTATTAGGAACAGGACTTGTTATTGCCAGCATGTGGCCTTTACTTCCGCTACCAAACCACAGTGATTTTCCTTTTCAAAAACTCACTCAATTTGAGTATGCGGGGCGTGTAGATTTGGCTGCAGGAGAAAAAGTGGTAGCAGTTTTTAATTTGGACTGTGAACACTGTCAAGAAGCCGCGTCCCAATTGGCCGAACTCGCAGCTGTTAGTTCAAGTTTCCCAAAGCTGTATGTTTTGTTTTATCAAGAAGGCAGCACTACGGTAGCTGAATTTGAAGAGCTTACAGCCTTTGCTTATCCCTATGCCTTTATAGACATGAACACATTCTTTGATTTGATAGGGAATTCCCCCCCTCGAATTTACCATTTGAAAGCAGGAAAAGTTGAAGCAATCTGGGATGAAGATTTTGTTTCCCACTTTCAAGAAACGTTTGAATTGAACTAGGGTATAGAGAAAACCGAGGTTTTACGTACTTTTGTAAAAAACTTCACGCTTTGGTAAAAATTGGTGACATCGAACTCAGTGACTTTCCGCTTCTTCTTGCACCCATGGAAGACGTAAGCGACCCTCCTTTTCGAGCCTTGTGCAAGGAACACGGGGCTGACGTAGTATACACCGAATTCATTTCGAGCGAGGGTCTGATTCGAGACGCTGCCAAAAGCGTCATGAAGCTTGATATATACGAAAAAGAACGCCCTGTTGGGATTCAGATTTTTGGTGCAAACGAAGAATCGATGCTTCGTTCTGTTGAGATTGTTGAGGCGTCTAAGCCCGACATCATCGACATTAACTTCGGTTGTCCGGTTAAAAAAGTAGTGAGTAAAGGTGCTGGTGCAGGCATTTTGAGAGACATTCCCCTAATGGTTCGCTTGACAAAAGTGATGGCAGAACATACCAAGCTTCCCATTACTGTAAAAACACGCCTGGGCTGGGATCACGATTCTATAAAAATAGTTGAGGTAGCCGAACGCTTACAAGACGCTGGAGCCAAAGCGATTTCGATTCACGGAAGAACACGTGCTCAAATGTATAAGGGTGCTGCCGATTGGCGTCCGATAGCGGAGGTTAAAAACAACCAACGCATGCACATTCCCATTTTCGGAAATGGCGATGTTGACAGCCCTGAAAGAGCAATAGAAATGCGCGATCAATACGGTTTAGACGGGGCTATGATTGGAAGAGCGAGCATTGGCAACCCTTGGTTTTTTAACCAAGTAAAACATTTCATGGAAACGGGAACTCACTTAGCTCCGCTCTCGATTGTAGAACGTGTAGATGCTGCCCGTAGGCATTTGGAAATGGCAATCGATTGGAAAGGAGAAGTTTTGGGCGTTTTAGAAACTCGCAGACATTATACCAATTACTTTAAAGGAATCCCCCATTTTAAAGAATACCGAACCCGAATGGTAACTTCGAACGCATCGGCAGATGTCTTTGCCGCACTCGCTGATGTTGAAGCCAATTGGGGCGACTATGAGATGGTTTAAAGCAGCTTAATCTTTTTGCCTACTTGGGCAGTGGCCCAGGCCGAAGCGAGTCCCCCTAACACAAACAGCAGGAACAACACCATAGCTACATTTTGAAATTCCAAGCGAACGGGATATGGAAAGTTAGTTCCAGGAACATAAAGAAAAGGGAAATAGCGCTGAAGTAGGACGAGGCATGTTCCTAATAAAACACCTAGGCCCCCACCTACCCAACTGATCATTCCGCCCAAGTAAAAGAAAATCAAACGAATTTCTTTGGGCAATACACCAAGAGCATACAATACGTTCAATTGAGGCCTTTTATCTAAAATCATCATAATCAAAGCACCGACGACATTAAAAAGCGCAATGATGATGACCAGGGTAAAAATCAAATAGATTGCCATTTGCTCGGTATTGAGCATCTTGAAAAGTGCCGCATTGAGTTCGGTTCGGGAACGCATGCGCAAGGGTGTTTTGAGTAAGGCACGAAGCTGTTCTTCGAGTTGTATTCGATTAAAATCAGGAGCGAGTTTAAGCTCTAAGGAGCTGTACGTATTTTCTTTTCGTTGAAAAAGAGTCTGTGCAAACGACAGATTTGAAAACATATATTTTTTGTCGAGTTCCTCGCTGACGCTATAGATTCCAGAGACCAAGGCGGTCTTGTTGACAAAAGGCTCTTTGAGTTGGGTTGCACTTGCGGATCTTTTGGGAACCGTAAGCACTAAAAAATCGTTGTAATCGTAAACACCTAAACTTAATACTTGGGCAACTCCACCACCAATTACCACCTCATCAAGCTCCTTGGAAAACCAAGAACCACTGCTCAAAAAACGATCGCTTTCGATGATGTTTTGATAGGACGAGTCAACCCCTTTGAGATAAACAACGTGGTTTTTGTCTCGATAATTTAAAAATACTTTGTCTTCTATAATTCCAGAAACAGCAAGAATACCGTCAAGCTGTTTTACAGAAGCGAAGGTAATTGAATCGATTTGGAGGGTTTTACCTTGAACAGCTTCCACCCGAAAATCAGGATCGAAAACATTAGAAAAAGAAAGGCCAAAATCTTTGAGACCTGTAAAAGCAGAGAGAACAATTAGCAAGGCTGCTGAAGCAATTAACACAACGGATAGAGCAATATAATTGATGATATTGATCACACTCTGTTTGCTTCTAGTGAAGAAGTATCGGGAGGCTATGTACAGAGGAAAGCGCACAAGCTTATTTTTTTTTGCGAGCAATTAACCCTTCAGGGTTTTTGATGGGGTCGTCGATCGCGGTTAAGGCTTCATCAATTTTTTCTATATAATCTAGCGAATCGTCCAAGTAAAAAACAAGTTCTGGGACTTTTCGCAATTGATTTTTCATCAGACGAGCAAGGTCGTGTTTTACCTGAAAACTATTCGACTGGATTCCTTCGAGCACTTCAAGTGCTTTGGCAGGAGGGAAGAGGCTCAGGTATATTTTGGCAATGGAAAGATCAACGGTTACAGCAACTTTTGTAACAGAAATCAAAAGGTTAGAAACCCCTTCTTTACGAACGGCTCCCTGAAGCATTTGAGCGATTTCCTGTTGCAATAAGGTTGCGATTTTCTTTTGTCTTGGACTTTCCATAGGGTTGATTATTGGGTAAAATTAAGGATATTTGTTGGGATGCAGTCCTCAAACACAAAGTATAGCGTCTAAAACAAATAAATACTATGACAAATATTCGTAAAACCATATTCACTGCTCTTTTTTCACTGCTTTCGTTTGCTGCCTTTGGACAGCAAGATACTGAACGAATAGCGGAGCTTATTTTTAAAAAGACAAATCAATTGCGACAAGCAAAAGGGCTGGTTCCTTTTAAAGAACTAGATAGTTTAGATCAAATTGCACAGTACCACAGCGACAATATGGTTCAAAAAAAGTTTTATTCCCATACCGATCACGAAGGCTTGAGTCCAGTAGAGCGGGCCGAAAAGTTCACTATTCAAGCATGGAGAAGGGTTGACAATCGTTTTATTGGCATTGCGGAGAATATAGCTCAGGTTCCCTGGTTTGAAAATGTAACAAACTGCGGAGACACTCGGTCGAATGAAGCCATAGCCGAATGCTTGGTCCAAGGCTGGAAAAGCAGTCCACCTCATTATAAAAACATCTTGGGAGATTATGTGTATTTGGGTGTAGGGATTCAATTTAATTCTGAGCTTATGGGCTTTGCAACCCAGAACTTCAGATAGGCTAGAGGCGCTCCCACTTATAGTCTCCGTTTAGACGGAAAGACCCCAGATGTGTTTTCTTCCAACTGTTGGGTTCTATTAGGGATAAAAAAGACTCTTTTGCCCCTTCATACAGATGATAGGTTTCGCCAACGATGGGTTCGAATTTGAATTTAGCAGAGTAAACCATTTGGGTGTCTGATGCCAAATTCACAAAGTCTTTGATTTTACTCTGCAGGTCAGCGAGTTCCGCTTGGAACTGCTTAGAAACCCGATCAACCCCCTTTTTTTTAAACGAATCTACGTTGGGGATACTGATTACAGGACTGCTGTTGCTTATTGCATAGGGCAATAATTTTGCAATATATTCTTCGTTTTCTTCGTCCCACGCGACATTATCTGGTTTTTTTGACGATTTCATTTTCAAGCCTTTGCACAAAAATAAGTTACTTTGGATCGCTAGACAATTTTCCTTTGATAAGAATTTAGAATAAAAGCTAGAAATAAATGTGTTTAAAACTTGTTTTCATTATCTGACATCTTTCTAGTGTCTGGGGTAGACAGACAGACACCTGTAATATTCATTGCATAATTTTAACGGTAAGACTTTTTTAAATTCTAAATACGCTT
>ENA-UOXV01004825-UOXV01004825.1-marine-metagenome-genome-assembly--contig:-NODE-4825-length-15211-cov-3.789522_pt1 | contig 15211 bp, 14 predicted proteins | sample MGYA00238165_ERZ766961 | MGnify/ENA primary metagenome ERZ766961 (study PRJEB28924, sample SAMN03173240) | marine metagenome | biome: Marine; feature: Water; material: Subsurface seawater | place: North... | reverse complement strand
TGTTCGAAGAACGCTTAAGCGTCAACGCCGATGGCAAGCGCGCCATAGGTCGCGCTGCGGCCGCGATGATTGCCGATGGGGCCTCGATGTTGATCGATTCGGGTACGACCACGATCTGCTTGGCCGAGAATTTGACCGAGCGTCAAAATTTGCTCGTCTACACCAATGATGTGCATATCGCTGCCAAACTGGCTGGGCGTAACAATAATCGTGTGTTGTTGACCGGCGGTGAATATCTGGCGAGCGAGGGCGCAATGCTCGGCCGCGACGCAACGGTCATGCTGTCGAACTATTATCCCGATTATGCGTTTGTCGGTGCTTCGGCGATGTCGGCGCACCCGTGGCTCATGGATTATTCCCGCGAGGCCGCGGAATTGCGGGCACAGATGCTGTCGCAGGCCCGCACCAAAGTCGTGCTCGCAGATCATACCAAATTTGACCGCACTGCGCCGGTGCGTGTTCCGGGCTTTGATCAGGTTGACGTGATTATCACCGATGTCCCACCGTCCGCCCGTATGCAGCGGGAGTTTGCACGTATTGATGCCGAACTCGTGGTGGCAAAGGGGTAGGTCTTTCGAGATGGCCTCTGGCCTACTCAAGATGGGGGCCGTGGAAAAAACACCTCATCCTGAGGCGAGCGGCGCGTGTCTCGAAGACTCAATTGAACGACGTGACCAGCTTTTCAATCTGTGTCGACCACGTCATTTGCCGCATCATCGTGACCGCACGTTGGCCCCGTATGTTTGCTTGCGCACGATCATGATAAATCGCCTCTAAGGCGGCGACGATTTCGTCAACGTCGCTCTCGCCCCAAGCCTCATAACGGCCATGCGGGTCAGCGATCTTGGACTGCTGGGTGAGAGGATAGCAGTTATCGTTGCTGGCGATATCCAAATGGCCGGTGTTCATCGACATCACACAAGGGATGCCGCTGGCCATGCATTCCATTGCCACCAAGTTGGTGCCGCCTTCGCAGCGGTTTGCGAACACGGCCGCATCGGCATCGCGCAGGACGTCTGGAAGCGATGCATTACCGATGACTCCGACATCAATATGTGCGCCATCGGGAAGACCTTCGCCGGCCGTCCACGCCATAATGGAGTCGGCGACCGAAGGACCATGTCTCGGCGCGGTGCGAACGTGTGGACCTTGCAACACGGTGGCCATGCTGTCGGCCCATGGGTTTTGCCAAACTGTTAACAACAACGCTTCGGGGTGGCGTTCATGAAACGCTTTAAAGGCGGCCAAAACGATATCTTGGCCTTTGCGATATTCCAATTTACCGCCGGAAAAAATCACAAAGCGGTCTTTGAAGCGTCCGGTTTTGGCGCGCGGCTGAAAGGTCGTTGAGTCTACACCCTGGTGAATGCAGATTACGTCGGAAAGGCCGCGCGACAATAAATAGTCCCGGTTCCAATCCGAGCCTGTCCGCATGGTATCGAACGTTTTGGCGGCTGCGATGGCCGGGGCCGGGATCGCGGTTTCTTCAAAGAATGTAAAGCCTGCGTTGCGCACCCCGCGATAGCGCGCGCTGACATCGTTGTGCACCAAGTTGTTGCCACTGGAATGCAGAATCAAGGTATCTTGCAAGCCGACGCTTTCAATGTGCGCCGCATTTTCAACAAGCCGCTGCTGCTCGTCGATCAACGGCTGTAGCATTGCATGGTAGGTGGGGGCGATCAGGTTAAGATTTGTCTCGTTCAGCAACAACGGACGAGGCCAGCCTTTGCTCGATGGGCCGTTGGCGGCGAAACCTGCCCTGGCCAGCAGCTCGTGGACCAGATTGATGCCAAACACGCCCCAGCCATGAATACTGGACAGCCCCCAGGTAATCGCCAGTCGGCTCTCCATCGATGTCCCCCGCGGTTACTCGGGTTCGGCGACGACCATTTCGCCGTGTTTCGTGCATTCAGCGCTGGCTAGGTCGACGAAGACATGTGCGATGCTTTCCGGTGTTTTTACCGTTTTCACATCTTCGCCCGGCATGGCGGCGGCGCGCATGCCGGTCCGTGTCGGGCCTGGGTTGACCAAGTTGACACGGATGTTGGTTTTCTCGGTCTCTTCGGCATAGATGCGTGCCATCATTTCGAGACCTGCTTTTGAGATCGCATAGGCGCTCCAAAACGCGCGTGGCTGATGACCGACGGTCGACGTTACATAAATCGCACGTCCGCTGTCGGATGCCCGCAGCAGCGGATCGAACGAGCGCGTCATCCGCCAGCACGCGGTCAGATTGACGCCCATGACGCGGTCCCAAACTTTCGGCCCGAGTTGATGGAGCGGCATCAGGGTCCCGAGCGTGCCGTGGTTGGCGACGAATGCATCCAGGCGGCCAAAGCGCTCAAACAGTGCCGCGCCGACCTGATCAATCGCGTCGTAGTCGGTGACGTCCAGTGGGATCAAAGTCGATTCAATACCGGTCTCGGTGCGGATTTCATCGTCGAGTTCTTCCAGCGCAGCGGTGGTGCGGGCTGTTAAAATCGGGTGTGCGCCCTCGGCGGCAAAGCGTTTGGCCATCGCCCGGCCAATGCCGCGGGACGCGCCGGTGATCAGTGTGATCCGGCCTTCAAGTCTTTTACGCATGGGAGAACTCCGATTAGTCGCGTTCTGTCAGCAGTGACAATTGTTTGGGCATGCCGCCACCGTCTCGGTCGATAAGGCGGATCGGGTAATCGCCGGTGAAACACGCATCGCAGTATTGCGGCTGTTCGGTGTCGCGGCGCTCTTCGCCGACGGCGCGATAAAGCCCGTCGAGCGAGATGAACGCCAAAGAGTCGACGCCGATGATTTCCGCCATGCGCGCTAGGTCATTCTGTGCCGCCATCAGTTGATCGCGCTCTGGCGTGTCGATACCGTAAAAGCAGGAATGTGTGGTCGGTGGCGAGGAAATTCGCATATGCACTTCGGTGGCACCGGCAGCGCGGACCATTTCAACGATTTTAATACATGTCGTTCCGCGCACGATGGAGTCGTCAACCAGCACCACACGCTTGCCTTTGAGCATGCCGAGGTTTGCATTGTGCTTTAGGCGGACGCCCAAATTTCGGATTTGTGCCGTGGGCTCGATGAAGGTGCGTCCGACGTAGTGATTTCGGATGATCCCAAGCTCGAACGGGATGCCGCTTTCCTGGCTATAGCCGAGTGCCGCCGGCACGCCGCTGTCGGGGACCGGTACGATGACGTCGGCGTCGACATGGCTTTCTTGCGCAAGCTCGCGACCGATCGCTTTGCGGATTGCATAGACATGCTTGCCTTCGATGTTGCTGTCAGGCCGCGCAAAGTAGATGTATTCGAAGATGCAAAATTTGCGCGGTACTTTGGTGAACGGCTTCAACGAATGCAGGCCGTTTTCATCGATGATGACGATCTCACCCGGGTCCACGTCGCGCACAAACTTGGCGCCCATGATATCCAGCGCGCAGGTTTCCGACGTCATGATATAGGCGTCGCCCAAGCGACCGATCACAAGCGGACGCACACCGCTGGGGTCGCGCGCACCGATGAGTTTCTTTTGCGTCAACGCGACCAACGAATACGCGCCTTCGAGCTGGGTCAGCGCATCGGTCAGGCGGTCGACGACCGGACCGAATTCGCTGCGCGCGATCAGGTGGATGATGGTCTCGGTATCACTGGTGGATTGAAAGATGCTGCCGCGTTCGATCAGGGTCCGGCGGATTGCATATGAATTTGTGAGGTTGCCGTTGTGTGCAACGGCCAAGCCGCCGAAACGAAATTCCGAAAATAGTGGCTGCACGTTACGAAGCGCGGTGTCGCCGCTGGTCGAATAGCGCACATGGCCGATGGCGGATTTGCCGGGCAGTTGCTTGATGACTTCTTCTGAAGAAAAGTTGTCGCCGACGAGGCCGAGTGCGCGTTGGCTATGGAACTGCTCGCCGTCATACGAAACGATGCCGACGGACTCCTGCCCCCGGTGCTGTAAGGCGTGAAGGCCTAGCGCTGTATGGGCTGCAGAATCGATATGCCCGTAGGTGCGGTACAATCCACATTCTTCATGCAGATGGTCGTCATCCAGAAAATCAGCGGCGGCATCAGTCATAGCGGCATCCTAGTACTTTTGTCCCTTAATTGGAACTGGGATTGGAACTTGTATCTGCACCGGTACCGTCAATCAGGCGTTCCATGCCCTTTCGGGTTCCGGCGTCGTATCCTTCGGTCTTCGGTGCATTCGGCTGTTTCGGTGCCGGGGAATTCAATCGTTGTAAGTCTATGCCACCGCTGTCGTCGCCCGTGATCGAACGTGCGCTGATGTGGTCAGGCACGAGTGCCTTAAGTAGGGCGGCGCCCGGTTTTATCAACTGTATTGTCCGCGCCGACTGAACCATCTGCGGCTGCTCGGCCGGCGGCATAATCACTTCCAGGCCAATGTAGGCGACGCAGACCAGCACGGCGCCGCGCGCCAAGCCGAACAGAAAGCCAAGTGAACGGTCGAGCACATTCAGCGCGCTCGATTGCACTTGCTTGGCCACCGCGCGGGTAAGCAGTGATAAAAACACCAGGGTGACAATGAAGATCACAATGCCTGCGGTCAGGTCCGCAGCGATTTCTAACGGGATGTATTTGCGGGCAAATGGTTTTGCATACGGAAAGCCGTAGAACGTTGCGAAGATCGCACCGATCCATCCACCGACCGAGAGCACTTCGTGCACAAAGCCGCGCGCATAGGCGAGAACGGCTGAAATTAAAAGGACCGCCAGTACCCCGATATCGATCACATTGACCGGAAAATCTGACAGTGAGTCCATGTGCCGATCCTTAGCCCAAGGCCTGCTTTTGGCGCGGCTTGGGCAGCACGGCCTGGGCAAGGTCACGAATGTGGGCGATCTCAACGATGTCGAGGCCCGTCGCATTAACAGCCGACTTGCTGCCAGATTTCGAAGTTCGGATGCGTGGGATGATGGCGCGGGTGAATCCCAACTTTGCGGCCTCCTTCAGGCGGGCGTCGATCCGCGATACGGGGCGGATTTCCCCGGAAAGCCCGATCTCGCCGAACACCACGGTGGCACCATGAATGGCCTCACCGCTTTGCGACGATAACAACGCGGCGGCAACCGCGAGATCGGCGGCGGGCTCAGAAATCTTCAGACCACCTGCGACGTTGAGATATACGTCTAAGGGCCCTAGTGCAAGGTCTGCGCGGGCATCCAAAACCGCCATGACCATGGCCAATCGGTTGGTGTCCCAGCCAATCACGGCGCGCCGCGGCGTGGCCAGCGCGCTCGGCGCCACAAGTGCTTGAATTTCCACTAAAACCGGGCGCGAGCCTTCGATGCCTGCAAAAACGGCCGCACCCGACACGTCGCCTTCGCGGTCCGCCAGAAACAATTCCGACGGGTTCGAAACTTCGACCAAGCCGGCGTCCGACATTTCAAACACGCCGATTTCGTCCGCCGGGCCGAAGCGGTTTTTGACGGCGCGCAGGATACGGAACTGGTGCGAGCGCTCGCCCTCAAAATGCAGCACGGTGTCGACCATGTGCTCAAGCACACGCGGGCCGGCGATGGTGCCTTCTTTGGTGACGTGGCCGACAAGCAGCAGCGCAAAGCCGCGCCGCTTCGCCAGTCGGATCAATTCTTGTGCTGACGCCCGCACCTGCGACACGGTGCCGGGGGCACTTTCTAGGTTGTCCAAATACATGGTCTGGATGGAATCGATCACCACCACATCGATGTGATCGGGCGTATCGAGTGTTGAGACGATATCGCGCACGTTGGTCGCAGTTGCCAATGCGACGGGTGCCTTATCGAGATCGAGCCTGCGTGCACGTAGCCGCAGTTGCGCAATCGCTTCTTCACCGGAGATATAAACCGTTTTGCTGCTCTCGGCGAGTTTTGCGGTCGCCTGCATTAACAAGGTGGATTTGCCGATCCCAGGTTCGCCACCAATCAGTACGGCAGAGCCGGGAACCAAGCCACCGCCGGTGACGCGGTCGAATTCTTCAATCCCAGACACCCGCCGCGGCGGGTCTTTTTCCGAGCCTTCGAGGCCGACGAAGTTGATTTTCTTGCCGCGCTTTCCGCCAAGCCCTTTAGGCGCACTTTCAGATGCCGCCTCTTCGGTCAGGCTGTTCCATGCCCCGCAGGCATCGCATCGCCCCATCCATTTTGAATGGGTGGCGCCGCACTCCTGGCAGACGTAGCTGGATTTCGCCTTGGCCAAGCCGGATCCTCGCTGAATTGCGCAAGACGAAGGCTTACGCCATCCGCTCATTCATCGCAAGCCGCCATGGTGCCCGCCGGTTTTACGGCAGCGCTGTGGAAGATACCGGCGAATCGAAGGATTGGTTGGCTGGTGTCGCGTCAGGGTCCCTCTCCCCCCATTCTCGGGGGGGCGAGGGACTAAGTGGGCCTTTAACGCCGCACAGCCATCTTGATCGGGCCGTCGGCGCGGCCATGAATGAATTGTTGGATGTAGGGGTTGTCGGTGTGGTCCATAGCGTCGGTTGAACCGGCCCAGATGATACGGCCATCGTACAGCATGGCGATGCGATCGCCGATCTTGCGGGCGGAAACCATATCGTGGGTGATGGTGATGGCGGTGGCGCCGATCTCTTGGTTGACGTGGACAATCAGATTGTTGATGACGTCGGCCATAATCGGATCAAGGCCGGTGGTCGGTTCGTCAAAAAAGATGATCTCTGGATTTGTCGCGATGGCGCGGGCGAGGCCGACACGCTTTTGCATGCCACCCGAAAGTTCGGCGGGCGACAGATCGAGCACATCCGGGGCCAGGCCCACCAAGCGAAGTTTTTCGGCGGCAATGTCGCGGGCGTCGGCGCGCGAGCACATCTTGCGGGCCAGCAAGCCAAACGCGACGTTTTCCCAGATCGGCAGGGAGTCGAAGAGCGCGGCCGCCTGGAACAACATGCCGACTTGGCGGTTAATATCCTCACGGGCGCCCTCAGACATCTGTGTGACGTCTTGGCCGTCGATGTAGATCGCACCGCTGTCCGGCTTGAGCAGGCCCAACATGCACTTGATGGTGACGGATTTGCCGGTGCCGGAACCGCCGATGATGACCAGGCTTTCACCTTTGCCAACTTCCAGGTCGACGTGGTCCAGCACAACTTTGCGTCCGCCCGCAAAGGTTTTGCGGACGCCGGATAGGGTGATCTTTGCGGCGTTATCCTGCGACATCTTTGCTGAAGAACAAGAGGGTCAGGATATAGTTGAAACACAAAATCAAAATCGAAGCCGAAACCACGGCGTTTGTGGTTGCCTTACCCACGCCCTGTGCGCCGCCGCCCGAGTGATAGCCGTGATAGCAGCCCATCAACGTGGTCAGGAAGCCGAACATCGAGGCTTTTACGAGGCCGGAAATCACGTCCATCGGCTCAAGGAATTCCCAGGTGTTTTGCAGGTAGTTGGACGGGTTGAAGCCGAGCTTATACACCGACACTAAATAGCCGCCGAACACGCCGATGATGTCGGCGACAAAGATCACCAACGGCAACATCACCGTGCCTGCGATCAGGCGAGGCGCAACCAAGTATTTCATCGGGTTGGTCGATAGCGTGGTCAGCGCGTCGACTTGTTCGGTGACGCGCATGGTGCCGATTTCCGCGGCCATCGCAGCACCGATGCGCCCGGCCACCATCAAGCCGCCGAGCACAGGGCCTAATTCGCGGGTGATTGAAAGCACTACGACGTTGGCAATCGCACCTTCGGCAGAGAATCTGGCAAAGCCTGTATAGCTTTGCAGCGCCAACACCATACCGGCAAAAATCGCCGTCAGGCCGACGACGGGCAGGGTGAAGAAACCGATCTCGATAATCTGGCGCAGCAGCTGCCGCCCATAGAACGGCGGGCGAAAACAATGCGAGACGCCGAGCGCCGTAAAAGCCGCCAGCCTGCCTGAGGTCGCAAGAAACGCGATAAACGCGCGACCGATTGGACGCAGGGGATTCATCATGCACCGGTTCCCTCGTAAAGGCGGCGATAGCGCCGTCCGAGCCCGGTTAATACTTCATAGGGGATGGTCTGCCAATCCCGCGCAAGATCATCGGGGGTACGATGAGCGCCGATGAATTCCGCAATGGCGCCTGCGTGCACCAAATGTGCGGGGACATCGGTGACGTCCAGGGTGATCAAATCCATCGATACGCGCCCGGCAATCGGCGCCGGATGGCCGGAAATGTGCGCCATGCCGGTGGTGGGGTGGCCACGATGAAAGCCGTCTGCGTACCCGATCGGCACGGTGGCGATGCGGCTTGGTCGCGTCACCGGATAGGTTGCGCCATAGCCGACCGTTTCCGGCGGTGCGACGTCGCGAACTTGGATGATACGCGCGGTCAGGCGCACTGGATTCGCCATCGGATTGTCTGCGAACGGAGTCGGGTTGCCGCCGTAAAGAGCGATGCCCGGCCTGGCCACGTCGAAATGGTAATCGCCGCCCAGAAATATCCCCGACGAGTTGCTAAGCGATCCTTGCCCGATGCCAAGGCTGTGAAACGCAGACGTGAACGCTGCCAATTGTTGGCCGCTTTGTGGGCTGTCCGGGTCATCGGCATGGGCGAGGTGGCTCATCACCAACTGTACGTCGATGCCGTCCAGCAGGGCCGTGGCATCGTCCAAGAATGCCTTGGTCTCGGTCCGATCGAGACCAAGGCGGCACATTCCGGTATCAATATGTATATCGGCTTTTAGTTTTTGCCCCCGCGCATGCGCGGCATTACGCCAAAGTTGAATGTCGCCCAGCGCATTCAGGACCGGAATAAAATCCGCTTCAAGATATTCGTCGATGGCGTTGGGTAGGGGCCCGTTGAGAATATGAATACGGGCGTCGGGCAATTCGTCTCTGACCACAATGCCCTCGGTCGGATGGGCGACAAAGAAGTCACGGCACCCGGCGGCCCATAGGGCGCGGACTAACGGCGCGGCGCCCAGACCATAGCCGTCGCCCTTGACCGCCGCACCGGCCTTGGCGCCGACCAATTTGGACTGCAATAGGCGATAGTTGGCTGCGACGACATCAAGGTTGATGGTCAGCTCTGTCGCATACAGGGAGGGCGCGGCGCTCATGACCGCTAGTGTCAATAATCGCTATGATGTTCGTCAAGGTTTCCGAAGCGGGTAAACTCGCCGACGAACGAGAGTTTGACCGAGCCGACGGGACCGTGACGTTGCTTGGCGACGATGACTTCGGCCTTACCGCGGGCGCGATCCATGCGTTCACTGAAGTTGGTTTGACGCTGCGCGAACTTGTCCGGGCTTTCATCGGCGCGCTGCATCGGATCGGACTTTTCCAGATAGTACTCTTCGCGATAGATGAACATGACGACGTCGGCGTCTTGCTCGATCGAGCCCGATTCTCGAAGGTCGGACAACTGCGGTCGCTTGTCTTCACGCTGTTCGACCTGTCGTGACAACTGCGACAGGGCCAGCACCGGGATGTTGAGTTCTTTGGCCAAGGTCTTTAGGCCCCGGGTGATTTCCGAGACTTCCTGGACGCGACCGTCGGAGCGTGAATTTGCGCTACCGGAAATCAGCTGCAAATAGTCGACGACGATCATGCCAAGATTGCTTTGCCGCTTGAGGCGGCGGGCGCGGGTCCGGAGTGCACTGACGGTCAATGCGGGGGTATCGTCGATGAAGATCGGCACCTTGTGAAGCTCACTCGAAACCGTGGCCAGGGTGTGAAACTCTTCGTTCGTCAACTCGCCCTTGCGCATTTTATCAGAGGCGACGTTGGCTTGTTCCGACAAAATACGTGCGGCCAACTGCTCGGCGGACATCTCGAGCGAGAAGAAACCGACCACGGCACCTTCTTCGCCGCCGCTGTCCAAAAAGTTCTTCGCCGCATTATAAGCGATGTTCGTCGCCAGCGCGGTTTTGCCCATCGCCGGACGCCCAGCCAGGATCAGCAGGTCAGAGCGATGCAAACCGCCCAGCAGTTTATCCAAATCCAACAGATCGGTGCCGACGCCGGACAAGCCGCCTTGGCGCTTGTGCGCCAGGTCGGCGATGTTGATGGCTTCAAGCACAGCGGTCTTGAAAGGCTGAAAGCCGCCGTCGAAATCACCCGTTGTGGCAAGATCGTAGAGCGATTGTTCTGCGCCCTCGATCTGACGCATGGCTTCCAGGTCGATGTCGTTGCTGTAGGCTTCGTTGACGACTTTCTCGCCGAGTGTGATCAGTTCGCGGCGCAGATGCATATCATAGATGATGCGGCCATACTCGCGGGCGTTGATGACGTTGATGGCGCTGGCCGCCAAATTGGCGAGGTACTTCGCCCCGCCGATATCGTCCAAGGACTCGTCGGCTTCGAAATAGGGGCGCAGCGTGGTCGGATCGGCGATCTGGCCTCGCTCGATGAGTTTCAGCATGGCTTCAAAGATGCGCGCGTGGGCGGTCAGCGCAAAATGGTCAGGCTGCAAAAACTCGCCGACTTGTTCAAGCGCGCGGTTGTCCACAAAGATCGCGCCCAATAGGCCGCGCTCTGCCTCGATATTGCGGGGAAGTTGGCGATAGGCAGGCGTCTCGGCGTCGTATGCCTCGTCGTCGGCATACGCCGGAATGTCTTGAGCCGTGTTTTCAATCATGATCGGACCATAGCAAGGTCCGAGGTTGCTAACAGTTTTATGTGCTGTGGATAGCTGTGGATATCGTGGACAAGTACGCAATAATTGCGTGCGTTGCCTGTTGACTTTGCTTTAAGCGACGCGTTGTTCCTTTCCACGTGTAATGAGTCGTTCTTTTTCATCTATATAGTCACGGGTCAGCGGTACGGCGTCACGCTGTTTGGCGAGCTGGATTTGAAAGACCATCAGATTGCCGACCCGAAATCCCATCTCGCAGCCGGTCAGATAGAACTCCCACATGCGGCAAAAGCGCTCGTCATAGAGGGCCGCAGCTTTGGCCCGGTTGGCTTGGAATCGGTCGTGCCAGTGCTTCAGGGTTTCTGCGTAATGCAGCCGCATGATCTCCACATCCGTCACCCATAGATTCGCGTTCTCGATATGGCTGAAAACTTCCGACAACGACGGGATGTAGCCGCCCGGGAAAATATTGCGCTCGATCCACGGGCTGACCGGTTCAGGTGCATTGTAACGACCGATGCTATGCAAGACTGCAACGCCGTCATCTTTGAGTCGGTGACTCACGGCTTTGAAGAATTCCGAATAATGCTTCGGCCCGACATGTTCGAACATGCCGACGGATACGATGCGGTCGTAGGTCTTGTCGATCATCCGATAGTCTTGCAGATCAAACCGTACCTGATCGCTGACGCCGGCGTCGCGGGCGCGGGCTTGCGCATAGGCGAGTTGCTCATGCGACAGGGTCACACCGTCAACAGCGCATCCGGACACCGCGTTCAGATACAGTCCGAGTCCGCCCCAACCGGACCCGATATCCAGCAATTGGTGGTTGGGCTGTAACAGTAACTTCGCCGCCAGCCGTTGCTTTTTGCGTGCCTGCGCATCTTCGAGGCGATCGCGGGGGTCGGTGAAGTAGGCGCAGGAATACTGGCGATCTTCGTCCAAAAATAGGGAAAACAGCTCGCCGGTCAGATCGTAATGATGTGACACGTTGCGTCTGGCCAATTTAGGCGGATTGAACAGGCGCCGCATTTCTCGGTAGCGGTGTAACGTCTGTGCGATACGGTCGAGCCCTTTAGACGGTGTGCGCTTGAGGATTTCGAAATTGCGGTTGGCAATCCACATAAAATCTCGAAGTGTGCCGTCTTCAATGGTCAAGCTGCCGTCAACATGCGCATCCCCGAAGCCGGGGTCAGGGTTTAGTCCTAAAGTCCATTCCAAGCTGCGTTTATGCAGCCGTAAGGTAATGTGAGGACCCTGTTCAGGACCGTCAAATTTGTGTGTTCGCCCGTCCGCAGTGATCAGCGTCAATGCGCCAGTTTGGATGAAGTCTTGTAAAAACCGGGTGATCAGCATTGTTGCACCCCTATTTTCAAGAGTGCCGCATGCCATTGCTGTTGGGACGGTTATCGCCCCGCCAAGCTGCGGCACTGATTACCTGACCATATTATAGACGGATTTGGGGCGGTTTTGGCAAGTAGTGCAAAAAAAGGGTGTGTCCGTTATGGACACACCCTTTTTGTTTGGTATTGCTCAGCAGAGCGAAGAAGTCAGTAAGCCTTAGGCTTTGTCTTCTTCCGTAGCGTCGTCATCGGCAACGCTAGCTTCGGCTTCGGCGACCGCCTCTTCGGCGGCACCTTCGTCGAACATGGTGTCGGCTTGTTCAACAACCGCTTCGGCGGCAGCTTCAGCAGCGGCTTCGGCTTCGGCCTGGACTTCCATCTCTTCTTTCTGAGCCAGCGACAATACGGCGCCGCCGGTTTTTTCTTGCGTCTCGGCTTCGTCTTGCGAGCGGGCCACGTTGGCGACAACGGTGATAATCACTTCACCGTGCAACTCAACGCGGATATCGTGCAGGCCGATGGTTTTGATCGGCGATGCCAAGATAACTTGCGAACGCTTAATCGTCGCACCGGCAGCGGTGACGGCTTCGGCGATGTCGCGTGCGCTGACAGAACCGTACAACTGACCGGCGTCGCCGGCCTGACGGATCAAGACAACGCTGATATCTTTGATCTTATCAGCAACTGCTTCGGCTTCCTGCTTGCGCTTGAGGTTATCGGCCTCAAGTTGCGCGCGCTGGCCTTCAAATTGCGCTTTGTTGTTTTCAGTTGCGCGCAGGGCTTTGCCTTGCGGCAAAAGATAGTTGCGGGCAAAACCCGGTTTCACGGTCACGATGTCACCCATCTGACCGAGCTTTTCGATCCGTTCCAACAGAATGACGTTCATCATTCACTCTCCTCATTGAGGGGCGGGCCCATGCGCTTGCTCAGGCCAACCCATTGTTCGACCACACCGGCACCGGCGACCACAAAAGCGGCCCAAACCAGCACCAACAAAAGAATGTAAAAAACCACCAATAACCCCATGCCGCCGGCGATCCGTTTTGCAAATGTGTGCACCACGGCAAGGCCAACCAAGAAGAACGGCACCAAAGCGACAATCACCATGTTGCGCCCTAGATAGCTCCAGTCGTCAGAGCCGACCAAGGTTACAACACCGGCGCCGACCAAAAGCCAAGAGCACCAGTCCGGCACACTCAAATCGCTGTAGCTAACGCTCGGGCGGATGTTTCTGCCCGATTTAACCAACGCGGCTTGTGCGCCAATGGCATTAAAAATGTGCATCAGCACCCAACTTGAAACCGCCATGCCCGGGAAGTACGGCGCAAGGCCGACCACCAGTGCATCGCGACTTTCGACGGGCATCCGGCCACCCCCCATCTTGTCGAGCGCGGTGGTGAGGAATCCGCTGACGGCGTCCGCAAGCGGACCGACATTGGAATCCATCATCACCGTAAAGGCCGCAAACATAAGGCCTACAGCGCCCATGACCGTGAACGTGCCGGCAACATCGCCGGGGCCTGTCCACGCAGCTTGACCGTTTCGCCCCGGAAACGTCCGGAGTGCCTGCCGGCAAGCGACAAAGCTTGGCATGACATAGGCGACTGCGAACGGCAGCGCCGCATAAACGCCGCCAATCAGCGCTGCCGTACCGATGGCAGCGGCTGACGCAAGCAGCACGCCTTTGCTGCCAATCCCGAGCCCTGCCAAATAAAGCGGCAGAGGGGCGAGATAGAACAGCGGCAATGCAGCTACGGACCCGAATACGATGGAAAAAACCGCCAACGCACTACAGATCCCAGCGCCTAAAGCCATGATGGGTGAAATGGGCATGGTGTATTCATCGGCCAGGCAAAGCGCCTTAGCCAATGATCATCCTCACTTCACAACGTACGGAAGCAGCCCCAAGAAGCGGGCGCGCTTGATGGCGCGGGCCAATTCTCGTTGCTTTTTCGCAGATACGGCGGTGATACGGCTCGGGACGATTTTGCCACGCTCCGAAACGTAACGACCCAGGAGTTTCAGATCCTTGTAATCGATCTTTGGGGCAGCCTTACCAGAGAACGGGCAGGTTTTACGGCGACGGAAAAAACCACGGCGCATTATTCTTCTCCTTCGCTTGAATCGGCGACCACAGGTGCGGGCGCATCATCATGGTCACGGCGTGGGCGATCAGGACGATCACCACGGTCACCGCGATCACCACGGCGTGGACGGTCGTCACGGTCTTTGTTACGGACCATGGCAGACGGGCCTTCTTCGATCGCGTCAACGCGGATCGTCATATAACGCAGCACATCTTCATTGATGCGCATTTGACGCTCCATCTCGTGCAGCGCAGGGGCCGGTGCGTCGATATTCATCAACACGTAATGGCCTTTGCGGTTCTTGTTCATCTTGAACGCAAGCGTACGTAATCCCCAGCTTTCGCTGCTGGCGACGTTGCCACCGTTGTCGGCGATGATTTTCGAAAAAGTCTCGGTCAACCCTTCGGCTTGGGCGGCAGAGATGTCTTGGCGTGCGATGAACACGCTTTCATAACAGGGCATACAATGTGCTCCCTTCGGATTTTCTCAACCCGATTATCAATCGGGCATAGCCAGGACCATCCCGGCAAGGAGGTTAAGAGCGGCGCAATATACAGATTTCCGCCCGTGCTGCAAGTGATACAGCGGGGTGTCGGTTAATCAAATATGGGCCTTCGTAAATCAATCGAAAATGATTTTTCTGCGTGTAGCCCAAAATTTGCCGGTTACGCGTGTTGATGGGCAAAAACATCGCCGGTTGTCCTTGATGTTTTGAGCTAAAATTTAATAGAGGACGCTGAAAATCCCACTTTATCCGGCTTGATTTTTTGTTGTTATTCTGAGTTTTAAATAATAATTTAATCCGTTTTATTATTTTAACATAATATGTTATTATATTTATCAAAATAAACCTCATAATATTGGATGTATATATGTTTCTTGCCGTTCTTTACGGACTTATTTCGGTTGCTTTTTTCTTAACGTTATCTGTGTTCTCGCCTGCGGACGCTATTTCAGGCGAAATGCCTGAAAATGCCTATCCCACCAACAAATCCTACGGGTCCGGTTGGGAGTGTGAGCGTGGATTTCGTCAGAGCAATGGGGCGTGTGTCGCCCTTGATGTGCCTGCGCATGCTTTTTTGAATTCCGGAGGGGACCGTTGGGAGTGCGAGCGCGGTTATCGTCAGATAAACCGGGGATGTGAGGAAATTATCATCCCTTTGAACGGCTATTTGCGCGATACCGGAGAGAGCTGGAAGTGTGAACGGGGCTACCACAAGAATGGG
>ENA-UOXV01004824-UOXV01004824.1-marine-metagenome-genome-assembly--contig:-NODE-4824-length-15212-cov-5.845946_pt1 | contig 15212 bp, 20 predicted proteins | sample MGYA00238165_ERZ766961 | MGnify/ENA primary metagenome ERZ766961 (study PRJEB28924, sample SAMN03173240) | marine metagenome | biome: Marine; feature: Water; material: Subsurface seawater | place: North... | reverse complement strand
TCGGATACGCCGCGTCCCTCACCCCGTACTAATCGGACACGCCGCGTCCCTCACCAGCTTCGAGCTCCTGCCTACCCTCGGTGCGCTCGAGCGCGCGAGCGTGCTGCCGGCCAAGGACGACGCCGGCGCGGGGGTTGCAGGCGCGGTGGGTCGCCGAATGATCTGCCGCGCCCGCGCGCCGCCTCGCGTGCCGACCGCTGCTCCGCCCTTGGCCGCTGGCTCTGGGGCCAAGGGCGTGTTGCGGGCGGGCTGCCCCGCGTGACCTCCCGCGGCGCGGCGCCTGGCAGCTCGCCATGGTCGGCAAGGTGGCGCTGCGGGAGGATGCGCGCCCGCTGACGTGCCCGCGGTGTGCCCGCGCCGCCGCACGCGCCGCCCTACCGAGGGTCCTGTGCGCCCTGCGCCGACTCCCTGCTGCCCGTTCTAAAAACGAAATACTTATAAACGTTCAGGTGGGAGGCTGCAGACAGGGCTCTCGGGCTGACGAGCACCCACAGCTCCGAGCGGGCGCGGCGCCTGGCTGCCCCCGCAGGTGGGTCGCTGGTTCCCGTGGTCGTCCGCCTCGCTGAGCGTGCGCTGTTCTCGCCCGCGACGTGGGGCGAGCTCGCCTCGGGACCGATGCCCGGGCCGGTGGTCTCGGCCATGGCGGGCGGGGGGCGCGACGACCCTGCAGAGAGGCTAGCGGTGGTAGCGGTGGTGGGCGGGGTCACGCGCGCGGAGGCGGACGCGCTCGGCGTGCTCGTCCAAGACCACAACAGGTCGGCACCCGCCCGCACGGCGCGCGCAAGCATGCGGGCGCGGCGCGCGGCGCGCGATCCTGCAGGGGCTCTCGCGAGGAGTCCTCGAACTTGTGGTCTCGCGTGCAGTCCCCGCTGAATCGCACGCGTGCCACAGAGACGTGGATCTCCGTGCGGACCCGCGCCCCTTGCGGCTCGTCGTAGCGTCGACCAGCGTCGTGTCAGGTGACTGCATGCCGTAACCGCCGTAACCGCGGTCCGCAGTGACCGCCGTGCGCCCCGCGAAGAGGCCGCTGCGGCCATTTCGGAACGTGACCCCAGGTGCCGATCCCCTTCTCGCATCGGTCGGTGACCGGTGGCGCGAACATCAGGTGAGGGCCTGATTTCGAGTTTGCTCTTCCCTCCGGATGCTCCCGAGAGTGCATACCGCGCGCGAAATGAGTAGGTGGTGTGCCACCTACTCAGCCGTGTCGGTGTCGCATCGTGGTTTTGAGCCGTGCCGGTGTCGCATGGTGATTTTGAAGGGTGCCTGGACGCGTGCGAATCATCGCTGTGTGCGTCGTTTGCGGCGTGGTGCAATCGCTGCGAGAAGATTCGCCATGTGCCCCACAGACTTCTCGACAGCTCAGTCGCCCAAGCCGTGCTTGCCGTGTTTGCCTTTCCGCAAACTTTTATCCATGCATTTACTTACCCCCTGTCGCCAACCCGGCGATGCGCCTCATGCGCATCTGCAACACCATCCGCAACAGCACTTCGCGAGTCGTGTGGAACAGAAACAGCTCGTGTGTATCGGTCTGGCTGCCCATGTGAGGCTCTACTATCGGAGTCGAATCCGTTCTGCAAGTTCTGTCTTGATAACCAAGGTTGGCGAGCGTGCGCCACCGAGCTTCTCACGCTCAGCACGAACAGCTCTTGGCACCCGAACCCCCCCCCTCGTTGGGCTCGTCGTCAGCGACAATCTGTGCCCACCCCGCTCGATGTTAGGGGACAGCGCGATGTTTTTCAGGAGCAGGCGGCATTGAGGCATCCCCCGCGCCGCCCGCGATATCGAACGTGCGATCGGGGTAGGAGGATTGCAGCGGTACAAGCGGTGCTGACAGAGGGGGAATGCCGCGCCTGGATGCGTGCAGATCCCGCGGAGGGCCGTGTAGATGGCCGGCCGGCACGCTCGGCGCGAGCAGCCAGCATCGCCTTGGTGATCGACAGGAAAGTGTCGTCGATACCCTTGCCATTGCGCGCCGATGTCAAGCAGTGCAATGCGCCGACTGCACCCCACACGCCGAGAAGTCGTCAGCATGCACTGCGGCGCAGCGTGGGACGATCGCGATTCAAGCGGGGCAAGCAGTGTCCCAACATGGATGGTCTCTCAACACGCCCCTACGGATTCTGTGCTAGGTCAGGGTATGCCAATGCAACGTGCTGCTAGGGAAACAAGCATACCAGACTGGGCATACTCTTCGGCTTGCTCGTGGTCAACTGCGCGATCCTTTGCAAGGTCAATCTTGTTGCCCGCGATGCACAGCACAATGTCAGGCCCGACCATCTTACGGAGTTCCTGCACCCACATTTTGACCTGCACAACCACGGCCCGCGTGTCAGGACATTCCTGCTTTCACGCCAGGAAACCAAGTCTGCCACGCCCTGGAGCTGGCTGTCGGCACCTTGGCGAAGCTGTCCCTGTCCGTGGTGTCGTACACAAGCAGTGCCCCATCTGCATCGCGGTAGTAGATGGGCCCAAGGGCATGAAACCGTTCCTGTCAAGCGCCGACGCTCACGCTACGTCTCAGGCTCCGTGTGTCTGTCAGTGCGCATGTGGCGATCGGGGTGGGTTGCAGCCAGACGCTTCCCCCGCGGCTGGCACACCCACGGGGGAAGCCGCAACGGGCAAGGCGATGCGAGCCTCCCCGAGCATGCGAGCGCAAACGCCAGGCTGCGTGCGGCAATGGCACATCGGGTGGCTGCTGGTCCGACCTGCCCAGCAGTGTCCCAAATCGCAAGGTTGACCGTGGTGTCTCCCAGAGCAAGCCGCTTTGACAAGAAGGACGCCTGGCAGCCGCGCGCACCAGGTCACCATTGCGGAATAACCAACGCGATACTCGCGCTTCGCAAGAACTGTGGCAGACCATGCACAAGTTGTGGTGTGGGTCGTTGCAGCGAGGTGCTTACCTGAATAGTTGTCTGCTGGTTTTCGGAGAACACATTGTTCACGTATCGTAGCACTAGAGACGTCTTGCCCACGCGTCCTGATAAGATGCAGAATCTGAGGTATCCAAACTAGGGATGCCGCGCTCACTGCATACAGTTCCATCACTGGCTCCGGGATAGCGCGACCCTCAAGGCGCAAATATGCTCGGCCAGCAATGACAGCGCAGCGCGTAGCTGCAGGGCGCACCTTCTCCGAGAAGAACAACCTTAAAATTCTGTTTGCCACCCCCTGCAGAACTGCGCTCCGCCATGGGTGCAGTGTCTCAAGAGAATATGGTGTCCCGCCCCTCTCGCGAAGACCCCACGGACCTTGACTCTGTCCTGTCACCGCCCTGCACCCTAAACCAAATCGAATTGAATCTCAACTCAAAAACGGAAGGGGGGGGGCCTGAGACGGTGGGGGAGGACGTGGGCCAAGTATGGCGCCTATTTCAAGGACTGGAAGTGAAACTATGTCAGGGACCAGTGCATCGCGCATCAAGTCGCGCCCGCAGAGCGCGATATCGTCTGCGAGCCGAAATCAGGACCGAGTCGCCAAGAAGCTCTCAACCGCGGGTGTGAGCGACAAGCTCCAGCGCCCGTCATCCGCAGCGGCATCCATAAGAAAGGATGAAATCAAACTCTCACTGCGGATGCGGGTCGCTGGCGGTGTTTCCCGGCTTGAACCGCTGCTTTTGCGTTTATCTCCCTTCGCTACCCCTGGTCCTCGGACGGCTCAAAATTGGATTCCAGAGAATAATTTGGCACCAGTTCGTGCCTCAGACAAATCCCATTTGCGTTGACCCGTGTCGTTTCAGGTCCTGATCTTCGAAAATGGCTACAGCGCACCGGAGTCAAGATTCAAAGCGATGTTTCGAAGGAGACGTTGGCCGAGATCAAGACTGAGTTTGATCTGCAGGATCTGAGCGGTGCGCTTTGCACTCTCATTGTGATAGTCCTGCTACGCCAACGCACCCTTTTTATGCGCGATCAGAGCGGAACTGGTATCGACGCTAGAGGGGCGTGCAGTCGCTGGGCACGCTGACTCTCGTGACGCGCTTGCAGAGAAGGGGACGCTGTCGCTGGCCCAGTGCAAGGCGGCCATGACACGACTCAAGCTTCAAATAACGCCTTCACGCCTCGAAATAATCTCGAACGCAGGTGTATCCCTCGGCCATAGCCCTTGTCCACAGGCGGCGTGCGCAGCCGTGCGAGGAGTGGCGCACACACGACCACGCTGCAGCGCAACCCGGTGCCCAACCTTGATTATTCTACCGATCAGGTGTGTTGGATCTTGCGACCTTCACGCGGGCGATGATCGCGTGTGGCTATGGAAAGCGTGATGCGCTAGATGACGTGTACGGCCCAGGAGCGCTGTACGCACCAGGGGTGCCGTTGGTGGCGGCCAAAGACTCCGAGGTTCCTTCACTGACCCTCATGCACGCCAAGCGCGAGAGGGCCTTCCAGGTGCCGCCCCGTCCGCCGCATGCACCGATCCCACTGCGCCACGCCCGGGCCTGCGGCGCAGGGCACGCGCGGTGTAGCTGACTGGGAGAGCGCCGCGCTCAGGATATTTACGAGCAGCATCTGCAGAGGCTCAACGATATCTACCAGAGCCCCGAGGCGGCTCACCGCGCGCCGATCCGAGACCGCCTCACGGAGAGTCTCGCAAAGTCCAGCGTGTCGCAAGCAGCGGAGATATCAGCAGACAAGGATGGCAGACAGCGCGCGGGGAACAGGAAAGTGGCGGCTGGAAGGGCCTCGGCTGCCAATCCACTTGATTCAGCTGCGGACATGCCGCTTGTGTGCAACGTAGTGTTGATACAGGTTTTCATCAGCCCGTGCCCGCCGCGCCACCTGATCCCAAAATCGCTGACCTGGCCCTTGATGGCCAACGTGGCAGGCGCATGGCTTGCCAACGACGCACCACAAGCAACGGGAGGCGTGGGTCGACCTAGAGCTTGCCGGGCGGAAGCGCCACACGCGCTGCGCCCGCGGCGACGAGCAGCCGCGGTGGAACGAGCAGTTCTGCTTCCCGCTCGGCGCCCGGGGCAAGACGGACGGCCTCACGCTCCAGCTGCACTTCCACGTCGGGGACGCGCCCGAGTGGCGGCGCTGCGCGGGCGCGGGGGGCGGCGGCCACGTGGGCGATCAGGTCGATGTGGAGTCTGTCGGGACCGCGAGCATTCCCCTCGCGGAGCTCGATGGGCGGCCGCCGCAGTGGGTACCGATGCGCAACCTGCGCAACCAGCAATTCAACCTTCGTGCGCAGCTCTGTCTCCTCGCGCGGGTCGTCCCCGCGCCCGAGGAGCTCCACAGCGCCGCGCACCAGCGGCCTGCCCCGGGCAGGGCAGGCCCGGGCCCGGGGCCGGGCCAGCCGAGCGACGCCCGCGCGCGATCGCCGCACGCACACAGTGGCACGCGCTCCCAGCGTGGTTCTGTCGCCAGCGCCCCGCCTGTGCAGGAGCGCAATGGAGTGTCGGCGGAAGAGGTGCGGCCTCCGCCCCCGCCCCGCCCTTCAAGAAGCCTTTCCTAATCCGTCCATACAACGGCTCACTTCCAAGAGGAAGGACCTTGCCCCCACGATTTGACCACTTCGTCCGCCTGGACAGCGATTTGACCGCCCCGGTCAAATCGCTTGACGCAGGTCGACGCGGCCGAGCGGGCGAACAAAGAGCTCCTCGAGACGCTGCTCGCGCGCGAGCAGGTTCGCGCCTTCCCGACGCCGCGGCATCCGGCTCAGCGCAATCGGCAGTCCATGACCGCAGACTCGGCGCCCCCCTACACGTAAACCTTAATGCGTGCGGCGTTGGAGCAAAGCGTCCCTCCGGCCGCGCGCGGCACCCCGCGGCGCGGCGAGCGGTCCAGGGCTGACTGCACCCCGCGCGGCCAGGGAAGCCACGGCGCTAGCGAGCCCGCAGAGCGGGAGGCGATGCGCACGCGGCGCGGGCGGCTGCACTGCCCGCCCGGCAACGAGCTGAGCGCGCTCGTGCGGCACGGCCTCCCCGTGCAGCTCGGCGCCGAGGAGGTGCTTCACCGGCTGCGCACGCCTTTCGCCAAGCACTTCAAGCCCGAGAGCCTCGAGGACGTGCACCATGTGCGCCACAAGTCGCGGCTCCGCACGGTCGTCCGCTCGCAGAAGTTCCGCTTCCTCCGACAGATGCTCGACACCGTACCGGCCGCCTCCGCGCCCTGCCCCCCGCGCCCTGCCCCCCGCGCCCTGCCTTCTGGTGTCTGCTCCTGATCCCTGCCCCCTGGCGCTTTTCTGTTTTTCTGTTTTTGTTTTTCTGTGAGTCTCTTGCTTGGGAGCTTCTCCCCGCGCACGCGCACAAGGCCCGCCCGGGTGCCTGCGCAGACCGCCCCGCTCACCCCTTCATCGGGGCGGGCAGGTCCAAGCTAAGCAGCACTTCTCGCGCCTCGCGGTCGGCACGGGGCACTGTCTCGGGGTCGACCAGAAGCATCAGATCTACGTGTGGGGGGACGCCGAGTCTGCTATCATGGACCACCAGGTCTGCCACCGTGCGCCTCGCGGGCCGCCCGCGCTGCGGACCGCGAGCGTGGCTGATTGCGTGCCGACGACAGGTCGGCATCGCTGCCTCCAACCAGCAGGAGCTTATGCGACGCATCAAGATGGACTTCCGCCGGCGCATCCAACTGCAGACCGAGGAAGTGGCCGACGCCATGGCTGTGAAGCACATAACGCTTGCACTCGAAGAGGAGAAGGAGTATCTGCTCGAGCACCCCCACGAGTACTTGCGCCGGCGGCGGGCGACGCCCTCACTGGTCAAGGGCCTGGAGCGCGTCCAGATCTTCGACGTGGCGTGCGGCTGGGAGCACTGTGTCGTCCTCTCCTGCGACGGGTTGATATTCACGTGGGGGGCGGGCGCCTTCGGCAAACTCGGGCACGGTGGCGTGTGGGACGAGCCCGCGCCCCGCCTCGTCGAGCATATCTCGAAGCGCCGCCCGATCCAGATCGGCTGCGGGGCGCACCACTCGCTGTGCATCACAGACAACGGCGTCCTCTGGTCTTGGGGCGACGGGCGCTACGGCCAGCTCGGGCACGGCGCCTTCCGCGACTGCGGAGTTCCCACTCGCGTGCCGGCGCTGGCGGACGCTGGGCGGATCACGTCGGCGTCGTAGCACCCCGCCCGCCTGCGCCTGCCACCCCCCCATCGTCTTCCCTCCCTGCTCCCGGTCCCCGTACGGATCACCGCTTGCAGAGCTGCGCCCAAAGATCGCACCAACGCGGGGGCAGGTGCGGGGACTTCTTCACCGCCGCCCTGACCCGGACTGGACAGCTCTACACGTGGGGGCTCGGCTGGACAGGCGTGTTAGGGCACCCGAGACACGCGCTAGACAGCCAACTCCCGACCGCGTCGCCCTCCCGGCGAGGTGAGCGCGCGGGGCACGCGGCCCTGCCGTCCCGCTCGGCGCAGTACGGGGGGAAACTCGCGCAGGTACTTTCACCCCCGCCCCAGCGCGCGCCCAACACACGCAACGTGCTCAGTGTGCTGCCACGTCGTGCAGCTAGGGAATTCATTGATTCTTGCGTGTAAGAATGCCGAAATTGACGCCGGAGGGAGGGCAGATTCTGGAGCGCGACGCGCTCGCATTCGACGCGATTGAACGCGCGGAGGTGCACGAGGGCGCAATCCAGTGCGATGCCCCACCGTCTGCTCGGCAGGCGTGGCCATGCGAGGCTTGGCACTCATTCGTTGCGTGTGCGCAGGGCTAATCTCGGGCACGCACGGTCAAATGTCGGGGCAGTAGACGATGGGAGAGCGTCAAATAGTGCAGTGCCGGTGGCAGTCGAGGCGCTGCAAGAGCGGCACATCACGCATGTGAGCCATTTGCTAGGGGGGCTCGGGTATAGCCCGGCGGCTCCGGAGAGGTCATGACTGTTGGTCTGCGCAGGTGGCCTGCGGGGCGCGGCATATTGCAGCGTTGGAGGAGGATGAAGCGAACGAGATGCGACAGTTGTGGACATGGGGCGAGGGCCGGGGAGGCAAACTCGGCCACGAAACCAGCCATGACGAGTACGCGCCGAAGCGCCTTCTGGTCAGCCCCGAACCGCAACACAGATCGGGTGTTCGACTGGTTCGCGCCGCAAGCAAAGCACGGTGCTGCGGGCAGCCCGGCTCTCACACAGCGCCGATTTCGGTTCGCAGGCGATGAACGGTGTGCCGCTGGTGGCTCTTGCCTGTGGCGAAACGTGGACCGCCTGCTTCTTGTCCGATGAGGAGGTACAACTGTTTGGCGAACTGGACTACGGTTCGAGAAAGCTCTGTGGGGAAAACGCGCTGGTATTCACCAACACGAGGCAGGACACATCGCCCAGCGAATCCTTCAAGCCACTGTAATGCGGGGAGCCAGTAAAATGGCACACCACACCAAACATGCATTGCTTGGCGCCTCTGTCGACTAGGCCCGACCCGCTGCAGAGAAGATTCGCAGTGCAGTCGTAGGAGATCAGAGCGGCGAGCTAGCTCAATCTGTACGTTCACTGACATTGGTTCACAAGAATGCACGGTAATGCCAATAGCGGGGTCAGGGAGACGACGCCAGAGGGCAACACACTACGCATCACATCAGGTCAACAGAGGGTTGCTGGCAAACTAATATCCTGGCACGCGCGTGGCAGTTGGGGTGTCGAATGTGACTGCGCGGTTGGTCCGAAGTACCATGAGACGATCGAACTCTGAAAACAACCTGGCTTGACAAACCTATTCCGCACATCAACTGAGGCAGATGGGACTCTTTTACTAGAAACATCAGTAAGTACACGGATAGAAGCAACGACACGAGCCAGAGTGTCAGCAAACTCAAAGCTGTAGTCGGCGACGGCTGTCATGCGGCATGCTGACTGTCGCCGTAGCTGAGTCTTGGGGTGACCCGGGATTGCTCGCACTATTGCTTGCGCTGCACCAAAATCAATCAGGTGAGCAGACGCCATCACCTTCCACGCGCGTTCAAGGCAGCAGCAGGGGCAAGACAACAGTGGGAACAATGGGCTACCAGTCAGAAGAGTCGGACAAAGCACGCTGTGCAGACTCACGCATCCGTTTTGTGAGCTCGAGCACGTATTCCACCTGGAGACAGGCCTCTCAAAGCATCTCACAAGCTGCGGGCGCGCAGAGAATCTCCAAGATAACCAGAAACATCCCTTGGCCATGGCCAAGTGGGTGGTGGAAAATCACAAAGGAAGGGGGTGGGCTTCAAGATTGTAAAGAGCACAGTACCTGACTTGCGGCGGCGTGTGCAGTGTCTTCTCTCGCTTGACCCCCTCTCGCGGCTATGTTGCCTCCCTCATCGTCGCTCTTCACCGGCCTGCTTTCGTCAGTTTCGACGTTTCGTGTTGGACTGGTTGGCACGATGCACTTATTCTCTGCGTGTGTTTTCGCATGTCGCCTCATTTCACCAGCTGAAACCTCAACATTGTCGGCACGCGTCACCCCAGAGGAGCGCACGCCGCATTCGTGTAAGCGCATGACTGCTGTTGGTGTGCATTCTTGTCCCAGCGAGGCTTGGCGGCCATGACCAGCATCGTCCGTTTTCGAAGCAGAGGACAGCGAAGTACCCGCAAACATTGCGGACGGCGTTTTCGTGTCGAGTCCTTCCAAGGATGCACGTGCCAGACGACTGCCACGCCGCGGTCCGCAACCTGCAAGACCCAACCTGGTGTGCACGCCAGTGCTGCCAACCTCACAGCCCGCACCCGCGGCAGCAACGGAAAGACATGAGGCGCGTGGACTCCACCATGTCTTGCCTCCTGCGGGATCCCACGAGTGCCTCGGCGCTACCCTGTGCTCGAGTGCGCGAGACGATAGTTGCACTGCTCCGTAACGCCCACACGGGCCTGTGGGCGGTGAGGAATCCCGACGTGCCCAGATTGCACCGGCGCCGTGGCGTCCGCCTCCCACCCGAGGTGAGCAACTTCTAAACGATTCTTCGCCGTCGGACGGCGATTGCATTTCGAGTAACTGTCTGGGAGAGGTCCGACCCAGAGCTGCCGGTCGGCGGCCGAGCGATCCTGGTGCCTCCTCCCGACATCGCTCCTCGCCACTTTTACGCATGCTGAGCGGGCTTGAAAACAAATTTGCAGGCACCGTCTCATAAATGAATCTGCAAGGGGACCCACAAACAGATGGTCGTCCAACACGTGTTCCATCGGAAGGCGAATGAGCCTGCTCGACATCGGCACTCAGCTCCCAGCTGGATGGAAGCGCTACAGGTGCACCAGGCACCTCACGGGAAGTGCAGCGGTCCGAAGCATTTGGAGTTTCGGCGTATTTGCAACATCGCGGCGTGAGTGCTGATTCGGATGATTGCTTGGTATTTGATACGCAAGTTGTCATGGACTCTTCTGGCCTCAAGTTCGGGGTATCGGTCGCTGGCACGGATGGTAGTAACCTCTCCTCCATCCCACTTTGATCCCCGCATGCGCGTGTCTGCAGCTCCTGGTTCCTTAGATTCCGTAAAACTGAGTCGTGCCGCAGTCGTGTCACCTCTTCCGCCTCTGTCAAATGCTCTTTCGCTCCACCATCACCATGCATCTCGCCCTCACCTCTTCTGCAATCTGCCACAGAGGCAGTCTCGAGTTTGCGCCGGAGCGCGGAAACTTCACCCTGAGCCATTTCCAGCTCCTTCGCCTTGTTGGCTACCGATGACTCTGCCGCCCGAAGCGCTGTGCCCGCGCGTTCTGCTTGCGCCTCGGCCGCCGCGGCCCGCGCCTCCGCTGCAACTGCTCGCACCTCCGCTGCATCGGCGCGACGTTCCGCCGTGCGCCGCGCTGCCCGCTCGGCCTCCACTTCGCCTCGGCAGCGATCGGCAGTGTGCAGCAGCACAGCAGCGCGCTCTGTGCTAGACGCGGATACCTTGGCACGCAGTTCCTCCACGAGGCCGCAGAGCTCTGACTCTCGCGCTGCAAACAGAGCTCTGCGGAGGGCTCGCTCGTCAACGTGAGGCCAGGGGCGCCACGGGAGGCAGCGGGCCAGAACAGACCTCTCAACACGTATCTGTACTGCCGAATACGCGAGAATGGAGTCCGGGGACGGGCGGCGCCGGGGGTCCTTGTCAAGGAGCTTGTGGATGATGAAGTGCATTTCCTTCGAGTAAAGCGAAGGGACCTGTGGAGGGTGGCGGGCGGGAGCTCAGGGACTTCACTCAGAAAAGGCGTCGGAATGTCGATACGCTAGTGTGACCTTCCTGTATTTCAGTTTCAGAGATGGAAGGGTCCTGCGCAATGTGGGGCTGCGAGGTTTTGGCCAATTGACCTTGGAGTCAGGCGGGTCTCGGATGATCTTCTGCGCAAGGAGCAATTGGTTCTGCGCATGGAAAGGAGGCCGCAACGCCGCTAGCTCGTGCATCAAGCAGCCCATGCCCCATACATCGCTTTTCTGGTCATACGGGCGTCCTTGACAGATTTCCGGCGAAAAGTACAAGGGTGTGCCGACCTGCCAGAAAGCGAGGCGCACCCCAGTGAGCGCCGGCGTCCTTGACGCTCCGCCGATGTCAGAAACTCTGCCAGCCATCCGGGGCGCATTCGGACAAACACCTGAGAGACGGCACAGCGATCGGAGGCAGTCATGATTTTCCCGAGTCCTAGGTCTCCTATTTTGATCTCGGTTTCGCCAGACTGAGCGACGTTGAGAAACACGTTTTGCGGCTTGATGTCTCGATGGAGGATGCGCCGTGAGTGCAGATGCTGCAAGCCCTGCGTCATTTGAATGAGAAAAGACCATAGTTTCTCCTCGGGAAAATGGGTCCCGGCTGCGATATGCCGCTTGATCGCTCCTGAGAGATCCCCGCCGCAAGCGTACTCCATGATGATGTACAGCATCTGATTCTCCATGAAGAAACTTCGAAGTTGGATCACGTGCGGGTGCTGAACCTGCGGGCGATCAATATTCGTCAGATCGAAGCAAGCATTGTATCGCATCTACCAGCGCAGGACCAGAAACCTGCCACACAACGAGTCGAGAGCTCAAGTGCAACCTGCAGCATACACTTGGTCTCGTTCAACAGCTCTTTCTCTTCGTCCTTCCCAATGCCGACCATCGACATCTCCTTCAATGCTACGATGGCTCCGTCAGCGTTTCTCTTCGCTTTCCAGACGTCTCCATAGCTACCACGGCCCACCTTTTCCAACTTCAACGGGACACCTCCATTAGGTCGTGCTGCGGCAGCAGGAGCAGCGGAGGCATAATAAAGAGGCAACGGAAAGCTTACTTTCGTAAAACTGGCGAGGGAAGTCATGTTCGAGGGTCGCCCACTCCCCCCGGGAGGGGTTTCTCGCTCTGGCTACGCAGTTCCCTGCCCAAGGAGGCAATGGCAGGTTCCGAACCACTCGCCGAGAAAAGCGCGCCAAGAGGAGTCGGTGCTTTACAATCAAAACGGGGCATAGAGACAGCACCACGAGCATGGCTGCGTTGGTGGCGCCAGTCAGATCGCTGTATGTGGGGGTGCTGGTCTTGTTGGCTTTCAGGTTGCGAGAAGCATGTGGAAAGTGTGTGTACCCTTCCAGCTTGCCGGAATACTGCGACATGATTACGTACAAGGTGAGTTCACTGGGAACGGGCCCCGCACGGTGCTTTGGACCCCGCTTGCGCCGCTGGATGCCAAAGGTGTGACGATTGTGAACATATTCCCATTGTGCAGATTTACGATACTCAAATCGGCGGTCAGCTGGATGCAGCCGATGAGCAGGCCAAGAAACTCGCGAAAATGCAGGAAAGACCCACCGCGAGCGAGGGAGAGTGCTGTCTTGCAGTTTGTGGCCGTGATCAAATGTTGCCAATAATCCCGCGTCTCCGCATGTAAGAGAGCCATACGCTGAAGCCTGGCAGTTTTCCTGGCACCTGCAGATTGTGCGCTGGCAGACTGGAAAGGGGTCTGCACGCGGTGCTGACGACAAGTTGCCTTTCTGCGAAGAGATGATCAGTGCTGTCATATGCAATCTGCTCATGCCGCCGTGCGAGGGTGACGGGTGAATGCCCCCACGTTACGGGTGCAAGAGGTGCTTTGTTTGCGGCTGACAGACTTTGCCCATACTGCCATGTTACTTGTGCTAATTCGTGGGGTGCCGTGAATCTCCAGATCGCAGCGCTACCGCAAGCCGTGTCGCGCTTTCGATCTCGCACTTGCCGCCGGATGCAATGTGTCGTTGCCGTTTGGCGACCTTTCCTTTGCTGAGCCACCGGACTGCTTCTCTGTGCCGATTCGTGACTACGCGAGCACGGAGGGTGGCGACGAGTTTCTCGACGCGCAGTTCACGGGCGGGAGCGTCCCCGACGCTGCCATGCAGGCGGCTGCGCGCGCAGACGACCTTCTTGAGATTGCGAGAGTCCTCCTCGACTCCGGGGCGCGCGAGCACGCGGTCTGCACAATCCCTGCTACCCGCCGCCGGCCGGTGCGCAGGATGGCGGGGCAGGCGACGCCAGCGTGCCAACCCACGTCGCGGCGAGCCACCGTGACAGGAACGCGCGTGCGGCGCACAGGTGCATGTGCTGCTGGACGTACTGCAGGCGCGTCCGGGCGACACGGCTGCGCGTACGCGCATATTTGCGGCAGTGCACTCCGCTGAGGAGCAGCGACGGTGCGAGGCGCCACCGTGTCGCCGAGCTGTTTGCGACCGCCCTGAGCGCGGGCCGGGCCTTCGCAAAAGCAGAACCATGGCTGAACGGGGCGGGCGTTCGCAGATCGCTGGGTGTGCAGCTGGCACTGGAGCGCGTGGGGGCGGAGGCCGAGCACGGCTGCCGCGCGCTGGAGAGGAGCGAGGCGCCAGACCTGGACCGGGAGGGCCTCGACGAGGCGAGCAAGGCAGCGTACATCCTGCGGCACGCGCGCCGCGTGGGCGCGACGGTCTTCATTGAGACGGGCACGTGGTATGGCGAGACGCTCGCGCGCGTGAAGGGACACTTCACGCGGCTCGTCTCGATTGAGATCTCCGCGCAGATCGCCGAGAACGCGCGGAGGCGCTTTGCCGACGACCGCCACGTGGAGATCGTGACTGGCCGCAGCGAGGCGGAGCTCCCGCTAGTGCTCGCAGCGCGCGACGCGAGCGCGCCGACGGTCCTCTGGCTCGACGGGCACTTCTCGGGCTCCCGCTACGAGACGGCCAAGGGCGAGGTCGACTCTCCGGTGCTCGCGGAGCTCGACGCTGCGCTGCGCGGCGTGGCCGACGATGATGTCATCATCATCGACGACGCGCGGCTGTACCGCGGCTTCGACGTGTGCAGGTGCCGTGCCCAGCCCGGCGCGCGGTTGGCGAGCGGGCGCGCGCGCGCGCCCCGTCCGGCAGGCCGGAGAGTGAGCGCGCGGCGCGCGCGCAGCGGTGAGTTCAAGACTGAGTGCTTCCCGCCTATCGAGGACCTGAAGCGAGTGGTGTGCCGACACCGTCCGGACTGGGCTTTTACGATCGAGAATGACCTAATCCGAATTGATCGAGGCTCAGGAAGCGCCGCCGCGTCCGAGGACGAATCGCAGAGCAAGGGCGGGGGCAGGGGCAAGGGCAAGGGTAAGGGCAAGGGCAAGGGCAAGGACAAGGGCAAGGGTAAGGGTAAGGGTAAGGGGCAAGAAGATAACGAGCGCTCGGACGATGCGCGGGGAGGATTGAGAAGTACGCCTGCAGTTGAAAACAAGCTGAGCGCGCCGGCGGCTCCAGGAGCCAGAAAGAAGGCACCCAGCTTCGGCAGTGGGTCCGCTCCGATGGCAACCGGCAAGAAGGCACCGTCGTTTCGGCCTAGTGAGTCGACCGGCGCTGGAACTTCCCAAGGCAAGGTTGCTTCACCCGCGGCAACGCCGGACCCTAGCGGGGCGTTCAATATCAAGCTGTGAGCATCACCAGGGTGACGGGTACGCGAGACTCAGAGCGAACACCTTTTACAGATAAATCCTTGGTGCATGCACTGGCGTGGTGTTATGTGTTCGGTCGGTGGCACGCACTACAATGCGAAAGCGAGGGCAACAGGTTCTGGTGTTCTTCAGACTGAGCTGGGTTATTCAGACTTTATTTCAGGCCTTGCCGAAATCGAATCGGCTACAGACATTGCGCCGCAAGATGTGATCTGGACACTTGATATCGTGGTCGCACCAGCGAAGCCTTTTTTTGTGGCGTTGAAAACACCAGTCAGCAGTACCCGCTTACGCGGGACCGCCAGAGACGCTGAGCACTGGTTGCTTAGCCGCCGAAGCCGTAGAGGGTGCGGCCCTGGCGCTTCAGGGCGTACACGACGTCCATGGCGGTAACGGTCTTGCGGCGCGCGTGCTCAGTGTAGGTCACGGCATCGCGGATCA
>ENA-UOXV01004819-UOXV01004819.1-marine-metagenome-genome-assembly--contig:-NODE-4819-length-15215-cov-5.535356_pt1 | contig 15215 bp, 11 predicted proteins | sample MGYA00238165_ERZ766961 | MGnify/ENA primary metagenome ERZ766961 (study PRJEB28924, sample SAMN03173240) | marine metagenome | biome: Marine; feature: Water; material: Subsurface seawater | place: North... | reverse complement strand
CCCGCCGCCTCGGCCGCGCGCCGCCCGGGGCTCGCGGGGTTCTCGCGGTCACCCCCCCCGCACGGCAGCGGGCGCGGCGCGGCGGCGGGCGCGGGGCGGGGCGGGGGCGCGGGGAAGATCGGGGACACGCTGCTGTTTCTGCTTGCCAAGTTCCCCGACGAGGCGAGTGTGGACCGCGCGCGCCGCATCCTCCTCCGCTGGCTGCTCAACCGCGACCAGCGCAGCTGCGCCCGCGCCTGGGCCCTCTGGCGCGCCGGCTGCGCGCGCAACGCGCAGGCGCGCGGCGTGGTGCGCCGGCGCGCCGCGCGCGCGCTGGGCGAGGTGCTGCGCGCGTGGGCGCAGCTGCGGCGGCGCCAGCGGCGCGGGGAGCTGCTGCACCTCCGCATTCTCGCGCGAGGCACGCGTGCGGTGCTCCAGGCCTGGCGCCTCGCGCTGTGGCGCGCGCTGCGCGCGCGCCTCGACGCGCTGGTCGAGCAGCGCGTGCGCGAGCGCGCCGCCGCGCTCGAGGCGGGCGCGCGCGAGCGCTCCGCGCGGCTCGAGGCGGCGGAGGCGCAGCTGGGCGCGCGGATCGAGTCGGCGCTCGCGCTCGGGGGCAGCGTGCAGGTGCTGCTCGACTGCTGCTCGACTACGGCCCTCGAGCGCCGCACCGCCTCCGCCGCCGCGCCGCCGCCGCCGCGCCCGCCACGCGCGTCGCCGGGGCGGGGGGGGCGCCTCGCGGGCTCGGAGGCCCTCCACTCCCCGCGCGTCGACGCCCAGTGGCGCGCGCAGCCGCCGTCCCGCCTCGCGCCCGCCGCACCCCGCGCCACTTCAGCAGCCGGCGCTGCGGCCGCGGCGCCGGCAGCCGCGGCGGGGCTCTCCCCTGCGGCCGCGGCGTCGGACGGCCCGCAGGACGCGGCGGCTGACCTGGCGTCAGCCAAGGCGGCGTTTGCGCGCGCGGTGGCGCGGCTGGGTATCGACGGGAGCCAGCAGCGCCAGAACCTGCGCAAGACCGGGCGGCTCGACGGGCTGCACTCTGATGTACAGTCACTCGACCGAGTGCTCGCGGGCAAGGAGGAGGGCCAGGACCTCCCGCGCGACCGCATCCCGCTCCCCGCCGCGCGCGCGCGCGCGCCCGAGGCCGCGCTGCCCTCGCAGCTCCCCGCGGCGCCACAGCAGGCAGCGTGGGGCCCGGCGAGCAGGCTCAAGAAGGTGATCGTGCAGAGCGCGGGCCTGCAGGCGGCGCAGGCTGCGCAGGGCGGGTCGCCGGGCGGCGGCGTCCCGCCGGGGCTCGGGGGCGGCGCGCGCATGCACGAGGCCATTCTCCAGGCGCGCGCGGCGCTCACGCCGCCGCAGGACGGCGCCCCGCGGCGCATCACCCGTCTCCCCATGCCCTCGCCAGCGACGCCGCCCGGTGCAGCTGTGAGCGACGGCTCGCCGGGCGCGGCGAGGCTCGCGCCCGCCCACACGCAGGGGGGGGCCGCGTCGGCAGCCGCCGCGCCGGCGCTCAAGGCGGCCGCCTCGCCGCCCCCCCCAGCCGCCGCCGCCGCCTCCGGCCCGCCGCCGCCGCCGCCGCCGCCGCCGCAGCAGCAGCAGCAGCTGCCCGGCGCGGAGGAGGACGCCAGCGCTGTGGCGGCGGAGGGGGGGGCAGCAGAGGCATCGGCGGCATTGGAGTTGGAGTTGGAGGCGGAGGAGGCGGAGGAGGCGGAGGAGGCGGAGGAGGACGAGGAGGCGGAGGGGTCGGGGGAGCTGCAGGCGCGACCCGAGACGCCGCCCGAGGCCGCGGAGGCGTGGGCGCGGGTCGGGGTGGGAATCCGCTTCGGGATGTGCCAGGGGGCGCTCGACGGCGCGCTCTTTGTGCGCGAGCTTGCGCCGGGGGGCCCCGCGGCGGCAAGCGGGGCCGTGCAGGCTGGAGACGTGCTGTGGGAGGTGGACGGGCTGGCGGCGGCGGCTGCGGCGCTGGAGGACATCCAGGCGCACATGGCGGGCGCTGAGGGCTCGAGCGTCGACCTCGTCTTTCGGCGCCCCCCGGCGCTTGCCGCCGACGGCGCGCCCGCCCTCGGCGGCGCCGGCGCGGAGGCGGTGGAGGCCATGCACGCGGTGTACGTGTCCCTCGTCCGCACCGCGGCTTGCGCGGCAGGCGCGCCCGGCGACGCGCAGCAGCGCGCGGCGCTCGAGCGGGCGCTGGAAGAGGAGGGCGAGGGGGAGGGCGAGGAGGGCGGAGAGGCGGAGGGGAGCGGGGCGGTGCGGCTCGCGCCCGCTTCGGGGGACGCGTCCGGGCTGGCGGCGGACGTGACCGTGGACGAGGACGACATCTTCGAGCAGTTCCGACAGGAGGTGGGACAATGAGCACCCCCGGGGGGGCTGTGTGATAATGAGAGGGCTGTTGCAACAAGGGGCGCAGGCGCGGGCGCAGCGCGGCGCGCACGGGGGCGGCGTCTCGCGATTCATGCTCGCTCACTGCGCCGCCTAGGTCTTGCGGTTCATGCTCGCGAACTGCGCCACTTTGTGCCCCTGCCCCGTGCTGTCGCACTGCCCCGGCACGTTCGTCGGCCCCATGCTGCTCCCGTGCGGGCGCTGCGCGGCGGCCTTCTGCGGGCTGAGGGTCCTGCCGCCGTCCGGCTTGCGATGCATGCCGACGGCGCCGCCACCGAAGCCCTTGCGGCGCGAGGTGCCCGAGAGGTTCTGTTTCACGCGGTGGTAGCACTTGTCCCACACGTCCATGTGCTTCTTGAGGTCCGTCGGGCGCACACCCTTGGCGATCTTGAACTTGGGCAGGATGCACGCCTCAACGTTGCGTGCGGCCTGCTGCAGCTCTGAAAGCAGCCGCTCGCGCTGGTAGCCCTGTTCAACGCGCGCGAGCAGCTTCTTGCGCGACGCGCTGGCCGCCGCCTCGCGCTCCTCAATGTGCTTCCGGAGCTGCTGCTGCTGGTACCGCAGCTCCGCGCAGATCTGGTCGTCTTCCCGCACGTTCGGCGCGTCGTACTCGATGTCCGGCGACTCCATCAGCCCGAGGTTGGCGAGCTCGACCCGCATCCGCCGCTCGATGTTGTACGCCAGCAGCGCGTCCGCCTCGCGTGTGCTCGCCGCGTCCGCCGCGGCCTGCAGCACGCCTGCAGGGTTATGCTCCTCTGCGCCCGAGGCCACAGTGTCCTGCTGGATGAATGCCGAGAGCATTCGCATGCACATCTTGCGCGCGCTCAGCAGCGCGCCAGGGCCCTTGTCCGTGTCCGCGGCCGCGACAGGATCCGTCGCCTTGCGCTTCCCGCCCACCACCCGCCCACTCGTCGTTGTTACGCTCTTCTTCCTGTCCTCCTCCATGTCGTCTGGGCCCCAGGCGTCGGATGCTGCAGCGCCTCCTTGCTTGTGCATGTAGTGGGTCCCGAGCCGCGGCATCAAGAAACAGTTGTCGCTGTCCAGGTCCGGCTCTGAGAGAAGCTTTTGCACCGCGTCCTCTGTCACGGGTTTGAAGTACTCCTCGTAGGTCTCCCAGAACTCATGTGTTTGCCCAGGCTGCGGGTACGCTCTGATGCGCCCAGCATCCTCGGGGAGCGGCATCGGCCACTGGTAAACCTCCATGATGACGTGCGGATCGTCATCCTTGTCAAGTATCGCGTCGTCCCACTTCTTTCCTTGCCCTTCTGAAGCTTTCTTTTCCTCGCGACGCTTCCGGTCTCTGTCGCGCCTGTCGCGTTCCTTCCGCTTCCGATCCCGCGAGCGGCGGTCCCGCCGCGCGCCCTTCGACTTGCCATCGTCCCCAGAATCATCGTCATCGTCGCCATCACCGGCGGCATCCCCGTCCTTTTTCTGGGACAGTGGCTTGTCGTCGTCATCGTCGTCGAGCGCCATGTCGTCATGATCTTCCTTCTCTTCTTTGTCCCCCATCTGAGGCGATCGGGCTGAAAACAGCCCACACTTGTCCACACGTCCCCAAGCCCGGCCCACACTAAGCCGCGGGCTCTCCACTCCAGCGCTACGCTCTGGCACCTGCTTCCTAATCAATACCCCGCCTCACGCTCGCAACCCAGAGCCCCCGGCACACGGCTGCTGTGAACAAGCTACCCCCCTCCCCAGCTCCGTTCTCCGCTGCCCACAGGGTTCTGCTCCCTCTAATTAATTAGCCAACCTTGGTGCCGAGCTTCGTGTGAGGTCGAGAGAAGTAAAGCCACCACTCAACTTCACGTGGTCTTCTGGTGTTGAAGCTGTAGTCTCCCGTCAGCCTCCAAGGGAAGCGCGACCTGGGGATTCCGACGTGCAACTGTCCAGCGAACAGATCGCCGCCGTGTCAGCAGCACAAGGCTGTCTGGGTGCCTGGCTGATTTCCCGGGCCTGGTATTTTTTTCTGGAGGCTTGAGCAGTAGGTGTTGCAGCTTGCTGCCATTTGTGCCTGGCGGTTCGAAGACCTCTTGCAGAGGACCTGAGGTGCGTTGACGTGGTGTAGTGGAGGCGGTTGACGATGGCGTTTATTGTTCATGGCGCGTCGCCATTCGCCCCGCAGGTACCAACTTCTTCCCATGGCCTAGCTGACTTGTGTCACCCTGTGCTATCAGCCAGGACAGCGCAAAGCGGGCCCTCTAATGTCCGAAACAGGGGAGGGCCACGTCCTTGACTGCACACATTCTTAATCTCTGTTCAGTCGTGACAATGCATGTCTGTCCAGGCGATGGCGAACGACCTCATGGGGGCGATCTCGCAGCCAAACCCTGAGAACCATCTTGTCTGCGTGGGTTGCGACAACTTTCGCGCGGCCAATCAGGATGAGCTCCGCGAGCACTACAAGACAGAATGGCACCGCCATAATCTGAAGCGCAAGGTCCAGCGATTGCATTCGAAGCAACCGTGTTCTGATACTGCACATAGCGGCTGCTGTGCACTCACCAAAAACCTAGACCCGAACCCGAACCCGTGTCCCGCTGACCCGACGCCGGGCTGTTGCGTGGCAGACCGCGGGGCTTGCGCCGATCGCACGGGCGCTCTTTGAGGAGCGGGTGGCAGTGTACGCCCCGTCAGAGAGCTCCTCCAGGTGCGCGTCGCGAGCCCAGGCTTCGTCCCTGCACTCTCCTTTCCCGCTCCCACGAGCGTGCCTGCGTGCTCTCGCATGGATCGCTCAGCTGGTGCGTGCGAACAGGGCCAAGAAGAAAGAGCACCTTGGCAAAAAGGCGCTTGAGAAGCAGGCAGCACGTGAACAGCGGGCGATTCAGAAGGCGCAGGAGCAGGCGTCGCGGGAGGAAGAGAAGGAGGCTGGCGCGCCAGCGGGAGAGATCGAGGTGCAAGACGACGGGCCCGACTTTGAGAACATGACCGAGGAGGAGTTCATGGACTGGCGCGCGGTCGGCCCCTCCCCCTGAAAGATGCTCCCTGCGTCAGCGTCGGAACGCGCCCACTGAACTGGCACGCGCCGCCGGGGGAGACCGCTTGACGCAGCGTGAGCGCGCCGTGGCAGGCGAACGCGGTGCAGCTGGCGCCGGGCGACTCGCTCTTCGACCGCAACTCGGAGCGGACGCTGGAGATGAGCCTCGAGTACATGGCGGTCAAATTCGGCTTTTTTGTGCCTTTTGTGGAGCACGTGGAGGACCTCGACGGGCTCATGGAGTACCTTCGCCAGCGCCTCACCATCGGCTGCTCGTGCCTGTGGTGCTCCAAGAGCTTCCACTCCTTTCAGGCCGTGCAGGCGCACATGCGCGACCGCTCGCACTGCAAGATCAACTTCGAGGGCGAGGAGGACGAGTACCAGGACTTCTACGGTATCGACCTGCGCAGCAAGACAGGCAACGTGCTCAGCGACGACGAATGGGAGACGGACGAGGAGGAGGAGGTCGACGCAATGGAGGAGGAGGATGAGCGCGTACCGACAGTTGGGAGGAAGGCGCTGGCGGCGCGCATCTGCACGGAGATGGCGAAGCCGATCCGGAACATGGTGGTGGGCGACAAGGTGCTCGGGCACCGCGCGTTCTCCAAGTACTACCGCCAGAAGCTCAAACCGGAGCTGTCGGTGGCCCACGTCAAGCGCGACGCGCAGCAGCGCGCCAAGATCGTGGGCCTCATTGCGGGGACGTACCAGCAGCAGGGCATCGTCGCGCAGTACAAGGGCTCCACGCGCGCGGCCAAGGCGAACCGCCAGCAGCAGAACGCAGACTTGCACACCCGCGCCAAGTGGTGGACCAAGGTCGGCATCCGCGCCAACAAGTTCCACCAGGTTCGCCGCGAAGACTACCATGCCTGAGTGCGGCATGTTGGGGCGCGGAGGTCGCATGGTGTGTTGGGGCGCGGCGGGCGCGGGTGGGATGCTCGCATGAGCTCCCTACTGCGTGTAGAGTGCGAGCAGCATCAGAGGCGCACTGCAGCAGTGCCCGTTAGAATACATCGCTTCATTATGTCACTTTGACATGCAGCGATCTGCCGCGGCGCGCGGCGATGAGCAGAGCGGCCACGCGCCCAGCTACGAACTAAAGCTGCAACGGCTTAGTTGTACGGGTAGAGCACGTCATCCGACACGTTCTCGCCCACGTTGGAGTCGTAGGAGTCGCCGTCGCCGAACACGGAGTTCTGGCCGCAGTCGCCGAACGGGGCAACCTGGTTGAGCATCTGGCGGAGCACACGGATCTGTTGCACACAGTACACGTGAGATGCCGGGCATGCGATGATGCAGGCAAAGCGCAATGTGCACTTTCCTCTAGTTCTCGCAAACTACCGGGAGGACCGTGGCCCCGCGTGCTGATTGCGGGGTGAGCGCAGTGTCGGTTGCAAATAAAAATTAACAGGCGTTCTGATGCTCTGGAATCCAAAGCCGGCACCGTGGTGCTGGACCACAGCCCGCGCACGTTGCAGTGGGGTAAGGGCGTGGGTTGTTTACGTCCTGGAACTGAGCGACACCAGAAGCAGCACATGCCAAAGAGCCAGTCAGTCAGAAAAATCCATACGTCAACAATATTAGCGTATGCGAAAGATCGTGGAAGAAGCAGGGGGATGGGGGAGAGGTGCGGCACTGCCAGCTCTCTCACCATTCCGATATTGGTTAGGCTAAACGCGGGCCTCCTACCCCCTTTCCTCCCCAACAAAACGCGCAGTTGCCTGGTTATGATTACTCATCATGATCACATTTTCAGGCAACTCGTGTTGCGAGACCTTCCAAGGGCCTCCATAGGAGGATCCCCGTAGGACTACCGGGGTTGTCGTACCAGAAATAGAATATCGGAGTAAACAAAACTCCACTCGCCCCTCCCCGGAATAGACACAGACATGGTACGTTCCACCTTTCCATGCGTTGCCGCTTTCCGCGTTGCCGGGTAGCCGCCTGTGCAGTGCCGTGTGCCTATCTACAGGAACGACCGTACACGATCGTTTCTCATGGAGGGTACGCGTGTGCGCTGAGCGCCGGGTGAAGGTTGCTGCAATCCTGTCTGTAGTCTTGGGCGGTCCCAGTATGAGAGGCCTCTCGCTTGGCACGCTCGCAGCCGCGAAGCTTTGTCGCGGTCAGCAGGGCTGCACATGCGACGCGTTGCATGAAATTTTTTCTTTCCGTGCAGCCTTTGGCTCGCGGTGGCACCATGTTTGGTTTGTGGTTGCAGCACAGTGGGCTTTGCGCGGCTTGCTCTGGTCCACGCCTCTGGCCAGACCGGGGGAGTGAGCTGTAAGGAGATGGAATGGAGAGGTTAGTATGTACGCATGTTCATGTTTTGTGTTATCTTCTGACTTGCTTTCCCGCTCGGCAGTTCGCTCTTCTCCGCCTCGCGCAGACCACCTCCCTGGTTCAGGTTGCCCCGCTCACCGGCGACGTCGGTGCCGCCTCCGTGTTCGGCGACGGCGACAACTTCGACTCCAACGTGGGCGAGAACATCCCGGATGAGGTTCTCTACCCGTACAACTAAGCAGCTTGCGGCTTCTCTAGAGCCCCTCGGCTCCGGATCCGCAGTTGCGGTTCTGTGATGATGTTCTTCCCAAACAAATAAACCTTCGGGAGACCGAACGTACATCACAGCTCTACTGTTGTAGTCTGCGGCGTGTGATGCCGGCCTCACTGCGTTCAGAAACATCTGGCGTGTTTGTTGCACAGGAGCGTGCTAGCTACCACTCGAATACATGCAGATGTATGCACTGATGCCAGAGAAAGGCACAAGCTCAGATGTGGAAACGGCTGCTCTGGTTGCCCTCACAGACGGTATCTGCCATCCTGGTGTTCCCGCTGGCTGCGCGAAAGGAGCACGTCCCAGTTAACGGCTGGGACGAGCTCCTTCAGTGCCGCTTCGAAGGAAACGCCCTTACCAACGCGGCCGTGGCGTACCACGTTCCAGAACACACGCGGCGAAACACACGCCCTGCCACGGAGCAGCTTCAGCAGAGCGCACCCATCGGGCCAGCCGCCTGCTGCCCCGCCGGAAAGAGACTTGCGGGCGGGCGAGCGCCAGGACGCCGCAGGGCGGAGGCGGGGCAGACATGTTGTGCGGCTTGAGGTTGACGCGCGTGGTCGGGTCCGGGTCGTTGGCCAGCGCCTCGAGCATCCCAGCGATGATCTGCCCGCGCGCCTCCGCGTCACCCGCCGTGCAGGCCGGCTGCGCGCGCGCGCGGACAGCCGGGGACGGGCGGGCGGGCGGGCGACACCGGGCGGCTCCAGTTGGCGATGGCCTCGCTCATCTCCTCGTTCCCCCGGAACCAGCGCACCTGCCCCCGCACGCCGCCTCCGTCTAAACGGATTCTTCTCTCCCCCGCACACCGTCAACCCCCTGCCGCCTCAACAAAACAACCTCCCCGCGCGCGCCGCCGCGGCTGGGAGCGCGCGCGCACGCGCGCCCGGCGCGCGGGCGGGCAGGCGGGGAGCGAGCCTCGATGATGGTCACGGTCTGGCCGCCGCCGGTCAGCCCGACCTGCTTCTCCAGAAACCGCGTGCGCCCCTCCAGCGCCGCACGCTCACGCGCCGTCGCCAGCTCGATCGCGCCCTACCCGCCCGCGCCGCGTGAGCGAAGGCGCGCAGGGAGAAACATACGTTTCATGGCAGCGATAAAAAAAGCGCACGCAGGAGGCGCGGGGAGCGGCGGCGGGAGCCCGGCTGGCGCGGGCCGGCGCGCGGGACCTGCTTGGCGCGCGCGTTCTTGAGCGAGACGCGCAGCGGGTTCCCGCTCCGCCCCGGCTCAAACGAAATCGCCTGCGCGCCCTCGCCGCGCCGCGCCGCGTCAGGCGCGCGCCGCGCCGCGCGGCGAGAGCGCGCCAGCGCGCGCACAGAGGGCGGGGCGGCAGGCAAGACCAGATCGGCGGCGAGGGAGGCCTCCGCGGCGTCGTGGTCGCTCAGCGTGCTCCCGAGCGACAGCAAGTCCCCCTCGCCCAGCACCGCCCCGCCCCGGCCGCCCCCCCCGCGCCGCCGCCCCCCTGCCGCGCGCCGCGCGCCGAATCGTCAGCGGGCGGGCGCTGCGTGGACAAGGCGGGCGGCAGGTGGGGATATCTTTGTGGGCAGCACCGGCGGAGCCCCCGCCGGGCGCAGCTGCGTCGGGGTCGGTGTAGCGCGGCGGCGCCTGCGGCGGCGCGCCTTTTTCTCCCTTCCTCTCTTTCTTGCGAGGCGGACCGCCTCCCTCACCAGCAGACGCGCCGTCACCCTCTGCGGGCGGCGGCGCGTCGCCCGCGCGGCCGAGCACCTGTCCCCCCTTGGTCGAGCCCTTCGCCGCGGCCGGGCGCTTGCTGCCCGCGGCTGCCTGTTCACGCTGCTCGAGCTCCTTCATCGTCGCCTGCATCCGCTCGCTCGTGCACGTGCTCGCCCGTCCGCTTCTTGTGGTCGTCGTCGCAGGCTCGGCCTCCTCATGCGCAACCTCGTCCTTACCCTTGCCCTTGCCCTTGCCCTTGCCCGAACCTGATCCTTCTCCACCATCGCCGCCGCCCCCCGAGGGACCTGGAGCACGGTCGATGATGATGGTCTCTCTGTCGCTCAACCCCACTTCACACGCCGGCCGGCCTTGCGCCTCGTCGTCACTCTGCGGGGTGAAGAGGTCCTTCGGTGGGAAGCCAGCCTTGATAACCACTCTGCCACCGGCAGAAGCATTACGGGCTTTTGACCTTGTTTTGGCTAGCCCCACAACGGGCCGCCGCACAGCCCGGACGTATGAAGAAGACAGCTACACACTGTATCACCAGAACGCCTGGAACTTGCCTGTTTCGTGCCACGTGCATAGCCTTTCCAGCCAGCTCGGCGATCTCCCCAACTGTAGTTGCCCCCTTTTTCGGGAGCTGAAGCTGTGCTGGCGCGCCCTGAGGTCCGCGCACGCGCAATACCCACCCAGGCTCAGACATGGCGGCCAGGTGCACTAGATTGGAGTTGGTCACCCCGGGAAGCAAGCTGCTGCCGAGTTGAGGAGGAGGGAGATCTGGCGTCCCGTTTCGTTCGCCCAGACTTTTGACCGTCTCGGAGCGTCAATTTCCGGATTTTGTGCGACACGGCCCCGGCGAAAATGGGGGACCCAGATGCGGATTCTGAGAAGCAGAAGTCTGGGCCCTTTCCCTTCCACTATTACCACTGCGTCCGGTCGTGAATTCGCTCTCGTGCGTCGTCGAGGCAGTGTGCTCCGGGCGGACAGGGTGTCTTCGGTCAGCCGAGCGCAAGTCTGACCTTGGGCCCCGGTGCACAGGAAACGTGAGGCAAAACAGCTAAAGCACCGGCGAAAGCAAAGCAAGTTGCCTGCCAGCGCGCTCGGCCTCCCCGAGAACGCGACCCTCGAACACTGGGACTCGCTAGACGGCCCCGCACGGCGCCTTGCTGCGGTGTACTTGCCCAGACCCAGCCGTCCCGGACACGCTCGAGTACCGGGCCGTCGCAGCACTTTACCCTCAACCCTGAAGACTCCCCCTGATCCTGGTCTGGTCCGGCCAGGTCGGTGGTGTCGCGCGCGTGCTGCGGCGCGCAGCGCGCCGCCTTAGGGAGTGGCACAAGAAGGCGGCGCAGTGGCCAAAGGAGGGTGCTGCAGGAAAGAAACGACCCCTCCCGAACGGCGAAGAGAAGCCCGACGCGAAGCGCGGGAGAATAAGTACAGACGGTGGCGACGCCTCCACGGCGGAAGAAAGCAGCGCCCAGGAGCATGCTCCCTCAGCCGCCGAGGGCAGCAAGGACGATGGGGGCGGGGGCTCGGAGGCGCACGTGGCGGGCACCGAGCCGCGCTGGGTAACCTCAATCCGCCGCGACTCCGTCTGCTGTGCACAGCTCGATCTCGCAGACGCGCTGGAGGAGGCGTCGGGCGACGGCGCCGCTGCACCGGGCGGCGGCGTGGGTTCGGAAAGTGACGGGGCGGCTGGCGGGGAGGGCGGGGCGGGCGCGGGCGACACGGTCGACGGGGGCGAAAAGGGCGAAAAGGGCGACAAGGGCGCGAAGCTGTCTGCTGCGGACGAGGCGGCGGTGGCGCTGCTGGTCGACGCGCTGGGCGCGCGCGCCGGCGCGGGGCTGCGCCGCGTAGTGCTGCAGGGCGGGGAGAGCGGAGAGGAGGTGGCGGCGCAGATCGAGGGCGGCGGGGGCGCAGGCGGTGGAGACGAGGGCGGCAGCGTCCTGCTCGTGCTTCGGACGGAGCGGCGGCGCGGCGGGGTCGGGACGCAGGGCGTCCGAGCGGCGCGCAAGTGCGGCGCGGTGGAGGCGGTGGTGTTTGTCTCGTGCGACGCCGACGCTATGGTGCCTGAGCTGTGCCAGCTGGGCGCGCCGCCGCACCACGTGCACGAGCGGGGCATGCAGCCGCTGGTCCCGCTCGCCGGGGCGGGCGCGGCGCTGCCCTCGCTGCGCGACCCCCTCACGGGGTTGCCGCTGCTCGCCGTGGCGGTCGCACTCGTGCGCGAGTCCTCGCCCCTCGCCGCGGCGCTAAGCGGCAGCGCAGGTGCGGAGGGCGCGGAGGGCCGCGCGTACTGCTGGCACTGCGGCTTTGAGAGGTGCCGCAAGGGCGGGGAGTGCAAGGTCCGGACATTCGACCGGAGTGTGCACCAGGACAAAGAGGCAGCGCGCTTGGCTGCGTTGGACGACTACTGAGGCCGCTGCGCGCTGCCACGTGTCCGCTCCTTGCTGCTAGGATGGTGTGCGCAGCGGCGTGCAAGGCGTCCGTGCTTGCAATGAAAACGAAAAGAGACGCCGGTTCGCCGCTGCGCGAGACAGACCCTGGAATCCAGCGCTGCGCGGCACGCCGCGGAGCGCGTGCACGAGACTCACAAGTCGAGCGCGCTGTCGAAAAAGCCTTCGAGCGGCTCGCGCGCCACCTGGCGTGGCGTGGCGTGGTGAGCCTTTCGGGCGCGGCCAGGGGCTGAGCCGTGCCACGCGCGTCTTTGGGCGCAGGCGATACCTCGCCGAGGGTACCGACAATCGTTTCAAGCAGCCCCTTCTCCCCCGCAGGCTCCTGCTGTGCAGCTTGCTTCCGCCAGAAGGCGAATCGCTTCGCTGCAGGAGGCTCCGACTTCTTCTGTTTCGAAGACTCTCCCGTCGTCCCCGCGCCCCAGAAGCTGTTCTTCCTTGGCTCGGCGTTGCCCTTCGCTTCCCCAGTCTTTCCTGCGCCCCAGAAGCTATTCTTCTTTGGCCCAGCCTTCACTTTTGCATCCCTAGTCTTCTCCTTTGGCCCAGCCTTCACTTTTGCATCCCTAGTCTTTCCTGCGCCCCAGAAGCCATTCTTCTTTGGCTCGGTATCCGCAGTGCCCTTTGGAGCGGACGCTGGCACCGTCTTGGAAGGAGGAGGTGCTCGGGGGGCGGGGTTTTGGGGCGAAAGTGGAGCTGGAGGCGGGGCAGGCGGTCTCGCCTGCTCTCTCCCAAGGAGGGCCGGGTTCGTTGGGGGAGAACCAGTCGGAGACTCTGTTGGTACTGGTGGGGCAGGGCCTGGGGCGGGAGGCGGAGGGGTGTGCGTGGCGGGGGCTGAAGGTCGTGAGGAGGACGGGCGCGCCGTCGAGCGCGCCGGCTGCGACGGCCCAGGTCTGGTCGCAGTGCCAGAAGATCCCCGTGAGAGCGCCGGCTTTTGCGGGGCGTGTGGCCACTCCTTGGACGGAGCAGCATGGCTCGCATAGCCGCGCCTGCCGCCAAGAAGGTCGAGGAAGCGGTATGCAGCGTTGCGCCAGATCGGCGAAACTTGCGCTGCGGGTGAGGGGGCACGCCAGGGAACCTGCTCCACTGACAAGTAAGGCAAAGCTGCTAGATAGAAAGGCTGCGCAATCTAACGGCGTCGGCTTAGGTTGCCGCACCTGCGGCAGCAGATCCTGCAGCATCCCTCCGAGCGGGCCGTACAGGCGGGCGACTGCAAAGAGCGCTGCAAACAAGATCGCCATGGCTATCACGCTGCGAACAAAAAGAACCACAGCCTGTCTTACTATGGCGGAACCTGCGGGACAGCAGACAATCACTCCACGCGCCCGGCCCCGCCCAAAGGGAAATCACAAGGGCCCCCTTAACTCGACAGGATACTGCAGTGCTGGCTGGCAACACACCTTTGCTTTGCTTGTCGGCAAGGTCAGGCGACGCATCGAGCAGCTTCGACGGGGTTGTGGGCTCTGCTCTGGAGCTTACCTCTGCTGGTGTTGCCTGCATAGGTTCTCCTTGTTTTGCGGTTTCCCCGTGCAAATTCCCCAACGATGATGGCGTAAGCTGCATGGTGCCGGACGGTACGCGCATAGTTGCAAAGGGGGAGCGCCTTCCCGGCACGGCGTCACAGAATCCAGCAGCCACGCCGCATCCATTCTTAATGACTTTGAAAGAGTGGTGACCAGGAGGTACCATGACTGTGATATTGTACACCCCGTCCAGATTTCGCTGCAACTGGTGATGTTCCCCTTTGCCCCACGAACCCACAAGAAATACCTCGCCCGGTTCGTTGTGTGCACCCTCAAGTCGCTGGAATGAAAAGTGCACTGGCACCAAGCGCCTTCTTGGAAGCTGAAAGAGGTTCTTGAATGGGAGGGCGTCGGCGGCGTGGAACTGGAACATCAGGGCGGCGCAAAGAGAAACTACTCTCAGAAGAGAACGCTGTATCCGCGCCGGATGAACGACCCAAGGGTCCTGTGACGGACCCATTCCGACACAAGTATCGCTCCCGTATTTGCTCGGGCCAGAGGTGGGCGTTGAGACGCTCGCCGAGCTCTCTGGCCTGAGGCGCCCAATGAGACTCTCCGGCCCCGGGCCCCCCCGATTTGATTTGATATGGTTGTCCCTCTTGCTCTTAGTTAGCTCGTTACTACCGGTCTCCTATCACTATCACTCAATCAAGAGTCCATGATATGGTCAATCCAGAGTCCATCATCACATCGCAATCGGCGAATTCTCCTCGCGGCTCAGGGGCCGAGGGGCGCATCGTCCGGGCGAGCGATGCGGGAGTCCAGCGATTCAGAGGTAAGCTCTCAGGCCCTGCTGCTGCGCCCTTTGCCATGGGAGCATAACCGCGCCCCTGCAGGAAAGGCTTCGCGCGGCATAACGTGGCCCTTTGCACACGGTGCCCCAGCCGTCAGGGGCGTGGTCCCTGGAATAGTCGGAGCCCATGCAGCGTGCTGGCCACTGATCTGCAGCCCATTTCCTAGCAGGATCCTGAAGAGGGGAATGAGACGGGTGGTGGAAGGCACGGAAAGTCAGAGATCAGGTGCCCCGTCATCAACTGTTCCAGCGTGGTGCTGCTTGCCGCGGTGTCCGATCAGCCAGTGCAGCGGCCTTACGGGCGCTAATCGAGTGGCCACGCAATATTTTTGTGACAGGAACGAGCTGCACGACCTCATACAGTCGTTTCGGAGGACCAACGACACAGCCTCGCCCGTCAGCCATGTTCTGGAGAGGACCAGGGAATCAGCGCGCAAACAGCGGAGAGGGTCCGCCGCGAAAGTGCAGTGGGCTCAAAAGGACTGGATTCGTGTCGCAAACATCCTCGACTTTTCTGGGGAGCCCCCCAGCTCTTCGTTCGTCAAAACCCCGGCGCTGACAGCTGCGGTTGAGCGCGTGGAAGGGCGGGTGACGAAGGAGCTCGAGCTGAGCGGGCTGGGCAGAAACGCGGGGACGCCACGAGGCGCACAGGCGGACGGTCTGCTGGGGTTGCTGCATGCGCGGCAGCGCTCGGAGAGGACGCTTGTTGCAGACGCTGAGACGCCTCGCGCGCCGCGTTCGGTCGAGCGCGGGCTCAGAGCCACGCGCCGCGCGACGTCACCGTCTGGCGCGCCGGCGCGCTCGCCGCAGGAGGACACGAGTGGGTCCTCCTCAACGCCAGCGTCGAGCGGCGCATTCTCTGAGGAATTGGAGCGCGCGGGGGCGCTCGTGCGGCAGCTCTCGGACG
>ENA-UOXV01004818-UOXV01004818.1-marine-metagenome-genome-assembly--contig:-NODE-4818-length-15216-cov-7.967416_pt1 | contig 15216 bp, 18 predicted proteins | sample MGYA00238165_ERZ766961 | MGnify/ENA primary metagenome ERZ766961 (study PRJEB28924, sample SAMN03173240) | marine metagenome | biome: Marine; feature: Water; material: Subsurface seawater | place: North... | reverse complement strand
GGTGACCACATATGAGATTGAAAAAATGGATAACCCCAAACCCAATCATTCCACATCATATCTCTATTCCAAGAATAGCTATAACTCCAATATGGACTATAACGATTAAATCTGTTGCCTAATAATCTATTATTCCAATCAAATGATCTAGGTTGACTTAAGGCATACTGAGCAAAATCATATCTGAATCTAAAATCAGTTCTTAATTTCCATTTTAGTTGTGAAATTGATAATGTATCGATTTGTACATCAGCTGGTACTTCTAAAACCGTATCATATATAGGGTCATGATTCAGAGTGCTTAAGTGATAAGTTGTTGAACATCCTGATAGTAATAATACTGATAATAATAACAATTTCTTCATATTTGTGGTTTTTTGGTTTTTAACTTACGTCCATATAATCATCCCATTCTGCATCTATCTCCATATCTTTTAATTGTTTAACTATACTATCAAGTTTAACATCATCACCATAAGATAATCTTCTAGGTAATTCTTCTTCAATACCTAAATATTTAAGTATAGCATTACCATCATCAACACCTACTTTATCTATACGTTTACCTTCAGCATCATCTATTTTAAATGAATAAAATGATCCAAAATCTGTGTATAATATACTTATTTTAGCTATGCGATCATTTAAACCCTCAGTTAAATGTTTTCTTTGGTTCCATTCATAATGATCAAAATTATCTTTCATAGTTTTTATTTTTTTAAGGATTCTAAATACTCAATAACTTCTTCCATATTGGTATCTAATTGTTCCTTGTTAATTTTACCTTTCCAAGTTTCAACATCACCCGCCTCTGATACATATTGGTTATTTGATTCATTAACTTTTTCTTTCATCCAAGCTTTAAAATCCTCTATTCTATGATCGATTTCATCGTTTTTAATTGCTTGACGATAGGCTTCAAATGTGCCTTCTCTTTTCATTTTATCTTCTTTTTTAATAACACATTTAAAACAAGTTTTATGAATATTATAATAAGTTTTATCATTACGATTATTCATAATTGACTTACAATTGGGGCAAAATAAAGGCAGTGTATGTGCCTTTTTTGCTTTATCTAATTTAGTAATATTTTGTTTAATGCCTTCTTTAATAGTCCAAGTACGACCATCAGATTCCCAAATATCTCCTTCTTTAAAATCTTTATGTGGTGTAGAAAACCCTACACTTGTACCATTTTTTTCTCCATACTTGCCTTGAATGAGGTTTCTCATTCTTTCAACATCTTTCTTTTCAAATTCTCTATTTAATCCTTGAACTTTTCCACTCATAAACCTAATTGTTTTAGTTGACTAATAGTATCATCAGCACTGGTATGTAATATACCAATTCCTCCTGCAGCTTCCCACTGGTCTATATTAATTTGTCTATCGTCTATTAATATTGATTCTGGTGTTGCTAATTCTTTTTTTTGCTTAGCATAACGTAATATTAATTTAGTACTAGGTAGTTTTTGTTTTACCCAAACGTGTTTACCTATTCTAGATGAATCTTCACGTGAGGGAGCTGATAATAAATCTGGTTTATATGGTTTAATATAATCCCATAATTTTTGTCCATCAGGCATCCATTTTAATCCTGCCCAAAAACCTACACCTGCTTTAGAAATTGGTTCCCAAAAATCATCTCCTTTAACAAATTCACCTTTTAGATCTACCCCTGTTAATTTTTCATACCCACTTTCAAAATCAGCTAACACCCCATCCATATCACTATAAATTTTGTAATTAACCTTTTCTTGTTCTTCTAAACCTCTAGCTAATTCTATAGCAAATGCATTTATACCAAATGGGTCTTTTTTCTTGTCCTCTTTTAATTTATATAAATCTTTGTCAACAACAAAAATACTTTTAGGTGCAAAAGAATCACCTACATATAAGGTTTCTTTTTCGCTTTCTTTAGAATATTCCATATCTTTTGAAAGTTCCCCCATATAATCTGGGTGGATAATAAAGTTAGGATTATCTAAAGATACTTTTACATACCCCCCTACTTTATCATCTGATTTTCTATAGTCCACATATCCTGAATAGTGTCCAAATCCTTTTGCTACTTCTTCGTCTGTTGAAAAACTTAAAAATCCTTTTTTTCCTCTTGAAGTTATTTTTAGACCAGAAGGGACTTCATATTCAGTTACTCCATTAGATTTAGATTTTACTTTTAGTTTTTTAATAAAATCTTTATCAAAAGTAGTACCTCTATATCCAAATTCATTTCCACCAACTTTAGGATCTAATTGTTTAGGATATTTATTTTTAATTTTAGATAAATTTTTTAATAAACTTACATCTATATCTGAGTAGTCTTCTATATAGTTTTTTAGTTGATTAGTTAAGTTTGAATCATCTAAATTTTCATTTATAGGTTCATTATCATGTCCACATTTATGACACACAAATAAATCATTACCACCATCTACTATATTCCAACTCCAACCACATTTATCACATTCTATCTTGTCGTTTACAATTGCTTCATTTAAACTATCAGTCCAATTTCTAAACGTCATTGTACCTCTTAAATTAGCTTCTTGTTCTAATTTATCTAAATGTTCATCACTTGTTGTATCTGTACCTGCTATATCACCTAATCTATCTTCTAAATTTTGAATATGATGGATCATTTCATGTGCATATGAACGTACTATATCTTTAGGATGTCTACCTTCAGTATATAAAACAATATGTTGTCTATTTGGGTCATAATATGCTGTTCTACCAAAGAAATCTTTTGCATTTTTTGAATCTCCATCTACAAACTCAAGTGATGGTAAAGGTTCTATATTCATACCTTTATCAATCATATGTTGAGTTAATCGATCTATTTTATCTTGAATATCAATATGTTCTTTATATGATGCGTTTTCATTTAATTTTTTATATCCTGAACCATAGGGTGCTGCTTTACCATCTTCAGGATCATTTTCTTTTACTACATTACTTAATATATTGAATATTTCTTCTACTTCTTCATCTTTTAATTGTTTTGGAAGTAATGGTCTTAATTTTTCTGTTGATATTTTAGCTGCGTTTCTAGCTGCTGTACCTGATGCTCCACCTTGTGTAACAATAGTACGTAATTCTAAATTATCATATTTATCTAATGATTTTGTTCTTTTTGCTATATCACTAAAATCATCTTCATTACCTTCTCTAGCACCAATTACAAATAATACTTCTTCATCTGGGTGTTCTTTAGCATAATTGTATACCGCTTGAATAGGTGGTTTGGGACTTAATTTTACTTCTACTTTAATAGGTAAATATTGTTTATAAATGTCCCATATAATTAAAGATTCTTCAGGTGAAATACCATCTCTTTCTTTACCACCAATTAAAATAATAAACTCGTCTATGTTAGGGTTTTCTTTTAAAGCTTGATCTACAACCTCAAAGTGCCCAGCAGTTGGAGGTTTAAAACCTCCACCGTAAACAGCTACTACTTTTTTTTCTTCCTCTAATAAAGGACGTATTAATTCTTTAACTAAACTCATTAACTTAAAAATTGTTTTAATTTTGCTTGTGCTTCTTCTTTTGATACTGAATTATTAATTATCATTTGAAGTTGTTCATCTGATAGTAATTCTTTTAATTTAGCGTTTAAAGCAGCTTTTGATTTATCAGATCTTGCTTGTGCCTTAGCATCTTTTGGTTTTGTTCCTTGTGGTTTAAAAGGATCTAAATATTTTTTTACTATATCTGCTATATCAGTTAGCTTTTCATCTTCTAATGTATTAGCAACTGATACAAAATTATTATCAAACATTGCTTCATATGCTTTATAATTATCAGTAACTGAAGCCCATGTTCTCATTACTATAGCAGGTGCTAAACTTCTATCTTTACCATCTGATTTATCAAATCTATCTTGGTTTTGTCTAAGTGATCTTTCTAAATCAGTATAAACATAAAGCATAAATACTTCATACCCTGCTTCTTCTAATTCCTTTTTTAAATTAGCTGTTTGTTTAATTGATGCTGCTGTGCCATCTAAAATAAATGATTCTTTACCTTCTATTGTAGCTGCTACTTTTCCTTTAAATTCTTTATTAGCTGCTGCCATTGCTTTAGCTGCTTCGCTTCTATCTTCAGGACCAGCATTTTTTAAATCCAATGATACATTGGCTTTCTTTAATAATTCAATATAAGCGTTATCTACATTTAGCACTTTAATATCACCAAGATTTAAACCGCTTAAAATGGACCCTTTACCAGCACCAGGAGCACCAGCTAGAATTATTGCTTTTGGTTTTTCAATTTGTTCTTTGATAAGATCGTACAGTTTTATCATTATATATTTTGTTATAAATATACGAAAAAAAAGTGGGAAAGCCTAATTTTCCCACATTTAATTTATATGAAATTATAAATACTTAATCCAACTGCTATCTATAAAAGTTAAATCCGGGGTACTCAATTGTTCATGAATAGCTTTTACTACTTCTATTTCCCATCCTGTGGTTCTGTAATCATGTCCTCCAATGATTGTTTTACATTTAGGTAAATATAATTTTATATCTTGTTTAACACTTTCGTAAGTATGGTTTCCATCAATATAAATAAAATCAAAGTATCCATCCTTAAAATTTTCAACTACATTGTAACTATAATCTTGAATTAATTTTATATAATCCCAATAACGGGTATTAGTATAAAATTCTTTTTTTACTCTACTCCAATCCTCATTAAAAATATTTTTCTTTTCTTCTTCCCCCTTAAAAGGGTCTATACAAATAATTTCATCAAAAATAGCAGAAGAGGCAAAAATAGAGGTTGATTCACCTTTATAAGAACCTATTTCTAACATTTTTAATCCCTTAGAGTCTCCAAAAATATTACTTATATTACGACATAAATCAACAAGGCCGAAAAATTGATAATTAAAATTATCATAGTTTCTCCATTTAGGGGGGGAATTAAATCTTAAAGAAGGGGACATTAAATCATATTTTTTAAAAAATTTTTATATATTTCTCTTAGATGTTGTCTGGAATGTTGATGTATAAGGTGTTGGTTTAGGGTTTTCAAGGTCAAATAAAGCTTTAACATGATTGAATATTTCTATGTTTTGTTCCTGTGTGCGAGGTGATTCATATATCTCCCAATTTTTACCTTTTATTTTTTTACCATTTTTATCTGGTCCACGAGATTTAGATTTTAACCATAGTACTGCTACTCTATCAATATCTTTTCCATAACATTCTTCATAACATTGAGCATAGATTGCCCCTTGTAAGTCATAAGTGGTTTGTAAATGGTTAGATGTTTTAAAATCTATAATCCAACGTTCCATTTTACCATCTATTTCAATTTCACATACTAAATCACAGGTACCTGCTACTTGTATTTTATCTGAAAATAAATGTACTTCTGCTTCTATTAATGTTGGGTTATAAGTTTCCCAGAAATCTACAAAACGTAAAAACATTTGCCATACATGAATAGGCATTTTAGGGTTACCATCTTTATATAAAAATGTAATCTCTTTACCGTTTAACCAGTCTTCAATCATTTCATGTACTAATGTTCCTTCTTCAGCTGCTTTTTTAACAATCCATTCAGCACTATAACCTACTTTTTTAAGCCAGTCTTCAAAATATTTACCTTTTGGGTAAGAGCTTAAAACATGGGTTACTGAAGGATAATATTTACCATTTCGCCTATAATACCTTGAATCAGGCATTGTAACTTGTTGATAATCATCCGAAATTTCGAGTATTCTTTTGTATGATTTTTTTATCATATAAATAGTTTTCGTTCCAATAATGAAGAATAAGTTAGTGGAACTGTTTTTTGTATAAGTCTTGTGAAATTTTCAAAACCCATTTCACTCGGGTCCTTATCTTGCATATCTATAAGATAGACTTCTTTACCTTGTGCCATTAAATTTTCACAAAAACGTAAAGCTTGTTTAATTGCATCCTTATCCAGAGCAATATAAATTTTATCAACTAATGAAGTAACAATTTTCTTCATTAAATTTTTTTGTATATTTTTTCCTAATAAAGGAATTGCATTTCTTTTAATAGCAATAGCATCAAATGGTCCCTCACATAATACTATTGGAACATTCCAATTAATTAAATGTTCATTTGGAATAATGTCTCTACTTACTTGAGGGTTTCTATATTTAACATATGGTTCTTTTTCAAATGAACGAGCAGTATAATAATTTAAGGCCCCATCTTTATCATAAGTTGGAAGTATAACCATATTTTTATATAAACCTTGTTTGCAATATCCTATATTATATTTTAATATATCGTGTTTACTTACATTTCTCTTTTTTAAGTACGCAGTAGCGTGTCTAGCCATGATATCGCTGTTATCAACGTCATTTAGGCTAATAAACCCATCAGGTAACGATATACTAGTTTGTGCTTTAGGTATATAATTACTATCTACATTTTTAGATAATGATTTAGCTTCATTAATTTTATCTTGACTAGCACCTGCTATTCTTAATAATAAACTAATAGATTTACCTTTTTTACCACAAACCCAACAATGCCAAGGGTTATGTCCATCTTTACTTTCAGTAAAATTAACTTCTAATTTTGGTTTATGATGTTTACAGCTAGGACATTGGTAAGCCATATTACCACGTGCAGTTTGTTTGCCCGTACCAAGTACTGAATTTACTAATGTAACTAATAACTGATTCACCATAACGATGTAATATACGTTAGTGTTTTTTAATTTCCACTGGATCTTCAAATTCTTTAATATCTGCAAAATCTTTAGTATAAAATTTGCCTAATATATTGTCATTAAAAAATTCATCTGGTTTTTCTAACACTTGGTATAACATCTGGTATTTTACTTCAAAATAGGTTAGTAATTTTTTGCTGGGGACACATTTAATAATGCTTCGTTCCCAATCTGAAGTTTTACTTTCTTTAAGTAATGTTTTAATTTCTTTTTGTGAGCCGTAATATGTTTTCCAATCTGATTCCTTAACAGCTAATTTATAAGATGGTTTACGTCCTATTACTGTACCCAAAGCTTCTAATTCTTTTTTTCCTAGTTTTACTTTTCTAGTAAAAAATAATACTTTTTTGCCTATATAAATTTTGTTTGAAGGTATGTGTTTTACCTGATATACAAATCCGTAAGTATTTGGGGGGAATTCTGTTATGTCATTAATCGTTTCACTATTATAGATCCAACTCATAATTATTTGCTTTAATTAAACATTATTGCAACATGATAATACATATTAATTTAATTATTAATATAATATTCTTTCATTTCGCTTTTATTTGTGGTTTTCATAATAAAATTTAAAGGAGATGGGGGAGATAGCAAATTATTAAAATTTTTATTATTATTTTTAATAATATCTTTATGTTTTTTGGGAATATTAGGCATTTCACCTAATTTTTTCCATATAAATTTTGATTCTTCTCGTTTAGATAAATACCATCCATGGTAAGCTTTTAAAAAATACAACATATAATCACCAGGATATCCAATATCGTATTTTAGAGGTGATAAATTTATATATTTTAAACCTAAACTAGCATATAAATAAGCTTCACGATGTTCAGATATTTCAGAATAATATTTACTTAAAAAATAATACGCTTCTGGTCTAGTAGATAAGTGTGTAATAGCTAATTCTAATTGTGCTTTTTCCCATTGTTTTCTTCTTCCAATTGTATTTACTTGTTTCCATGTTTTTAAGAGACAATTATAAGATAATTCTATATCTACATTAATTAATAATTCAGCAGCTCTTAAAAAATAAGATAACGCAGCAGCTCCTTGTCCTAATTGTTCATATGTTTCTCCTAATTCTGCATTAAAATGAGGATTAAGAGGCTCGTTAATATAATTATGTAAATGTGTTTGTAAATTACTCATCAATATCCCATTTTAATTCATCTAATAAATTTAAAGGCATTTTTAGTGCATAGGCAGCATTGTCTTGATAACCATAAGTTATAATTAAGTTATTATCTTTTATAATTAAACCACAAGAAAATTCAATCATAGTATCCATAAACTTAAATTGTTCTGATATACGTTTAACTTTCCAATTTTTATCCCATATAATAAATCTATGGTAATAATGCGCATCTTTTTTTAAATTTTGGTGATGATAAAAATGAGTATCATGTGTAACACATATTCTATCTCCATCATCTCCAAAAGGTATTACTTGTGAACCTCCTCTTATCCCTAAAGGTAAATTTAATTTTTGTTTACTTTTAAATACTACTTCACTAGAAATAATATCTATTTTACCTTCTTGTACTTTTTGTTTTGCTTTATTTTCAGGGTTTATTTTTATAATTTCTAAAGGATTACACCACCTTACATAATGAAATGGCATATCTAAAATGGGCATCCAATTTTTTTCTAAATATGTATGTGGATTTACTTCAACTCTTTCTCTAGTTGTTTCATAAACTCCATCTGGTGTTATATCTAACTTACATAATTCCATTCGACCTTCACCATTACTTTTCACATCTCTTCTTACACCACAATAATACAATTGTCCCTCCCATCGTACTAATCTAACATCTTCTAAACCAATAAAACTCCAAATAGGTTTAATATCGTGTTTTGAAGTATCAATTTCAGTTGAGGATGTTACTTCTAAAGTATTAGGATCTAGTTTACAAAAATAATTTTTGGTTCTTAATTTAATATCATCTTCAGGATTTAAATAAGATAGTGTACCCCATTTACAATGGAAATTTTGTTCAAATTCATTATGGTATAAAATATAATGTACATTTCTAATATTAGCAAGTATATCACCGTTGTCATCTAAATAAATAGAAACATTACAAAGACCCATACCTCTACCCTGTTCTTCAGATAGTAATAATGGTGTAATACTTCCTCCATTATTAATTACAAATTTAGATAAGTTGTTTAGCATATGTTATCTATAATGTTGGCCACCTAACCAAATTACAAAAGATTTTCTTACACCTTTTGTAACTGGGGCTACTCTATGCATCATAAATGAGGGGAAAATAAACACACAACCTGCTCGTCTTTCAGCTTTTACAAAAGGACCATCCATACTTCCACCTCTAAATAATTCTAAATCACCACCTTCATATTCATCTGGTTCGGATAATTGAACTGTAATTGATACTTTTCTTTTAGATAACATCCCTGGACCAATATCAGCATGCCAATCATAATGTCCTTGTTCAGAAGCATAATATTCAGTATATTGTATTTGTTCTGGGATTAAACTTAAATCAAAATTCCATAAAGCAAAGTTAGCTTCAATAGCATATTCAGACAATTTGTCATATAACCAGTACCATTCAGTATTTTGAGGTACCCATTTTACTTTAGATGATCTTACTTTTTTATTATTCCCCGAAACCGTACTAGCTTGTTGAAAGGGTAAATTTGCAACATCTTCTTCAATTTTTTCTAATTCTTCTTTACTAAATCCATTAAGAAGATAGTAATAATTTTGTAAATCAACTTCTTGTTGATCAAAAGCATATGATTGAAACATAGTTATATTATTTTTTCGATATTAAATATACAATCCTCATTTAGATAAGGCAAGTTATTTATTGGTTCTGTTAAATTTCTTCCATAATATAAACCACTATTAGTGTTAAATTCTGGAGGGTTTGCTATTATATTATTATGTAATTCATATCCAAATACATTTGGATTAGTTCCTATCCAAAATACATTGGATGGTTTTCTTAAAGCCATTGCTAAATGTTGAGTAAACGAATCAATAGTATATATTTTATCTGCCATGCTTAATAAAATAGCTACTTTTCTTATTGGGCCAATTTCTTCTTTTACATTTTCAAATATAGGTTGATTTGGGCTTTTTATATGATATATAGTATGAGTATCCTTATATTTTTCAATAAGTCTTTTTGTTATTTTTGTTGGAATATCTCTTACCCAATTATAAGGTATTTCAGGTACTGCACCCCCATGAGGATGAATGACCATTATAGGTTTATCTGATTTGTATAAATTTTTATAATCTTGTATTTCTTGGTCATCTAAATAAATATCAGGCTGTTGTCCCCAATATTCTAAATCTAATAATTTAAACCATGTTTCTATTAAATGTTCTTTTTGGAAAACATGGTTGTGTTCATTATATGGTTCCTTAGCTAAAATTTTACATTCTTTATTTTCTATGAATTTTTTTCTAACAGTATCTCTTTGAATTATATTATAAGACTTATAAACAGAAGGGTTATTTTTAAATACTGAAGGATGACCTGAAACTAAAATTAGATTATCTTTAGGATATTTACTTTTAAGTCCTTTTACAACAGCAGTAGCCATTATTGCTTTACCAATTCCTCCAGGTATATCAAAAATTATATTCATGCTTGTATATTAAAATTAATCACTGCTCTATGCCTTTTACCATAAAAAGGTTCTACTGAGTGTATAATATCATGAGGCCATATTAGTAACATTCCTTCTCTAGGTCTAACATAATGTTTTTTTCCTCCTATATGAAAAGCAAAAGCTCCACTGTAAGGATGGTCTTTTAAAGGATCACCATCATCTAAATAATAACCACCAGAGTACATTAAAGGTTTTTCTTCTTCATGTTGCCATCTATTATGGTTATGAGCATTATGTCCTCTACCAGCACCTGGTTCATAATATTGAGCCCAGCTTTCAGTTATTTCTCCATCTTTGCCTGTTAATTCTTTAAATCCTGCTTTTATTCTTCGAATAATAATATCTACATCTTTATTACCTTTACCCTTTTCGGGTTGATAAGACCATTCTGATAGAAAATTATTAGGTTCAACAAAAAATCTACTTCCTATAGGTTGTAAATTATGGTTTTCAACCCATTCTTCCTGATAATCATAATTTATTTTATAATTATCTTGTCTTTTATTATCATATTGATTAGGTAATTCTTGACCCATCAATTTTTGTTCTTTACTTAAGATCCTAAAGCCTAAATTATCAATTTTTTTAGTAATAGGGCAATTTATAAATCTCCTTTTGTAAATTGGAATAGGCGATAAATGAAATATATTTTCCTTATTTGTTGGATGAAATATCATAGTTTTCTATCGTTGTAATATCAGAGTTTTTACCCGGATCATGTTTAAAATACGCTTCTTTTGCTTGATCAGCACGGAAATTTTTCTTTTTTCTTATATCCCAAAATGCCCAATCTAAACCTCTTTTTAATTTAGCTATATTATTTACATAATCAATCATTTTTTTAGCACCTTCTGGCCATACTATATAAGCAGCAATACTTGGTTCATTAGGAATTAACCAAAAAGCATCTAAATCTTCTACCGATGCTAAGGTTTCAAAATATAAATCTGGAGTTTTAGCATCTGTTAATTCTATATCATCTTCAAAAATAAAATATGGTTTATCTTGTTCAGCACATTCAGCTAACAAATTTAAATGGGTGTAGTTAGCACAAACTAAAGATGGAATGTGTATTCCATGTTTTTTATAATCATTACCTTTAATAAATTCTTTATCAAATTTAGTTAATTTATATTTTTGTCCATCTAACCCATCAACAAAATCAAAATCAATTTGTTGTAGCATGTGAGATATTTTTTTACGTCTATCTTGACGTCTTTTAAGTGATATTACTTTTACTTTATACATGATTAAAATATTGTTTTAAATTAATTTTATTTTTTATTTCTTTATTAAATTCTTTTTGTATTATACTAATACTATATTCTTGATCTTTTAATTTATCATCTGATACACCTAATACATAATCAGGGTGATATTGTTCAATGTATTCTTCTAATGTACAATTTGCATATTTCCACATTGCAAATTCTTCTACTAATCCCTTTATATTATTTTCTTTTGCTATTTTAATTAAATCTTCTCCTAAATTTATATCTCTAGAATAAACACACCCAAAGTTAGGAACAATTAAATTATCATTCCATTTCCAATGGTATTTAGGGATTTCTAATGCTATTGATTCTAAATTAGTTATTAAATCAATATATGTTTTTTCTGATTGTAATATTGGATGGTTATCTGGAATTGCTTCTAATAATGCTATATCTGGTTCTTTATGATGAGCATATAAGGGTACTTGTATTGGTTTTTTAGATAACATTGTATAAAAATTATCATCTAAAGGTAATGATAAACAACAATCCCAATCTAACATTAATACTTCACCCCATTCTTTTAACGCCTTATTTAAAACAGTTAATTTTTTACCATAAATACTTTTACCATTAAATTCATCTTCTTCCATTAAGACACAATTATAGCCTCTTTCTTTAAATTTATTTAAATTTTCCTTACCCCAAACATATACGATTTCATTTTCAGATGATATTAAGGGTATTTTAGGAACTTCTAACCATTTATCTTGTTGATCTCCCCACCAAGTTCTTATAAATTTTAATTTAAACATGATTAAAATAAGGTGTTATTTCTGTTATATTATCAATGTAATCATTGAATTTTTTTCCTAGTTTATGTAATCTAGCATTAAATATAAATTTATCATTACTAGAACCTCTTAATACAGTAGGTAAATATTTTTTTATATATTCTTCTAATGTACAATCAACTTGTATTAATGTAGCAAATTCATCTACAACAGTTTGTAAATCGTGTTTAATTGCTATGTCAAATAGTTTTTGAGCAAAATCTTTATCTCTACAATATACAAAACCAAAATTAGGGGCTACATATCCATCTTCCCATTCCCAACCATATTTTTTAAATCCTTTTCCTAATATATCTAATTCTTTTTGTAGTTCAATACTTTGATTAGGTGGTAAAATTTCTAATATAGCATCCTTAGTATCTTTATGTTGAATGTAAAGGGGAATTTGTACCGGTTTAGTTTTTAACGTGTTATAAAATTTTTTATCTAAAGGTTTTATTAAATGGCAATCCCAATCTAGTAATAATACTTCACCAAATTCATCCATTGCTTCTTTTAATGCAAGTAATTTTTTGCCAAATGCATTATATTTACCTTCAAATAAAAAACTAGTATGATAAGGTCTAGTTTCCCATCCCCTATCAATCATCATTTGATTATTTTCATCTCCCCATACATAAACAACTTCGTTATCCATTAATGGACACGGAGGTATCTCATGGTTTATATCATTACCCCAAAGTACTCTAATTATTTTCATGATAATTTTTCCAATGTTTATTCCATCTTATATCTGTAAGATATTTACTACAATCTAATTCTTCAACTAATTCTTTAAACCATTCATTAACACGTAGATTTTGTGTATTGATTTTATCTAACCAAATATGTTCAAAATTAAATTCTTTTAATGTATCTGGGGATATAGGATTGTACCATTTTTCTGCTTTACCTTTATATCTATTAGTACCATCAACATTATTATGGTGAGCTAAAGCTATTTTATTAGTTAAAGTATCAACTTTATAGTCATTTTCTCTAATTATATGGCCTAAAACTCCTTGATCTGTAAATAACCAGAACCATTCTGGGATATTTTCTCCATTAGTATTAACTAATTTTTTATGCCATTTATGGTATTTTTTAAGTAAATCTAAATTATTAAAACATAAAAACGAAGTATTAGGTGACCAATCATCTTTATTAAAATTTTGAGGCCACTCTACATGAGTAATATCTTTTTCCCATTTTTCTTTATCAAAATAATAATACCCTCTACCTATTTCCCAGTGAGCAATTGTTAAATCATTAACTCTAGTCCATTCAGGTAATTTATTTCTAATAATCATATCTTGATCTAAAAATACAAAAGGTTCAGTTTGATGTGCCAAACATTTTATTTTACCACTTGTCCAAAAATAAGCGGGATCTATATTTGATCTAGAATAACCATTTAAAAAATTAATATCTATTTCATCATATAAATCTAATAAACCAAATCTTTGATAAAATGAAGCACCTATAGAATCTGTGTATAACTTAATATTACCGTTATACTTTTTCCAATTAGCTGCTGATAGCATTGTATATAATAATTGGGAATCTAATTGATCATAAGTTTCTGATTTTAGATTTTTGATAGATTCAAATCCATGTCCTCTTAATCTATTTCTTTCAAAAAATGGTTTAGTCCAATTTACGTGAATAGCTTTCATTAATTTTTTCTTTTAATAACTTAGGATTTATTTTTTGACTTGCATTTATACATCTATATAAATAATCAATTTCATCTTTATTTTCTTTTAATTTCTTTTTATCCATCCCATAGTGCCTATAATATAATGAAGATTCTTTGCTATTCCAAATACCATACATATTAACTGCATCAGTAAATATAGCTTTATTATTGTCAAATACGTTAATTGTTAAAGTATTATGGGGTATATTATCCCTAACTAATAGTTGTTTTAACATTAATTGTTCTGAGTATATCATATAATTAGGAGACATACCATCAAAATCCATTACAGTAAATTCTTCGTGATTTTTTAATGTCCATTCACCATACATTTTAGCAAATGATGGATCTGGTAGGTAAAATAATGAAACGTTAGCTGCTAAATCTACTTCATATGGAGAAGGTTTAGTTAAACGAGCACAATATCTATCTTCTTTAGCTGGGTACCAAGGGTAAGCTTGTTCTTCATGGGTGTATAAAACTTCATCTTTTAAATATTTGTCTATATTAGTAAATATTAAAAAATCATGATCAACTACTACTATAGGTTCTGTTGCTTCACTTATAATTTTTGTTTTACAACTTGACCAAAATATTTCACGATTGATTTTTTCAGGATAAGATAAATGTTTAATTTGATCCCATAACGGAAACACATTTAAATTAGACAGATATTTTTCTGTCATTTCATCACAATACAAAATTGTAGTATGTTCAGGATGATATTTCTTCCATAGACTTACGGAAGCAAATAACATAACTAACTTAAATTCATCATAAAAGGAATTATCCTTTTTAACATTTTCAATTACCCAAATGGATTTCATATAACATTTTAAAAATAAATTTTTTTTAGGAAGCGGTTGCTACCATTGTATTAATGTCTTTAAAATTAATGCCACCATAATTACTAGCAGCAAAGAGATTAGTGCTTAATACTGTGGTAAGTATAGTACCTGAATTGGTTACATTTCTCCAAGCACTAAAAGAAAATCCATAAGCTACAACACCGCTTAGACCCATAGCATTTGATCTATTAGACATACCAATGTTTACATAGCCTTGATATGATGCTGCAGCTG
>ENA-UOXV01004815-UOXV01004815.1-marine-metagenome-genome-assembly--contig:-NODE-4815-length-15222-cov-33.790598_pt1 | contig 15222 bp, 11 predicted proteins | sample MGYA00238165_ERZ766961 | MGnify/ENA primary metagenome ERZ766961 (study PRJEB28924, sample SAMN03173240) | marine metagenome | biome: Marine; feature: Water; material: Subsurface seawater | place: North... | reverse complement strand
ATGCTGGTGTTTATTATCCTTATGCAAGACATGCAAGAAATCCAAAAAAAATTCTGTTAAAGCTTTTTGACCTTTTTATTAAAAAAGGCGGAAAATTCAACAAAGTAAATATTAAAGATATTAATTTTGATGAAGAAAAACCAGTTTTTAAAACTGAAAATCAAAGATTCATTTTTGATAAAGCTGTAATTGCTTGTGGAGCTTTTTCCAAAAAATTAACTGACAATTTAGGTGAAAGAATACCTTTAGATACTGAAAGAGGCTATCATGTTCATTTTAAAGGATGTGATCACTTGTTAACTAGACCTGTCATTTTTTCTAATAGAGGTTTTGGCATAACACCTATGGAACAGGGTTTAAGAGTAGTTGGAACTGTTGAATTTGGCGGTTTAGATAACCCATTATCAAAATCTAGAGTTAAAAACTTGATAAATAATGCAAAGTATATGTTAGGCGATTTACCAGAACATGAAGACGAATGGTTAGGGTTTAGACCATCTCTACCTGATTTTCTTCCAGTTATGGGCCCATCTAAAAAACATAAAAATATCTATTACTGCTTTGGGCATCACCACTTAGGTTGGACCTTAGGACCTATTTCAGGAAAAATAATTTCTGGAATGATTGCTAATGAAAATACTAACCTTGATTTAAAACCTTACAGTTCACTCAGATTTTCTTGAATTTAAGAATCTAAAACTACAATTGTTAAATCATCTTTTTGAATATATTTATAACTCATAATATTATCGATGATTAATTTTAATCTTTCATTATTAGGTTTATCTTTATATTTGGTAATATATTTTTGAAACCCTTCTGAACCAAGCTCCTCTCCCTCTGGATTTTTAATTTCAGTAATTCCATCTGTAAAAATATACATCGAAGAATTTTCAAACTTTATTTTATATTCTTCATATTTTGTTTTTTTTACAATCCCTAAAGGAGGCCCAGACTCATTAAAATTTGAAAACTCATTTTTATCATTTAAAATAATTGGAGGTTCATGACCTGCATTAGCAAGAAGTAATTCTTTATTATTTTTATCATAGATGCCAATTAGCATTGTAACAAACATCCCTCTTGAAATTGTCTCACATATTTCATTGTTTAGTTGCGCTAATAGATCTGCTGGAGAAAAATTAGTTTTGCTTAGACAACTGTATAAACTTGAGGCTTTAGACATTAGTAAAGATGATTTAATTCCTTTACCTGATACATCTGCTACACCAAATCCATATTTACCATCACCTAGGTCATTAAAATTATAAAAATCACCCGAGATAACTTTTGCTGGAATATTGACACCAGCTAAAGGAAAAGGCTCTTTCTTATTTGATGATAAAAGAGACTTTTGAATTTCACCTACAATTTCAACTTCTTTTTGCATTTTATTTTGTTCAACCATTTCTTATGCCATTTTTGCGTTTCTGATTGCAAGTGCAGCAGGTGTTGATAGTAATTCTAAAAGTTTTCGATCATCTTCTTTAAATAATTTATCGTCAGTTTTTTTATTTAAACAATGAATAACTCCGATACAATCATTTGCTGCAATGAGTGGAGAGCACAATACTGAAAAAGTTGTAAAATTTGTTTTATTATCAAGATCAAAGTAAAATTCTGCTATTTCTCTAACATCTTTTCTAACATCTCCAACCCTAATACATTTCTTTTGTTCTACAGCTTTACCCATTACTCCATCTTTTAAATCAAGTTGGTACTCATCTAAATGATCTTGATTTTGTGATGCGATACATTCAAATTTTTTAGTTTTATTATTGATTAAAAAAATATTTGCAGCCTGAGCATTTAATCTCTCAATAATAAGTTTTAAAGCCGTGTTTAAAGTTTCATCCAAATCAAGAGATATTGCAAACTCTTGGTTCATTCTATTGATTATTTGCAAATCAATATTGTCTTGAGATACCTCAGAGTCTTTAGATGTATCAGGTTTTTTTGTTTTAAAAAAAATCATTTTAATAGCTAGTATTTTAACCTCTTTTTGATAAATTTATCAAACATGGAAATTATATTAAATACGCCAAACTTATATATTCATTTGCATGACGCAGTAGTGATTGTTCAATTTTTAATAGATGGTTTTGTTGAATTATCAAGTCAATTTAAAATATAATTAAAAAAAATTTCAGTGGATCTTGTATTTATCATCGTAATTGGAGCTCTTTGGGGCAGTTTTGCTAATGTTTGTATCTATAGATTGCCTTTAGAAAAAGGAGTGGTATCGGGCAGATCTTTTTGTCCTAAATGTAAAAAACAAATTAATTGGTACGATAATATCCCAGTTTTATCTTATTTATTTATCCAAGGAAAATGCAGAAAATGTAAGAAAAAAATTTCATTTCAATATCCACTTGTAGAGACAATAAGTGCTTTTATTTTTTTGATCATTTATACTTTGTATGGAATATCTTTAACCACACCGTTGTTAATTATTTTAGGCTTATCATTTCTTATAATTTTTTTTATAGATTTAAAACATTATATAATTCCTGATAGTTTAACTTTTCCAATGATGTTTTTAGGCTTTGTGAAATCATTTGATCCAAATTTAAATGACTTATTTCCAAATTATATTCATTCTCTGATTGGAGGAGTTTTTGGATATGGAATTATTTGGTCAATTATATTTTTTTATAAAGTTATACGAAACAGAGAAGGTATGGGTCTAGGGGATGCTAAATTATTAGCAGTTATTGGTTTTTGGTTTGGTTGGATTTCAATACCATTTGTAATATTTATTTCTTCAGTAGTTGCACTCATTGCAGTTACCCCAAGTTTGATAAATAAAAGTAAAAAACTTACTTCAGAAATCCCATTTGGTCCTTTTATTATTATAGGATGTATCACGTATATGATTTTTGTTGAGCATTTTAAGATTATGTTTTTGAACTAGATATTATAATTTTGTTTATAAAATTAATTTTAAAAAAATATTAGAATTTAATTAAAAGTTTTCACGCCAACTACTTCTAAAAGTGTTTGTGCCGGCACCCAATGACTCGATTACTACCAGGTCATCTTTATTAGGGTTTTCTGATTTTTCTGTAATATTTGCATAAATTTTTGATCCATGAATAACTAATTTAGATAAAACACCCGTTCCAACAAAATAACATTCCTCTCCTTTATGTTTGTTTGGATTACCAGGAAACCTGCTAGAAATATTTGTTCCACATTCTGCATCTACCGCACAAATATATGCATCACCTGAACCACAAGATAAATTATTTTTACTACTTGGTTTATAGATTGGATAATAAACAATATTATCTGCAAGTGATGGTTCAGCTACAACCTTTTTTTGATCTGTTAATTTTATATACCAACCAAGATCTGCATTTTCAGGACAATTTGCGGCCGTATTATCTGATGTATTGTCTTTGCAATTTGTTAATTTATCTGCTGTTACAGCATCATTAACTTGACCAAAGTAAGGAAAATGTACATTCTTAATTCCAAACATTAAATTATCAACAGATGCGGGATTAACCACCACATCATTAAGAATTAAATAGTCTCCTGTTCCTCCATACAGCCAAAGTTTTTTATATTTTGTGCCAATTTCATCTTCTAAAGAATGATACATAAGTTCAAATATCAATCTATCCAGTATAGCTGTACAAAACCAAACATGACATTATGGGTACAATTTTACTTATTTATTATTGATTGAAATTTAATATATTAGATTTTACAAAACATAAATCAATTCTTTGTTCTAACTGTATTTAACAATGTTCGATAATTTAATTAAGCAAGTTTCAAAAATAATTGTTGGAAATGAAAATAAAATTAAACTTACATTAGCTGCAATATTATCTGAGGGCAGTGTCCTGATTGAAGATAACCCAGGGTCAGGTAAAACTACATTTGCAAAAACAATTACATTGAATTTAGGATTAAATTTTAAGAGAATTCAATTTACCTCAGATTTATTACCAAGTGATATTTTAGGTTTTAATATTTTTAAAAATGAAGAACTTAATTTTCAAAAAGGACCAATATTTACGAATATTGTTTTAGCAGATGAATTAAATAGAGGAAGTCCAAAATCTCAGAGTGCGTTTCTAGAGGCAATGGAAGAAAAAAATGTTTCAATAGATGGACAGACTTATAAATTGCCAGATCCTTTTTTTGTAATTGCCACTCAAAATCCAATGGATAGTTCAGGAACAAGTAATCTTCCAGATAGTCAGCTAGATCGATTTATGATTTCGTTTTCACTTTCAGAATTAAATAATCAAGAAAAAGTATCAATGTTAAAAAATGAAATTGATTTAAATAGTATTAACTCTGAGAAAATAAATTGGAATGAAATAAAAGATAAAAAAAATAAAATTAATGTAAGTGATGAAATTTATAATTATGTATTAGAAATTGAACAGACAATTCGTTCTTTAGATCAGCAAATTTATATTTCCGCTCGTTGTCTAAAACAAATTATTGATCTTGGAAAAGGGTGGGCCATGATTCATTCAAAAAATTATGTAACACATCAGGATATAAAAGATTTGTTACCTTATGTTTTAAAACATCGAATAAAGTTTCTAAAACAAGAAGAAAAGAATAATTTTGTAATCAGTGAAATACTAAATAAAATCAATATTCAAAAATGATAGCTACAGCTATTAAAGGAATTTTTAATCACCAAATATTTGAAAATATTAAAAAGAAAAATAGATCTAAAATTATTATTTATCCTAATTTAAATGGTCTTAGTGTAGGGATACTAGTTTTTTTTTGTTTTTTAATATCTGTGTTTTATGAAAATAACTTTGCTTTATTATTATCAATTATTATTTTTTTTATATTCTTTATTTCAATTTTTATCTCAAATCAAAATTTAAATAATTTGAATATTCAATGGAAAGACGAATATTTCTTAGAACAAAATAAATATGAAAAAATATACTTACAAATTTTAAATGAAACTAATGAAAAGAAATTAAATATTGATGCAGTTTATCAGAATAAAAACATTGGAAACTATAATTTTATTAATAAAATTAACAAAATTTTCATACCTCTTTTTAATGACAACAGAGGTGTATTTAAGCTTCAAAGATTAAATCTAAAATCAACTTATCCATTTGGCATCATTAGAACAAAAAGATTTTTTGACAGCAATAGTAAATTAATTGTTTTTCCTAAAACAATAAGACCCAATCAAGATTTAATGAATGAATTTAATATAAATTTAAATGGACATACATTGGATGAGTTTGATGGAATTGAAGATTATAAAAATGGTGATGATTTTTCAAAAATTGCCTGGAAAAAATCAACTCTTAAAAATAAAAAATATATTAAAAAATTTGAGCAACCTGACATAGAAAAAAAATCAGTTTTAAATTTAGATTTATATCAAAGTATCGAATTTGAAACTTTATTGAGTTATGCGACCTTTATTGTTCAGTATTATTATAAAAACAAGATCAATTTAACTGTAAAACATCTAGACCAAACTTTTTATCTTAATCAAAACGAAAATTCTTTAAATCAAATTTTAAAATATTTAGCAAATGTCCAGAACTAAGATTTTAAATTTAAAATATTTATCCTTTTCTATTTTATTATTATGTTTGGTATCAATTTCTGAAAATTTGTCTTTAACCAATAAAATGTTTTGGGCCGCATTAGTTGTCATTAGTTTATTTTTATTTAATTTAAAATTTAATTATAAAAATATTCTCACAGGCATTTATGCATTAGGATTATTATATCTACAATTTACTTTTGATAGGTATATTTTTTCTGAAGAATTCTTTATTCACTGCCTTGGCGTTTTACTTATCGTTAAGTATGCTGAAATAAATACAAAGAATAATGAATTATCATTTTGTCTAATTTGTATGATCATCAGTATTACAAGTCTGATTAATGGACAGGATATTTTAAGTTCAGTTCTTGCACTATCTATAATTATTCTATCTGTTGTTAACTTGTATCTCATTCAACAAAAAGAAGTGATGGATTTTAATTTTAAAAATGTATTAAAATATCTAAGTTTTGGATTAAGTATTTTTCCAGTTATTATCATTTTCTATTTAATCTTCCCTCGTGCAGAAATAAATTTTAGATTATTTAATCCATCAGGAAGCTCTTTAGGGATACCCGATACTATTCAATTAGGATCATTTGAAGAGTTTTCTAATTCTGATGAAAAAGTTTTCACTTTAGTTAATCAAGATTTTAAAAAGGAAGATTTATATTTTAGAGTTAAAATATTTGATTTTATGGAAGCAGATAAATCATGGAGACCTACCTCTGGGCTTTATTTTTATAATCAATTTAAAGATTCACTTAAAATAAAAAGTTTGAATAAAATAAGTGATACCTATGAGATAATTTTAGAACCTTATAAAAGAAGATGGATTCCATCCCTAAATAATTCTGAACCCATCTCAGATACGATCAATATATCTAAGGATTTTTATAATCAAACTTTTATAAGTAAAAAACCTATTGATCGAAAACAACAAATCAAATTTCAAAAATACAATATAAAATATGAGCTAAGCGATGAGATTAAAAATTATTATACTGATCTACCTGATACTATTTCAAAAGATCTAGTTGATTGGGTCAATATAAATAAAATAAATAAATCGAATATCCAATTTTTAGATCATATTTTGAATACGTTTGCAGATGGCACTTATTTTTATAATTTAAATCCTGAAGTAGATGTTGGTAACAATTATGCTGATTTTTTTTTAAAGTTAAAAGAGGGATATTGTGAATATTATGCAGGGACTTTTGTATTACTTTCAAGACTTGCAAATATTCCAAGTCGAATTGTATCTGGATACTATGGGGGAGATCTTAATACCGTTGGTGATTTTTATGAGTTTAAACAGAAAGACACTCATGCTTGGGCTGAGGTTTGGTTAGAAGCCAGAGGGTGGGTTAGAGTTGATCCTACTTCAGCTATACCTCCTTCAAATGTAAGAAATTCTCTAAATGATGTTTTTAATGATGAAAGACTTGATAATACTTCATTCTTTTCACCTAAAATAATTAAGTTAATGAGTTATTATATTGGGTATGCAGACTTTGTTTGGACAAGACACTTATTGTCTTATGATAATAATAAACGAATATCATTTATTGAGAACGTATTTAATTTAAAATTTTCTAAAATATTTATTTGGATTTTTGCTCCTATTTTTATATTTTTAGGCCTTAAACTTGCATTTAAAATTAATACAACAACTATTATTAATTTTTTATTCAATTTTATAATTTGGAAAAGTAGTAAAGAAAAAAAGATATTAAATTCTGATACCCATCAACAAATTATTAAAAAGTTAAAATTACATTCTCAACACAAATATAGATCATTTTTTAATTTGTATGAAAGCTTTAGATATTCAGATCAAAATATTGAATTGACAAAAATATTTAGAACTTTTATGTCATCAAAATAAATATGAAAAAGATAATCTCAGTTTTAGTTGTTCTAATTATAGCTATTTATATTTTAGTTGAATTTATAGGTGATAATATAATCAAAGGATCTATTGAAAGTAATATTACATCCACTTTAGATAGAAAAACAACGATTGGTAATTTGAATATAAATTATCTAAGTGGAAGTGCTGAGATAGAAGATTTAAAAATTCAAAATAAAGATTTTCCAGGTCATTTAATTTTATTAAAGAAAGCATCTGCAAAATTAAACACTTCATCTATATTTAGTAATAAAATTGAAATTGATGAAATTTTAATCGATGGAGTAAATTTAAGTTATTATTTTATTGTTAATAATAAATTGCAAATAAATGATAATGTTAAATCTTTACAAAAAACATTAGATAAAGGGAGCTCAGCTTCTTCAAGTTCTAAAAAGTTTATCATTAAAAATTTAAAGCTAGATAATATTGTTATTTCAGCAAAATCAGAAAAATTAAATCTTGATAAAAGTATTAATTTTGAAAATTTAGAATTTAAAAATATTGGAAATACTAAAGATAGCAAAGACTATAAAACTGTTCTTAAAGAAACTATCAATAAAGTCATTAAAGATATGAAAAATAAAGTTTTAAGCGGCAATGTGGGCAATGCTTTAAATAAGGTTAAAAATATTGATCAGGATAAAATTAAAGAAAAGATCAAAAAAGAATTATTTCAAAATAAAGATAAAGTAAAAAATAAACTTAAAAAATTATTAAATAAAAATTAAAAGTTTCCTTCTCTCCAAGAAGACCTCATTGCTTCAACATCTTCTTGAATACTATCTAATTGAACAAGGTCTGTTTTATCTTGAGTAGATTTACCTGCTATATTTGCAAACAATTTATTTCCAAAAGTAACTAACTTAGATAATACTCCACTTCCAACATATAAACATTGCTGATTTCTATTTGCAGCATCATTTGTTCCAAGACGACTTGAGTAGTTGGTTCCACATTCATCATCAACAGCACATACAAAAGCTTTACCAGGATCACATTGATTTAGAGATGTTGTAGGTTCATAAATTGGAAAATAAGCAACACCTCTTGTAACAGTTGGTTCTGCTATAACCTTTTGACTATTTTCTAATTTGATAAACCAACCTACATCTTTTGTGACTGGACCAAATCCTCTTATTACTACCTCATCGTTGCTATCTAACGGGCATTTAATTCCAGTACCATCATCAGTAGTATCTTGGCAGGCGAATAATGAAAGTGGAGAGTATATTTCACTTACATCTTCATAATAAGGGAAATCTTTGTCTCTAAAACCAATGAGTAAATTATCAATATTATTATTTTTAGTGGTTACTCTTTCATAATCACCTGTTCCTGCATATAGCCAAAGATTTTTAGAGGTTGTGCCTATAGCTGAGTCCATGCTATGGAACATATAACGTCCATTTGTTGAGGTTGACAAAGTTTCAAATATAACAGTACTATCATATAATTCAGTTCTTAAACCTGCTTTAGTTTGAGTCATATCGGTTAAGTTTATTTTAGTAACTTTGCCTTCAAGATCATTTACATAAACCAAAGCACCTTTATAGTTTATACCTGTTGTTTGATCAGCAGTTATGACAACTGGAGTAGCTAATACAGAATTTATAATTTCATGACTCACATTCGTACCATTAACATTATCTGAAACACTTATCGCTTTATCAATACTTCCTGGTCGATCAATAAAATCATCTAGATCAACAACAAAAACTCCTGAGCCAACTGTTTTTGAGGCAGCTCCATAACCAGCACCCATGACTGCAACATATTTATCTGTATTACTTGTAACTGGCATTCTAAAAATTCTAGGAGAGGACCATGTTTCTCCTAATTTAGTGTAATCATATTCAGCTGGTAAATTTATACTTAATCTTGCAATTGCATCTGGTTCAATTGATATTGATAAATTTTTGTTAGTTGGGTTTTGGGATATTCCACTTGTATCTCCGTTATAAGTTTGGGCTGAGCTAAATGAAATTGTAGTTTTACTTCCATTTTGAGAAACTTGATAAGCAGTTGTGATTATTCCATCAATAAATATTGTCATATCAGTTTTTGTTAAACCTGAAACTGGCAAGTTAAAATTTCTTCCAGTATAACAAGAAGTTGTAAGTGTGGTGTTGCAAGTGCTGTCCACACTATTATCTGCTTGATAATTTGCAATAATGGTATCCGCTTCATCTAAATCTAGCCAGCTATAGGTCTCATCTATGTAATCAAAGCGAGAAACAATACCTAAATGGTTCATTCTTAATACTTCGTTTTGAACACTATCATTATAAATTGAATATAAATGTAAAGGTTTCTCTGGATTGGTAACATCTAAAACAGAAAATCCAGCCCCACCTCGTCCAAAAGGAACCATCATAATTGTATACCAGTTGGTACCTCCAAAATATGGGTGTTTAATAAACATATCATGTACAACTGGAGATCCATCTACACCATAAATTGCACTGGAACCTCCTTTGTCTCCTAAGGCATTGTTATCGTTTAGACTTGGATTGACAATTAAAGGTAATTTTCCAATTATAAACGGAGGTATAAAGCCCCATAATTCTTGTCCAGTATTTCCATTAAATGCGTGAAGCATCCCATCATTAGCACCTACATAAATTGTCTTAGCTCTATTCTCATTTGCATTTTTAAAAGCTTGATAATTATTTATAGATCTAAAATAGGCTTCTTCATTTTTTTTAATAAAATTAGTATTAGCACCTGGTGGTCCAACAACAACTAATTCGGAATGATAAATATCTCCTAAATATCCACGTCTACCATCATCATCTGTTCTTATTTCTTTTAATATACAATCACTATCATAGTCAAAATAATCTTCTCCTCTTACAAAATTAATTAAACCTTTAATATCATCTTCATTACCATTTTGAATAGAGGTTCTGCTATCACCAGAATTACTACATCTTGCTGTTCCAACATTTGTTGGACTTGTTGGTGTATCACCATGATAATCTCCTACCTCTATTCCTAAACTTTCAAATTGTTCGTTAATTAATATTGAATTTGCTTCAGTAAAATTATTTAAATCATCTCTATAATCCTTGGTTGGAAGAACTGTCCAAATTTTTCTACTTCTTGGAAGTGGCATTTGTCTTGCTGCTTCCCATGTAAAATCATTTGCAAGTTCGCCTTCTTCAGATATTGACGTTGCTGATAAAGATCCTAGCCATTCTTTTTTTTGTCTATATTGGAATTGTGCTTGATATAAAAATCCACCTTCTCCCACTTTTGATGTAATCGCTGGTGCAGTAAATGCTAATTTATCAGCTTGGATATTCCTAATAATTTCAGTTAATCTTGCTTTAAGTGTTGCAGGATTTTGTGCAACAATTGCATCACCAGTTCCACCTCTCATTGCTAACTGATTAAATTGTGCTAACCCACTAGCAGATATTCCTGATCCGTATGCAATTGGAATTGTTTTTACAGGAGAGTTTTGTCTGTTTGCAAGTTGTTGAATTTTATTAAAACCTGCATTTACACCAGTAGTAAATTCTCCATCTCCAATGACGATAATATAGTTACCCTGACAGTCTGAATTAGGATCAATTGGACTTAATGTTGGATGGTTATAATAATCTTCAGCCAAAGTTGCAAAAAAGTTTGCATTGGTTCCCAACATTGGTTGGGCTTGTCTTACTCTTGTGTTAATTTTACCTGCACCATTTCTGTCAGCCTTAACTTCAATACATCCTAAATTACTACAAGGATTTCCTCGATCTCTACCATTATCCCAATTATCTAATCCAGGAAATCGATCAGGCCCCACACCCCAAATATTACCATAAAGTACAACCTCTCTAATCATCCGGTATAGATTTAACCAATCTATTCCATATGTATTAACTGCTCTTTGCCTAGGCATAGAATTGATCCCATACTGACTAAATCGCCCCCACCTACTCCACCAAACTTGATAATCAGACCATACTCCATAACCAAAATTAACACTTGATATTAAAGAACTATCGGTAACAATTGATTGTATAGCTTGTTTTGCACCTTCCATCCTTGACATACTCGATGACATCCCGGTGACGTTTTTAAAATTTAGATTAAAATCAAAGCTTTGAACAGCTCGATTACTTTCATCTGCAACGTAAATTCTTGATGTACTTGCTTCTACAGCAATATGATAAGGGGTTCTGAACCTAATATCATTTCTATTGTTTGTTGGATTGTAGTTAATGTTTACTCCTCCATTTCTTCCGACAGAAGAATCAACTGTAATTACTGTTCCAGAAACCGAAATCTTTGTAAGATTATGGTTAACAGAGTCTGTTAAAAAAAATTGATTTTCATCAGTTGGATGCCCAACGACGGACGAAGGTGTATGAATAGGGTTAAGAGTTGTTGTGTAAGTATCACTTGGCTCATCATTAAAGCAAGTTCCATTAGGCGCAAATTTATAAAATTGAACTTGTGTTCTTTTATCGAGTGAGCCTACAGCAATTAAATTTCCTGAGGCATCAACATTAAAAGCAAAATTTGGGTGTGTCGACCATTGACCCAATCTTAAAATTCTATCTAGTATTGAATTACGGCTTGGAGAGCATCTTGTTGCATTAACGTTAACTGCTGTTAAGTCTTTGACATAGTAGTCTGCACCTCTATGGTTCATTAAAACCAATTGATCACCATTTAAAAACATTTGAGAGAAGATTTGCCCAATTCTTTCAAGTCTCGTTAGAGAGTTATTGGTAAAATTATATCGAAATAACCTTTTGTCATTATTATCATAAGTAAAAATTTGATTATCGTAGTAGACAACTTTTTTTGCATTTTCTGCTAACCTAAATCTATACCAATCATGAGATAATACTGCTCTGCTAGGATGTATATTCTCTTGAGAATTTGCGGCCTGGTTAGTCTGCCTTATTGTGTTTTGCGAATAAACTAATACTGATCCTGTATTAGTTATTGGAGCTACTGCTCGAACATTAGAACTGTAATTAACCCCTATCTGAGTTCGATCATTCATACTTCCAGATACATCTAATAGAATCAAAACGTTTGCAGGAACATCAGCTTCTCCACCAGTTCCAGGAGGCAATGTTTTTGAATTAATTGGATTAATAAATAAAAAATTTATAATTAATACATTTAATAAAATTTTAAAATATTTATTCATTAATTATCTTTTTTATGTTCTTTGGGTACTATGTTGTCAGAATTTTTTGCTTGGTTTAGAATTTCTGAAAAATTATAATTTGATATTTCTAATTCTTCTCTCCATAAATTTTTATCAACATTCATTCTCAAATAAATTACATAATTTTTTCTTTTTAAATCCCATACATGGTAACCATTATAAAATTTTGGATTTCCCCCAGTTTCAAAATTTCCAAATCTAGATTTTGCAAAATTCATTAAAACTAATTTTTCTGTTGTTCTATTTTGCTTTGGTTGATTTTCAACAAACATTAATATTGAAAGAAGTTTTTTATTAACAAAAGAATATTTTACAGTAATATTTTCAAATCCTATGCCACCACAAATATCACTTGCTTGTAAAAAAAATTCTGCATACTTAGTGTCTTCATCATAAATTAAAGGTCCAAATTTTTCTTCATGTTTTTTTTTAAATTTTTTTCCAACATCAATTTCAAAGTCACAACTTGCTTTTGCATTAGAAAATTGAAACAAAACTAAGCTTAGAAATACGACTGAAATTTTGAATAATTTTATCATTAATGAATAATTTAAATTTTTCTCTTATATTAAATTATTATTATCCTATATAATTATCCAGGCTATGAGATAAATTCAAATTTATTGCATTATCTAAGATTAATTTGACCAAAATGGGGATTAACGAGGTAAAACCATTATGCTTTCAAGTGGTACAATAATTTTATCATCACTAAAAATACCACAGCCAAATATTCGATAGGCCATTCCATCTTTTCCGGTATCAGTAGCACCCGCTTTAATACTTTCGCCTGTACCTTTAAATGGGGCTGGACCTATTTGGGTAAGAAAATACTGATATTTAAATTTACTCAATCTGTTCTGTTCTTTTGTTCTATCTGCAGAGTCGAGATCGTGATTTATAATATTATTAGATATAAAGTCTTTGTAGCTACCTTCATGATAGACTACTTGTTTTGCAGTTGATGTAGGATTAGTTGGTGGGGGTCCTTTAACTGCTTTAAAGGTTGCACGATCAATATCAGAATAACTATTAAAACAAGAACTAACATCTGCATGAGGAGGGTTAGTTACACTTGCGTTATTTGATGGTAAACCTCTTTTAGATAAATCTCTATTTCCATCTGTTTTATAAGGTCCTTTAAATTGGTTAAGCAAATATTTTTCTCCCTCAATTAAAGCTGTTTCTGCAACATAAAACGTTTGCTGATATTCATCACTTATATTATTACTTTGATGGTCACTTGCTGAAATTACTATTAAGGCACCTCCCATCAAAGACATCGCCATTAACAAAACTAATGATAAAACTAATGCAAAACCTTTTTCATTTTTTTTTCTCATTATCATATTCCTAAATTTCTTGTATTAGCTGTAACTGTAATTGAATCTCTAAAATATTTATCATCTTTTGAAATATCTCTTCCAGTTGCAATCGACGTTATAGTTCTCATTGCTTTTGATCGATAAAATGCTTTCGAGGAACGAACTACTATTGAGATATCAACTGATTTAACATTGTAAGCATCAGAGTCTGATGGAGCAGGGGATCCCTCAATAATTCTTCCATCTTCATCAAATGGAATAAAAACTAAATCTTGCACATAATCTAAAATCTTTTCATCTTCATAAGTAGTTTCATCACTATCCGTTGCTGGATCGCTCCAACTGCTTGATGTTGTATTCCATCTATGTTTAGATTTAAAAACGGCAAATCCTTCTATAACTGTTGCACCACCTGGAATTGTATCATCAATGATTGTTGATTTTTTACACTCATAGGTAATTTTATATCTTGTATAACTAAATCGATCACCCTCTGTTGCACCTTTATCATATTCAATTCCACCAAAAACAATTTCAATTTTATCACAGCTTGAACCAATTCCAGTTCCTTTTGTAATTTTTATTGGGTTATGTGAAGAGGATGCTGGGATATCATCATTAATGTATTTATAGCCCGCCATTCTTACTTCTCTTAAAATTTGTCCTACCAAATCTCTTCCAGCCTGGCTAATTTTAGCTCTATCGGTTACTTGTCTATAGGTACTGTTTACAATTGAATAAGAAGTAAACATTGCAGCCATCATTAACGCTGAGATTACAACTGCTATTAAAATTTCAACTAAAGTTAATCCTGCAATTGAACTAAGTTTTTTTTTCATTATTGAACTTGAAAATATAATTTTTTTGTTTTGTTTCCACCTTCTAGCTTCAGCTCCATCTTTCCAATATAAATTTCATCATGGGCCTGAGCTCTTGTATAAGCGCATCCACTATGACACATTTTATACATGTTAAGTTTTTTACTTTCAGATGATGCATCTTTACATTTTAAGAAATTTTTTGACATTCTTGATGTCCATTTATCCATTTTATTTTCTACCGCATTTGTTTTTGTGTAGTTAGTAATAATGGTTGGAGAATTGGTTCCGCATTGACTGTTAGATAATGACCACGGGTTTTGAACCAAATAATCAATAAATTTTAAAGCTGAACGCTCTTGATTTTTATCGGAAAATAAGTCCTCAGCTACCATTCCAGCCATATAATTTGCTTTAGTTCT
>ENA-UOXV01004811-UOXV01004811.1-marine-metagenome-genome-assembly--contig:-NODE-4811-length-15227-cov-4.295479_pt1 | contig 15227 bp, 14 predicted proteins | sample MGYA00238165_ERZ766961 | MGnify/ENA primary metagenome ERZ766961 (study PRJEB28924, sample SAMN03173240) | marine metagenome | biome: Marine; feature: Water; material: Subsurface seawater | place: North... | reverse complement strand
AGATGGAGAAGGATAATCAACAGCAGATATCCAAACTGGATATGCAATTATGTAATCTTACTAATTATCAATAAGTCGTCTGTTAGTTCATAATATTTGGTTGGCATAATCGTTAACTATAAACTAAGTGTGTAACATAAAAAAAGGGTTGCTAAATGATGCAACCCTTTGTTTTTGTTGTGAATATTGTAAGTACAATACTAACGCTTTGAGAATTGAAAACTCCTACGGGCCTTCGCCCTGCCGTATTTCTTACGCTCAACCACTCTTGGGTCTCGCGTTAGGAAACCGCCTTTCTTAAGGACAGTTCGAAGCGTAGGCTCCGAGTAGGTTAAAGCCTTGGATATACCATGCCTAACCGCACCAGCCTGACCTGATAGACCACCACCAGTGACAGTGCAAACAACATCATATGAATCTACTCTTTCAGTAACCTCGAAAGGCTGCCCTAAAAGCATTCTTAAAACGGGGCGAGCAAAGTAAGTTTCAACCTCTCGTCCGTTCACTGAGATCCGACCAGCACCTGGTTTTAGCCATACCCTAGCTATCGCATTCTTTCTTTTCCCTGTTGCGTAAGCTCGACCATGAGCATCTAACTTTGGCTCCCTTACAACAATAACCTCTTGTTCTTCTTTTAACACTCCAAGTGCCTCTAATCCAGTTACCACATCAGCTTCTGGGGCCTCTGTCGTGACAGCTGCTTGGGTAACTACTTCAGTTTCATCAGTCATAACCTACCTCTTATTCTTAGAATTCATTGCACCAACGTCCAAAACTTCTGGTTGTTGAGCTTCATGCGGATGTTCAGATCCGCCATAAACTTTTAAATTCCCCATCTGAACTCTACCAAGAGGTCCGCGGTTAATCATTCTTTGAACTGCCTTTTGAATAACACGTTCGGGGTACTCCCCATCCAGAATTTTGTCCGCAGTTCGAGATTTAATACCCCCGGGATATCCAGTATGCCAGTAATACGTCTTCGCAGTTCTTTTTGAACCAGTTAGTCGGACTTTCTCTGCGTTAACGATAACAATGTTATCCCCGCAATCCATGTGAGGTGTAAACGTAGTTTTGTGCTTGCCACGTAAATACATAGCGACGACTGTAGCGAGACGACCAAGGACAAGCCCATCAGCATCGATGATCCACCATTTTTTTTCAATCTCGCTCGGTTTGGCCGAGTAGGTTCGCATTTAATTTACCCTTTGAAATAGATTAAGTTAAAGCATGCACGTGTGCGTGCCTGACGTTGTTTTGAATTTTTTGGAGGTAAATGTCAAGATGAATTTAACTGATAAATCAATTAGATAAAATAACGGTATTATGGTACCGTATATTTTTGCTCTTAATAGTTGGGTAAATTAACCTTTAATTAATCAACTCGCATATTTTAACTTAAACCCGACAAAATATAAGTTTATTTATTTTACTTTGATGGTGGGATCGAATACGTGCATGTAGCATGAAACACGAAGTTTTCTGGATCTGTATCCGAAAACATTGAAACCTCCCCGTACGCTAACCTCCGTCCACAATTAATTAATCTTCCTTCGGCTATAAGGTCCGATGGAGCGGGCTTTCTTAAAAAGTTTGCATTTAGATTAGTTGTAACAGCATCTTTAACGATTCCAATTCTTGCTAAAACACAAACAAATACTACCATATCGGTTAAGCCCATCATAGTTGGGCCGCTCATTGTTTCACCAGGCCTTAAAGATGAGGCATCAAATGGAAGTCGGGCGCTAACTTTTGTATCCGATATTTCCTCGAAAACCAGGCCGGTTTCGGCTACTGACGGTATATCTTCATCTATTAGTTTCATTACTTCGGCAATGCTGACAAGAGACATCCTTGGAGTTTTCCTTTTTACGTCACTTTAAAAATTTATAAGTTTACCTTTTTTATATGTTTAATAGGTTATCCCTAATAAAAATTAGTCCTCAACAGCCTCCAACCGTATCAAACTCTAAAAAATGATTTAGGGAACAAGAATAATTTTACCTGCATAATCTCGAGATAATAAAGCATTCATGGCTCCAGTTGCGTCCTCAAGAGGAAAAACCTTTCCCGTATGAGGTTTTAGTTTCCCTTGCCTGAAAAAATCTGCCGCCTCTTGCACAAAACTTGCCCCATACGCTGGGTCACGCTCTGTCTGAGCGCCATAAACCACCCCTACAACGGAAATATTTTTCACTAGTATTAAATTAGCTGGAACTTGTTGAATTCTTCCAGAAGCAAAGCCAATAATTAACATTCTTGCTTCCCAATTAACGGCCCGGATAGCCTGATCGAATACGTCGCCACCAACAGCATCGTAAACGACATCAGCCCCTATACCACCTGTTATTTCCCGAACTCTCTCTTTAATACTTTCCGATTTATAATCGATGGCGAAGTCAGCACCATGATCAATCGTCACATTACATTTTTCAGTTCCTCCCGCCGCCGCTATAACTCTTGCACCCATTTGTTTTCCTAGCTCAACTGCGGTTAGTCCCACCCCACCAGCAGCACCCAAAACAAGCAACGTCTCTCCTTTTTTCAGTTGCCCTCTATGTTTCAAAGCGAAATTTGATGTTCCATAGACGGTTGGAAACCCTGCAGCAATAATATCATCCATCTCATCGGGTATAGGAACTAGCCACTCACTATCAACAAGCGCCTCTTCGGCAAATGCCCCGCCACCACGCATAAACGCCATCACGCGTTGCCCTATTCGAAGTGGCCGTGTAACCTCCGGCCCCAGACCAATAATCTCCCCAGCAACTTCCATTCCAGGAATAAATGGGGGTTTTAATTTTGATTGGTATTTGCCAGCGATTTGTAATGTGTCTGCAAAATTTAAGCCTGCAGCCCGGACGCGGATATGGACGTCATTGGGACCAGGGATTGGCGGATCGGATTCACCTATTGCTAAATTTTCTGGACCACCTAATTGTTTACAAAAAACAGCTTTCATCGAGTAAAACCACCTTGTTTAATAGAATTTTTTTTATGATACTAAAAACTTGATACTCAATAGATTTATCCCAGAGCTCTACTATGAGGCAACCGAACTGTTTAGATATCATATCTCGTCTCTGATGAAAGGAGGTTCACAATGCGCGTTTTTCTAGAAAGACAAGAACCTCACATAGCCATAATCACCATAGATAACCCCGAGAAGTTAAATGCTATGTCACGAGGAATGATGCAAGACTTGGGCGATCTTTGGGACGAATTATCGAACGATGAAACACGATGCATTATAATAACAGGGTCGGGAAACCGAGCATTCTGCGTTGGCGCTGATATTGCTGGGGACTTAGATGCAAGCGCTGAGCTGTCCAAGATTGTGAATCATGCCTTGCTTAAAACTGATATTTATAGAAAACCAATAATAGGAGCCGTAAATGGAGATTGTGTGGGTGGCGGAATGGAACTTCTGCTTCCTACTGATATTAGAGCAGCTACCCCTATGGCTAGATTTGGGCTGCCAGAAGTAAAATGGTCTATTTATCCTTTTGGTGGCGCCACCATAAAGTTAATCCAGCAAATAGGGCATATTCATGCCATGGACTTATTATTAACTGGCAGATTAATTACTGCTATCGAGGCAAAAAAACTCGGCCTTATAAATGATATAGTAAGTGATGGTTCTGTAATTGATTGGGCTTTGGAGAAAGCACATTTAATTGCAACCAATAGCCCTTCAGCTGTTCAGGCTGTCAAAACACAAATTAGCTCAACTATCGCTGAACATACATTATCTAGAGAAAACTTAGAACAAGTGCTTGGAGATCAAGTTCGAGCTCATCCAAACTTCAAGGAAGGCGTCACCGCATTCCTTGAAAAACGAACTCCAAAATACTGATATCAGTTAATGAACACAACTAAACGGCCAGCCAGCAGCACACTTGGGGATTTACTAGACGAGCTTGTTTATCGCTATCCTTCAAAGGAATTTATTATTTATGAAGATCAACGTGTTACTTATTGCGACTTTAAAAAACAAGTGGATACCCTCGCACTCTCACTAATACATCTGGGAATAATGCCTGGTGATAGAGTTGCCTTGTTAGCTCCCAATCGCCCTGAATGGTTAATAGCAACTTTTGCAATCGCAAAAATAGGTGGCATTACAACCGCCATAAGTACTTTTTCAACTGCCTCTGAATTAACTTGGACTTTACGACATTGCGGCGCAACCTGCTTAATTACCATACCTTCTTTCAAAGGAAACGACTTTTTAAAGACAATCAAATCTCTTTCGACAGTTAGTCCAAACGAGAATTCACGTCCGTTGGATATTGAGCATTTACCTGATTTGAAATTTATAATTTCGATTGATTCTGTGACTGAAAACCTTGCGATTGCATGGAACGATTGTTTTAACTATTCAGAAAATATGTCTATGACTGTCCTAAAAGACAGACAAAAAGATGTTTCAGAAGACGACCTTTGCTATATTTTGTATACTTCGGGCTCTACCGCCGAGCCAAAGGGGGTCACCCTTGCTCACGGTAGGGTTATTGCGAACGGATACGACATAGGTGAACGGCAAAATCTAAATAATAATGATCGATTATGGTTCGCTATTCCCTTATTTTGGTCGTTTGGGTCCGCTAATGCTCTACCAGCCATAATGTCACATGGAGGCTGTATAGTTTTGCAAGAAAGTTTTGAACCAGATGCTGCCATAGAACTAATAGATCGAGAACAATGCTCCGTTTTTTATGGTATGGCTAATATGGCGCGCTCGATAAGGGAAAGTAGTAATTGGTCCTTAAAACGATTTCGCTCGATGCGAACAGGCTTAACCATTGGGTTGCCTGAAGACATAAAAATGATAATTGATACTATTGACGCTCAGGAATTATGTAATGTCTACGGCTCCACAGAAACTTATGGTAATGCAGCTGTATGTTCATCGACTGATCCGATCAAATTACGTTTGAACTCTCAAGGCCTACCACTCCCAGGGATGAAAATCAGAACAGTGGATTTGGAAACTAGATTACCACTACCTGACGGTCAGATTGGGGAGTTGACGGTGGCCGGGTATGTAACGCCAGGGTATTATGGTTCGCCCGAATTAACCGCTAATACTTTTGATAAAAATGGTTACTTTTTAACTGGTGACCTTGGCATGGTTGGTACAGATGGCCGAGTATATTTTAAAGGAAGATTGAAAGAGATTATTAAAACGGGTGGTGTCAATGTTTCACCGCTTGAGGTAGAAAAAGTACTTGTTCAACACCCCAATATAAAGCAGGCTTTTGTTTTTGGAATTCCTGATAATCAAAAAGATGAATTGGTAGCTGCAGTCATAGAATTAAAGTCGGGTCAGAGAGAAGATGTATCAAGCATTATTTCTTTTTGTAGAAAAGATCTCGCCTCCTACAAAGTTCCATCTTTAGTCTCGTTTAAGCGGAATAAAGACCTTCCAAGAACTTCTACAGGTAAGATACACAAACCTGGATTAAAACAAGAATTTATAGAAGAAAACTATTTTGACGGAATTAAATCATAGTTCGGGATTAATTATTACCTGTATTTCGTCGTTTTTTTAAACTAAAGGGTTTTCAGAAATATCATCAAAAGATGCATAGTTCAGCGAATAAAGGTGGGCATAGAGTCCATTTTTTTGTATTAGCTCATCGTGATTACCTTCTTCAAATATTCTTCCGTCCTGTAGTACTATAATCCTATCACACCCACGGATAGTAGCCAGTCTATGGGCAATGACCAACCCCGTTCGCCCCTCCAAAAGCTTTCTGAGTGCCGTCTGAATTTGCATTTCAGTATAACTATCAACACTCGCCGTTGCCTCATCCAGTACTAGTATTTTTGCGTCGGCTACAATTGCTCTTGCAAAACTTATCAATTGCCGTTGCCCTAATGATAAATTAGCCCCACGTTGTTCCAAAATGGTTTCATAACCTTCAGGCAGCTCTCTGATGAAGCCGTCCGCCCCAACGACTCTAGCGGCATCCATTACTTTTTCTAAGGTCGCAGTACTACATCTATATTTTATATTATCGAGAATTGACCCCGTGAAAAGAAAGGGTTCTTGCAGAACCATAGAGACGTGTTCACCCAGAGATTCCTGCGATACATCACGCACATTGTCCCCACCAATCAGAACTTCTCCTTCCCACGCATCGTAAAACCGATGGACCAAAGCAGTTATGCTGGTCTTTCCCGATCCTGTTGGCCCAACTAATGCGATAGTTTCTCCTGGCTGTACTTTAAAACTAATATTGTGAAGTATTGGTTGTTCGCGGACATAACCGAATGTTACATTACGAAACTCTATACTTCCGTCACACTCAGTCATAGTTTTTGAATTCGCTTTATCTTTTATGCTGATAGGAACATCAAGCACCTCAAGGATCCTTTGTCCCGAAACCATGGCGCGTTGCATAAAACTGTAGTGTAATGTCAGAGACCGTATAGGATCGAAAAATCGTTGAACATAAAAGATAAAGGCAACCATAACTCCTAATTCAAGCTCAGAACTCATCACCTCTTTTCCGCCAAACACAATCACAATTGCCATAGCCGTGCCTGTCAATGTATCCACAATAGGTATATTAAATTGTGCAAATTTAGCAGCACGAAGATGGGCTAACATGTTTTCCCGGGCCCTATCCGTATACAGGTTAAAGTTGGTCTGTTCTCTGACCATTCCTTGGACTGTACGGACCCCATGAATAGCTTCCGCTAAGGCACCGTTAGTAATAGAATTTGATTCTCTTGCACGAATAAACGCAACACGCGCTCGCGGCAACCAAATAAAACGAACAACGAACAATGTCGGAACTATACACAGTGTCAAAAGAGCTAAATTAAGGTCCAACATTAAAAGAATAATAATGATACCAATCAGCAAAACTAAATCCCCAACAGCAAAGACTGATGTCTCAAGAAATTCCTGTAACGAATTGACATCACTTTGAAGTCTAGACATTAAACGACCTACTTCTGTCTTATCCATAAACGAAAGTGACACCCGCTGAAGATGGGAAAACATGTCGCGGCGTAAATCAATTAATACACGCTCAGCCGCTCTTCCTACTAAATTTTCCTGTAAAAAATTAGCTCCATAGTTAATAATTATTATCAAACCAAAAATGACAGATCCAATGTCAAGAACTGACCTGTTTTTACTACCAGCTACCAGAGCATTATCTATAATATATAAAATGATGAGAGGTATTGAAATCTGAGTAATCGTAAAAATCAATACAGCTACGACAGCCAGCGCGAGGGATTTCTTATAAGGAAGGCAATATGATAAAAACCTCCCAATGACTATACCGTCAAATGCTTTTCCAAACATTTCCTCTTCATGACTTACTTGAGAACCTACTACAGCCTTTGGGGGCTTCTCTGAATGTCGTGAACTTGTCATCAAGCTTGATCCAAATTTATAGCTTCAACGCCATGATCTAGACCAGGCTGAGATTGAAGTCTAAATAAGTTGTAATATCGACCTTTCTTTTTAAGCAAATCCTCATGCTTACCACGCTCTACAATGTTACCTTTTTCTAAGAACAAAATTTCATCTGCATGCATTAAAGAACCTAGCCTGTGCGATATTATAATAGTCGCTCTCTTTTCACGGTCTGTTCTTAACGCCAATCGAATTTTTTGTTCTGTGCCAGAATCAATCGCAGCTGTAGAATCATCAAAAATAATGATACCAGGCTTTAGTATAAGTCCACGTGCGATAGACAACCGCTGACGTTGGCCTCCCGACAGGGATACTCCTCTCTCTCCAATAAGAGTTTCATACCCAAGAGGAAGCCGGGCTACATAATCGTGCAATTGCGCAGATGTGTTTGCAACGGTAATCCGATCTCCATCAGACCATGGATCACCATAAGCTATATTATTTTCAATCGAGGCCGTGAACAGAAACGAATCCTGTTGAACTACTGAGACAAATTGTCTTAGCGACTCCAAACTGATATCTCTCACATCCTGATTATCAATTGTGATGCGTCCAGCTGACGCATCATAAAAACGAGGTATTAGATTAGCAATTGTGGACTTGCCAGAGCCGGGCGGACCTACAATACCAAGAGTCTTCCCTGATCCTATCGAGAAACTGACTCCTGATAAAACCTTGTTAGCTTCTGATCCTGGTATAAAACTAAAATCGACATTTTCAAATCTAAGGATACCATCAGTGATTTTTAGAGGAGTAGCTCCTTGTTTTTCATAAATATTTGGTTTTCTATCGATCACTTCAAATAAGCGCGCACCACATGTTGAGGCTCTTGCAAAAGAATTCACTAACATTCCAATTTGCCGGACTGGCATTTGGAGTATTGTCATAAACGCCAAAAATTCTGCCAAACGCCCTACGGTGATTTCTCCTTCAATAACCTTCAAACCTCCAACCCAAAGAACCAGCCCCATAGCAATAAAAAAAGAAAAACTCATGACTGTTGTACTAGCAACCCGAACGCTAACTCGTTTTAGGGCAACACTTAATGTGCTATTTGAAGCTCTTTCAAATAAGTTGAGTTCGTGTTTTTGACCAGAAAATGCTCTTACCACCCTTATACCAGTAAGGTTTTCTTCCATGAGACGCGTAAGTATTCCAAGCTTTTCCTGCATCAACAGCCACATCCAGCGTAGTTTCAATCTTGCCACTGAGGATTGCCAGCCAACAAACGGAACAAAGGATAGAGCCAAGAGGGTAAGAAGAGTATCTGTTTTTAGCATCAAGGCCGTTGCGCCTCCAATTAACACTATCAACATTACGAGACGAACAATACCTGTACTAATAAACATTCGGACACCCTCTAGATCGAGCATCCCCCGGGTAATTAAATCACCACTGTGAACTTTATCGTGAAACCCAAAAGAGAGCCGTTGAATGTTTTTGTAAAACGCTAAACGAAGTTCATAGCCTATGCAGTGACCAATTGCTTCACCATGATAGTTCTGTAACATCGTGAATAACCCCCTTAATATACTAAAAAGGATAATCATGTAGGCGGCCGACCATAATGCTGTCTCAGCATCAGTTCCAGTTGCACTAGAAACTGAAAGTAGACCTTGCGCATAGTCAACCGCATCTCCAACATATCGAGGAATAAAAAGCTGAAAAACACATGCCGCAATGGTTGCACTCAATGCAATAAACATTCTTACCGAATGAGCGAAACCCATTTTTGTAATTCTTAGTAAAAGACCAAACTCAAGTTTGTTACCTTCTACAAATTGGTCGACACGGGATGTATCATCTAGTCCTATTTCGGTGGGTGGCGGCCCCTCACTGGTATTGATTGCACTCACTAAATGAAAACCTTCACAAAAGGGCCCTAACTAACACAAAGATCTTGATTACGATAAAGTCACAAATCAATTATAACTTTTAGACATTCCATCATTTGGGTCTGCAAATGCGGAGTATGGCGGATAAGGATACCTAAGCCCATTTTTGGCAAGATGTCGCATTCCTTCTACGCCTTTAATAAACTCATCAGGCGGGCATGCCATTAGTAACTCATCATCTGCGACACCACCATATCGGCGTTCTGCGTAACAGGGCAATGCCAAACTAGTTTCACGCGTAGACAAAGCACGTCCCCAGCTGTCGGCACACGCACTTTCACCCGTGAGTGTAAAATCGTACCGCTTATAGTTATGATATTGTAATCCGTTAATGAATAGAATCATTTGACCAGGAGAGGCATAAAACAGGCAAATATCGGGTGGGTTTAATCTTGCCGAACGTAGTGGGGACGCCGCCAACCCTGTATACCGGCCACTTTTCACTCTGGGCATTTGTTTTTGATGCTGGGCAGCGGCTTCCTGATTACCGAACCAAACCCCATTCATCTTTTCTCCTGAACCCACGTCTTCAGGTATTGGCTCTAATCCAATATTCGCTCCGCAACTGGAACCTGGGCGCAGATTATCCTGCACTATTCCTAACGTAAAACCTGCAGTTCTCACCTGTGTTACTAATTGACAAGTTGTAAAAAACTTACCATCGGACGGCGTACGTAGTCCTTTTATAGCCAGCATCTCGTCCGAATTTTCGAACAGTTTCATTCCAAACGGAAAAGTTCGTAGTTTTATTAAGTCCACTAGGCCTTCAGCAGCCGATTTTATCTCTTCTCCAGAAGGCATTTCTTTAGATTCATTATTAGTTTCTCTATTTACAACCGGCATATCCTATTTCCCCATACTCTTTATAGTCTAGATAGTTTATATCACATTATATCCTCTAAAATCATATCAGATGCTTTTTCTGCTATCATGATAGTTGGAGCATTGGTATTTCCCGTCGTAACAGTAGGCATTATAGACGCGTCGACTATTCTTAATCCCTGAATACCGTGAACTCTGAGCCGCGAGTCAACTACAGACACAGGATCTTCTCCCATTTTACAAGTGCTAACTGGATGATAAATTATGCTACCATTTTCCCGGGCAAATTTCTCTAAATCATCATCTGACTGGTTTTCAAGTCCGGGGACAGTTTCCTCAACGCTATAGGGTTTAAAAGCGGGTTGAGCAAGTATGTTTCTAGCCTGTCGCAACCCAGCTATCATGACCCGAATATCGTCCGGATCCGAAAAGTAATTTGGACGAATAAGCGGGCGATCAAGTGGATCGGCGGAATGCGCCATTATGGTTCCACGACTCGACGGTCGAACGGGGCAAACAACGACAGTCATCCCACCTTGTTTTTCTAGCTGGCCGTGCGTTTTTTGCGAATAACTTGCTGGGGTAAATAATAATTGGATATCAGGGCTTGAGAGACCTTCTCTACTTCTGGAAAACACCATCGCACTGGTGATACCAAATGTTAATGCACCTTTCCCCTGCAGAGCCCAGGAACCTATTTCCCGGAGCAATTTAAATCCTCGACTTAATTGATTAATCGAATCAGTGCCTTTTACCCTATGACTTATTCTTGATACGTAATGGTCTTGAAGGTTTTTCCCAACCCCCGGCAAGTGATGGATTATCTTTACCCCGATAGAACTAAGATGCTCTTCAGAGCCAATCCCAGAAATTTGTAAAATATGCGGAGAATTTACAGCCCCACCCGACAAGATGATCTCTTTTCCCGCAAATACTGTTCTCTCTGAACCATCTTTATTAAATTTCACACCTATACATTTTTTATTTTCGAAAATAAGTCCTGTAACGATAGCTTCTGTCTCTATCTTAACATTTTTTCTTTTTTTGGCCCGAGAAAGAAAGGTTCGCGCCGTCGACCCCCTTAAACGCCCTCTTCTTGTCATTTGCGAATACCCAACACCCTCTGGCATTGAGCCGTTAAGGTCTTGGCTTTTGGGATATCCAGCCTGATGTCCAGCCTCAACAAACGCGTGTGTTAAATCTAAGACTGTGCGATAATCTTCAACCTCTAAAGGCCCCCCTGTACCACGATGCTCCGGATCCCCACCGTTCTTGTAGTTTTCTGATTTTCTAAAATATGGAAGCACGTTTTCAAACGACCACCCCTTACAACCCATCTGAGCCCAACCATCATAATCAGCCGGGTTTCCTCTGACATATAACATGCCATTTATAGAACTTGAACCGCCTAGGACTCGCCCTCTTGGCCAATGTATGCGTCTATTTCCTGAAGATTCTTCTGGTTCGGACGAATAGTTCCAATTAACTTTTGGGTTAGATAATAAATGTAAAACACCTGCCGGGATATGAACCATAGGGTGTATATCTTTAGGTCCTGCCTCTAATAACAGAACCGAATGCCCTTTCTCGCTCAATCTATCCGTGACTACACAACCAGCAGAGCCAGCGCCAATAATTATATAATCCGCATCAAATTCCATTGTAAAATCCACCTTATAATTTGGATAAAACTTGGTGTGAGAAACGGTCCATGGAGTCCAACGTAGCTTCTAAACTTTCAGGTTTAGCTAATTGGAACATAAATATCTCAACACCTAACTCTCTCATCACACCGATATCGTCCAAAATAGCACCAGCTCCGCCGGTCATAATATGTCTTTCGCCCTCTTGAGGGGTTTTTCTATCTAACACTTCATGGTTCCAATTACTCCAGAATCCTAGGTCTAAGCTTTCTGGGTCTCTGTTCGCCTCCGCGGCAAGTTGCTTTAAAGACGAAAGGCTATTGGCGTATTTTGACGTAGTGTTTAATGGAAAGTTTGGGTTAGCACCAATTGGAAACCATCCATCCCCCAATTTTACAGCTCGCCTCTTGGCCGCCGAGCTTTCGCCACCAATCCATAACGGGGGATGAGGTTTTTGAACTGGTTTTGGTTCAAACTTTATATTCTTGAAACTATTATACCTACCTGAGTAAGATGGCAGGGAATTGGTCCATAATTCTTTGAAAATACTCAAGTATTCATCTGTTACTTTCCCACGTTCCTTGAAAGGCTGGGTGCCAATGGCATCAAACTCTTCTTCCATCCACCCTGCTCCACACCCAATGGTTACTCGTCCGTTTGATAGAACATCGATCGTTGATATTATTTTCGCGGTATGCACAGGGTTTCTATGCGGCACGACCATAACTGACGATAATATTCTTATTTTTGATGTGACTGCCGCGATATAAGACATGAAAGTGAGTTGCTCTAAACATTCCCCGTCTGCCGGAAACGGTGGTTCACCAGTGTCTGAATAAGGATAAACTGCTTTTATTTGCTTCGGGATTACAATATGATCTGCCACCGAAACGTAGCCAAAATTTAGTTCTTCTGCCTTCTCAAGAACTACCTTAGCCGCATCAGGCTGCGCTAAAGGACCCCGAGTAGGTAAACCAAATCCATAAATCATTATAACTCCCCCAGTAATGTATCGTTGTAAAAATTATTTATTTTTAAATAATGGCTTTACTTCTGAACCAAACCATTCCAGTAGATCTAAGGTTTCCATGAGACTTGGTCGCTCCATTCGAAAAATGATCGTACCTAGTCCTACATCACGAAAACTCTCAATATCACCAATGATATCCTCAGGCTTTCCTGAGAATATACGACGTTTCTGGTCTTCGCCGGTTACTGGGTCGCTTGAAACAACACCAGTATAGAAGAAACCTAAATCAAGTTCTGCAAAGTCTCTCTTCTCTTCGTCACAGAGCTGCCTTAAAGTATCTAGACGATCTTTCAAACTATCTGGGCTATCAATTCGAAATTTTGGATTGTTAGCTGCAGGAAACCAGCCATTACCTAGTCTAGCTGTTCTTCGTAATGCGGCTTTACTTTCTCCACCAATCCAAATAGGGGGATGAGGCTTTTGGACCGGTTTTGGCTTAAAATGAATGTTTTTGAATTTAACATATTCTCCATCATATGCAGGATCCTCTTTTGTCCATAACTCTCTAAAAATACTTAAGTATTCGTCAGTGACTTTCCCGCGTTCTCTGAATGGTGGAGCACCAATCGCATCCATCTCCTCTTGCATCCACCCTGCTCCGCAGCCAACTATTATTCTCCCTTTTGAGAGGACATCTGCAGACGAAATAATCTTGGCAGTAAGAACAGGCTCGCGATAAGGTACAACCATTACAGACGTTAAAATTTTTATTCGTTCTGTTTTACCGGCTATAAATGTTAATGCTGTCAACTGATCATGGCAGTCAACGACTGATGCACCAGCCCATACGCCATTTTCAGAGTATGGATAAGTACTATCAATTCCTGCTGGCACTAAAATATGATCGTTTGGAGCGACTATATCGAACCCAGATTGCTCTCCCTTCTGAACAACGGCTGTCAATCCTTCTGGCGACGAGGCAACGCCTCTCAACATCAGCTGGAAACCAAATTTCATAAAACAATCCCTTCTATAAAAATACTATCTTTGGTATTCGTAGGGTAAATGTTAAGGTTCTTTCAAGTCAGACACTCTAGACAAAACCTTTTCAATAATTTGTTCTGTTTGGTCTTCCATCTCAGCGTCCCCGTTCCCGATTGGCCTCAATATAAATTTGGAGACCCCATGATTAACATATTCTTGTATACGACTAAGAATTTCATCTCCATTGCCGACGACTAATCCCCTATTTGCCTCTTTTCCAGTTCTTGCTTCGAAATCAGCTGCTAGTTTTTTTACTGGCTCTTCATTCCAGTTTCCAAATCTAACCCCAAAACCTGCGCTAAAATGATCACGATCCATCGGTCTTTTGTGTTTTTCTGCCGCGACTAATATTTTTTCTACAACGATACCTGCCTCTTCGGGTGTGTCAAAAGCTGCTTGCCATCCTGTACCATATCTCCCCGATCTTTCTATTGCTGCCTCAGAACTACCTCCAATCCATAATGGTAATGGCTTTTGTGCCGGTAGAGGTGAGATACAAGCCCGGTCATATTGAAAATGCTTACCCTCATATGAGACCTCCTGGCCCTCCCACAAGGCACTCATTATTTCAAGTGCCTCATTCATGCGCCTACCTCGCGCCTTTGTTTCGGTACCAGAACCCACCCAATCTCTTGACCGATTGCTACCTAAACCAAAAGCTGGAAGGAGCCGGCCATCAGATAGGTAGTCAATTGTGGCGCATTGTTTTGCTGTCATAAGTGGATCTCTTAAACCAAGTGAGGCTACATTCATTCCGAACTTCACCTTCTTTGTTGCTCCAGCTAGCCCGGCCATTACCGTCAGACACTCTAGAAAAGGTTCCTTTGAAATCAGCCGGTCGGTCTGCCACAAAGAGTCAATTCCGGCTTCATCGCACCTTTTAACCCAATTCCAATAACCTTGTGCAGATGAAAATGTATAGGCAGCCATCCCTAACCCAAGACCTATAGCCATTTTTTTTCCTTCTCTTATTCATTTAATGCAGTAAAGGTAAAACATCGTTTATAAGCCTTTCAAATTGGCCATTCTGATCTCTTGAGGCTATTCGAAGCGCAATATGCTTAACACCACAACTGTTATATTCAGCCAACGTTTTCGCACACTCGACGGCTGAACCATGTGCTGTCCAATCCTTCGTTCTGTCTTTAGAAAACGTAATATTGTAATATTCAGCCAAAAAACTACCTGCTTCGTCCAAAGCGGCCTCTCGGTCATTATTCACACATATATTTACAACTAGAGCGTTATCGAAATCTTTTGTGTTTTTATTCATTTTTTCTGCGGAATTTAATATTCTTCCCCACGCTAAAGAGAAAACTTCCGGCGTTACCGAATGGGTCATCCAGCCATCGCACAGCTCGCCAATCCGCATAAATGTTTTTTCGGGTAGAGAACCTGCCGACGTCCCAGTCGCT